>ERZ842401.3270-NODE-3270-length-20373-cov-14.481937_pt1 | contig 20373 bp, 15 predicted proteins | sample MGYA00521270_ERZ842401 | MGnify/ENA primary metagenome ERZ842401 (study PRJEB31892, sample SAMEA3878208) | bioreactor metagenome | biome: Moose rumen | place: Sweden | collected 2011-10 | study: EMG produced TPA metagenomics assembly of the PRJEB12797 data set... | reverse complement strand
TGAAGAAATCTTTACCGTTTCCGCCCGTCAAAGTGTCGTTTCCTGCGCCGCCCCACAAAGAATCTTTGCCGTTGTTGCCCAAAAGTTTGTCGTCGCCCGCGTTTCCGAAAATGGAATCTGAGCCCGCTTCGCCTGTAATTGAATCGTTGCCTGCGCCGCCGTCGAGAGTATCTTCTTTGGAGCCGCCGCTGATTGTATTCGCAAGAGAATTTCCCGTGATTTTTATTGCGGTTGTACGAGAGGTCGCGTCAGCGATTTTGATTTTATCGGGGAGAATCACAGCTGAACTTGTCTTGTCGTTTATGATCATGTCTGTTACATCCGAATCGGAATCAGCGTCAGAATCGGAATCAGCATCGCTGTCGGAATCAACAGGAGTTGTATCGTCGCCTTGACCAATTTCCAATTCATTAGGCTCGGTAACAGCAAGCACACCGTTAACATTGACAGATTTATCGACGGCGTCTTTTAAAGTCAATGAACCCGTTCCAACATTTATTATAACGTCACTGCCGCTTGTCGAGGAAGTATATTTTTCATCCGCAATGCAAACCGTATCATTTTCATGAAAGCCGACAATCACGTCATTACCGTCGCCCGAAAAATATTCATAAATTTGTCCTTTTCCATCGTTATAAATTGTATCGTCACCTGTGCCGCCTCTTACGGTGTTGCCTTTGTACCAAGAATATCCGCCGAGACTTATAATGTCATCGCCCGCACCGCCGTCCAAGAAGGCATTGCTTGAGGAATTATCTATTGTGTCTTTATCTTCGCCGCCGTAAATTGTTGCGTTCGAGGAAGTATTTTTAATTGAGTCATTGCCTGCGCCGCCATAAACTGTTGTTTTCTCCCCGCCGTTTCTTATGACATCATCTCCGTTGCCGCCGTCGATTGTGACATTTGAACCGTTGCTTGAAATGCTGTCATTGTCGGCATCGCCCGAAATGGAAACATAAGCTCCGCTGTTATTGACTGTGTCGTCGCCGTCCCCGCCCGAAATGGAGTTGAAATTTGCATAATTGGCGTTACGAATAGAGTCGTTGCCGCCGCGCAGATAAATAACAGAGTTTGTGACAAAAAAGTCGCTACGACTGTAATTTAAAATTTCATCGTCGCTTTCGCTGAAGGAATATGTTTCTGAAGCAGTGCGCACAGTTTCGGGGGAAATTTCTGTTCCGACAATGTTAACGCCGTAAGAGGAAGTAACACCCTTAAGGAGAACGCCGGCATCTCCAACCTTGACAAAAACATTATTGCCTGACGAAGTCAGAGAATATCTGCCGTTGTTGATTTTAAGAGTCGAAGTTGCATTGAAGCCTTCGATAACGTCATAGCCGTCGTCCTGCTCATATTCAAAGGCAACGTTATTGCCGCTGTTTTTAATGTAATCGTTTTCCTTGCCGCCCGAAAGAGTTACGTTGTTGCCGCTGTTGAAGATCGTATCGTTGCCGTTGTCGCCGTGAAGTGTGGCATTTGCTCCCGAATTGCCAAGATAATCGTTATCGTTGCCGCCGCTTAGCAGAACTCTTTTGCCCGAATTACGAAGAGTATCATTGCCCTTCCCTGCCTCAAGCGTAACATTGTCGGCATGATTTGTAACGTCGTTATCTTCATCGGGATTTTCAATCAAACTGCCGGAGTCAATGGTATTTTCGATATTGAGATTTTTCCCGACAGCATTTTTCAAAATAAGCGAATGACTCCCGATTTTTATAACGACATCATTATTGGAAGTTGTTGTTGAATAACTTTCGGCGGCAATTTTAATCGTGCTGTCTTCGCCGTAATTTTCTATGGTGTCGTCACCGCTGCCGTAGTACAAATAAATTTGAGCTTTACCGTTGCCGATTATCGAATTGTTGTCGGCACCTCCGACGATTGTGTTATTCGAACCGTAGCCTTGAATGTAAATGTGATCGTCGCCGGTACCGCCGTCAATGAGGGAATAATCGTTATCGTGATAAATGACATCGTCTCCGTTGCCGCCGTAAATTGTTGCTCTGCCGTTGTTACTAACGGTATCGGAGCCGTCTTCGCCATAGATTGTGGAGTAATCGTTATTCCAATTTGTTATTCTGTCGTTTCCGCCGCCCGCCCAAACTTTGGAGAATCTGCCGTAATTGTAAATGACGTCGTTAAAACCTGTAGCAAAAACATTGGCACTCACTACAGTATTGGTCACGTTCTCAAAACGTTGCAGGTCAAAAATAAATCCGTTCATAAAAATCATCCCCTTACTCAAACGGAAGAATTTTTTTTCGTATTAAATCATAACGTGAAAAACATTTCAATATTCAAAGAAAAATCCCGCCGAGTTTTTTTGACGGGATTAATTTTTTTCGCGCCGCGCAGATTTTCTTGGCGATGAAAATTTATCGTGATTAATGAAGTCCGATTGTTAAAGTGCCGTCTCTGATTGACATTTCGGATTAAGTTGCTAAACTTATAAAAAATTATTGAACGGAGGCGAATGTTTTTGACGATAGACGAAAAAATTTTTGAAGAGCCCGAAGGTGAAGAATGGGTTGAAGGATTTTTAAGCGACGAGCGGCGGGCGGCGTTGGAAAGTTTTGCGGAAAAGCTCGGCGTAAAATTTTCTCACATAGAAACTTTGCATGTCGCCTTAACGCATAAATCTTACGCAAATGAATTCGAGCCGCGAATAAAATACAACGAGCGATTGGAATTTTTGGGCGATGCGGTTTTGGGTTTGGCAACGGCAACTTATCTTTTCGAGCACTTCAGCCACTTGAAAGAAGGAGAACTTACCAAAACGCGTTCGGGTATCGTCAGACAATCGACGCTTACCCGCGTTGCGGAAGAAATAAATCTTGACGAATTGCTTTTACTCGGTCCCACAGAACCGATTTTCGGACGCGGTCGCGATTCAAATTTGGAAGACGCATTGGAAGCAGTTATCGGCGCAATTTATTTTGATCAAGGTTGGGAAGTCGCTCGCGATTATATCTTTCGACAATTCGGCGCGGAGTTCGAGCGCGTAAAAGTCACGGGCATTCCGAAAGATTATAAAAGCAAATTGCAAGAGATAGTTCAGAGTCAACCGCTTAGAAAACTTTCTTATGCCGAACTCGGCGCGAGCGGTCCCGATCATGCTCGAACATTTGAGGCGGCGGCGTTGATTGACGGAAAAATTTTCGGGCGGGGATTCGGGCGCAGCAAAAAAGCCGCCGAGCAAGAAGCTGCAAGGGCGGCTTTACAAAAAATCGGAGAACTCAATCTCAATGAGTAATTAAAATCGCGTCCATTCCTAATTCCTCATTCCTAATTCCTAATTATCAATAGTTTTCCCAGTCGCCGAGAACGTGTTTTCCGATAATCGTTTTGATTTTGTCGACGGGAAAAGGAGCCTCCTCCTCGTCGAAGTAGCCGATTTCAACAATTTTTGCCTGCGCGACTTCGTTATTTTTTCCGACAGGCACGTCGACAATATCGCCGACCGCAAGCGTTTCGTCTTCGGTGCGGTAGCTGTAAGATTTATAGCTGCCTTTGAATTGCACTTTGCAAAAAATATATTTGCCCTGCCGATTTTTAAGCTCGGTTTTGGTCGCAGAAAAAATTTCAGCCGCCAAATCCTTAACGAAACTCTGAATCGTTTCAATAAATTTCGTCAAGCCGGGCAAACAAATTTCATTGCAGACAGTTTCAACAATTTCTGTCGAGCCGTCATGACGCACGAGCTCGATTTTTATTTTCGGCATGTCCGATTCGACGAAAGGTTGAACTTCCAGAGCGTCAAAGAAAATCTGCGCGGAGTCGAAAATATTTTCAATGTCCGCCCCGAAGTTGTAGACGTGATGAGAAATTTTTTTGTCGAGCGTCAAAGTTCTCTCGCGACGGTCGAGCGTCAAAGTTCTCTCGCGACGGTCGAGCGTCAAAGTCTCAAAAATTTTTTCTTCGCGAGAATAGTTCAACGTCACTTTTTCCAGCCGCCTGCGCTGAACAAATTGCATTTCGGGAACCAATTTATCCAACCAATCCAAAAATTGCTCCCAATTTTCGGGATAAGCACCGACTCCGTGCCCGCGATAACTTTTTTTGCCGTGTTTGAAAATCAATTCCCATTGCGTGCCGTCGTTAAACTCGTCGTTGTAATAATCTTTTTCCCACGAAAAAATATTCAGCGCGTCGAACTCCGCAAAACATTCTTCTGGTGCCTCAATCGTGCGGGAATTTTTTTTGTCGACATCCGACAAGCCGTTGCGCAAAATTTTGCAGGAAATATTTTTCGTACCAATGGAAACTTCAACCGTCTTATAACCTTCCAAAACATTTCCGATTGTAAATTTTATGTACTTCGTCATCTGCTCGCCTCCTTAAAAATTTTTCAAGCGTTTTGCCGTTACTCAATCTCTTTGAAAATTAAACCGAGCCAATCTATAAATCGTGCCCAATTTTTATGAGCAACATTCCAACCATGACCTTTATAAATCTTTCCATCAGCTTCAAAAGTCAGACACTACCAAATGCCGTCCGTGCCCATCGAAAAATCTATGTACTCTTTTTGCCATGAAAAGATATTAAACGTATCGAGCTCGACAAGTTGATCGTCGGAAACTTCAACGGGAATCAAATCTTTTTCTGCAAAAATTTTTAGGTGTTTCTCCCTTTCTCCGTAGAAAATTCGTTCTTTTTTGCACGAAACATTTTTGCCGTCTATCTGGACTTCGAGGGTATAATAACATCTCCACACTTCGCCCATAGAAAGATTTATTCGGCGAGTCATTCACTCAATCTCCCACAAAAATTCTACAGTGTCGGACGCCTTAATTTCTTCGGGTTGAAAGTCAAACGAAGCTTCCTTACTAATGAACGAAGGGACTCCTGTAAGAAGTCTCTCATGACGAACATTAATTTCATCCCAAGAATAATTTATATCGAGGAGCCGACCGAGTTTGACTTTCGACGCCGAGCAGAGAATTCTTGCCTTGCGGCGGGCATCACGGGCGGCGGAGCGTAAAATTTCGTCGTTGAAGGCGTCAATATCCTTTACCGTGAACGCGATTGAAATTTTCGGCTGCGACAAACAAGAAGCTATAGTGTCAATCGCCTTGTTGAGTTTTTTGTTGTCGAAGTCGAAAGTCAACTTCAGATCGTGACGGCACTCGAAACCGACAAAAATTTGGCGATAGCGCGTCGATTTGCCGTCTTTGTATTCCTCGTCCTCGTAAATCGAACGAACATTGAAATTTGTCGTCTTGAGAACATCGGCTTTGAAACCCGCGCCGACAACCGCCTCGCGGAGCATTTCGATTTGCTGACTGCCGATTTTCATTGCGGCGGAATATTCCTTGTTCTGCGCAGTCAACGTAAGCGACAAAACAACCAAGTCGGGAGCCTGCTCGGCGTGCCCCGTGCCCTTGATGTGAATTCTGCCCTTTTCTTCCTTGAAAACTTCTTCCTTTGCAACTGCTTCTTTCGCAACTTTTTCCTTTGCAGGCTCTTCCGTTGCAATTTCTTCCGTCAAAATTTCTTCTGCCATAAAAATTTCCTCCCAAAATTTTTTCGGCTATAAAAATTCAACAAAAAAAAATTCCCCCCTGCCGATTTTGACAGGTTGAGAAAAAAATTTTTTTTACTCAAGCGTCAAAGCTATCTCGTCGCAATTTGCAAATTTCGGACAGTCAATGCATTCCTTCCAAATTTTGTGCGGCAAAGATTCTTTCGTTGTAAGTTCAAAGCCGAGCGATTTAAAAAATTCGGGGCGATAAGTCAACGTGAAAAATTTTTTTACTCCGACGGCGCGTCCTTCTTCCAAAAGTTTTTTCACAATCGCCGAGCCGATTCCCTTTCGCGAAAAATCGGGATGAACCGCCATCGAACGAACTTCCGCCAATTCATTCCAAGTCAAATGCAATGCGCCGACTCCGACAATTTTTTTGTCTTCATTTTCCGCCACGACAAATTCTCTCAGCGTTTCATAAAGGACATTGTAAGGTTTCGGGAGCATAAATCCTTGCGCCGCGTAGCCCGCAATTAAATCATAAATTTCATCAACGTCCGCGAAAGTCGGCTTGCGATAGACAAACATAAAAACACCTTCGATTAGAGCGAGTTGGTAAATTCAAAATTATAATGTGACGAGGAATTTTTTCGACTGACGAGGCGAAAACAACTTTCGTCAGGCGGAAAAATAACCGTCACTGTCAGAGTTTACAAACAGCCCCTAAAAATTATTTCGGAGCGGGCGTCCTCACGAAAGGACGAACTTGATCAAAATAATCTTTGTAAGAAACATCCGCGCTGAAATCGGTATTGTGCGACGTGTAAAAAACGGGCGTTTTCCAATCGCCGTATTGTGAAACCAAACAATCTTCGTAGCCCTTCGGCGCGGGAATTTCCATTTCCTCGAACGGCAGATAAACCGTCTCCTCAAAATTTTTCAAAGCGTAGGAACAAGCGCGTATGTTAGTGAAATGCCCGCGAACTTCGCTGACAAATTGCGCAGACCACGAAAAAGTTTTCTGCATGAACGATTCAAACTCGGCAACGCGGCGATTGTGCGGAAGCGCGGCGAAATTTTCCAGACTTTTACGATCCAATAAAAACGGCGAAATATCTTCGGGAATTTTTGGCACAATATCCGGGCTTGTTATCACAGAAAAAAGTGCTTCGACCGTATCGAAAATTTTTTGCCGCTCGACATCCTCTTCGGCGAAAGGCGGCACAGGATCAAATGCAAAAATATCAATCCAAATGCCTTGATTCACGCGAGACCGCCGCTGATATTGAATCATTGTCGTTCGGCTGTCGCGGAATTTTAATATCGGCCAAAAAGGAAACCATTCGGGATGAACTTTCCTTTGCATGTCGGGCACAAATTGAAAATTTTTATTCTCAAGCGGCGAAAGATTTTCTCCCTCCACTTCGTAATTCTGCCACGAGTCGGCAAAAAACGGCGGCTTAACTTCGCTTGCGATAACTTTTTTAAATTTTTCGTAGTCGGGGCGGAGCATCGAAATATCAACGTCATCATCCCAAGGAATAAAACCTTTGTGACGAACCGCGCCGAGCAATGTTCCGCCGTAAGCAAAATATCTGATGTTGTGTTTTCTGCAAATGCGATCTATCTCGGCAATGAGATTGAGTTGAATGTTCCAAAGTCTTTTTCTGTGCGTCGTTACCAAAAATCCTTCGCGCATTTCGTCACGGAACAAATCTTTGACAAAAATTTTTTCGCCGTCCAACAAAAGATTTTCAAAAGACGGTTGCTTTTTTTGGTCAAGGAGTTGTTGGAGCAGTTGATTTTGCTGTTCAAGCAATTTATTTTGTTGCCGAATCAAAACGTTCAGCGGATTTTCGTTTTGGTTTTGGTTTTGAACTCTAACTTCTTTTTTCAAGTCAACCGCTCCTTACTTACAATCGCCCGCAAAATTTCGACGGTCTTTTTCACGCCGGAGCGAGTATCATCTTTCGGCGTCCAACCGAGCCCGCGAAGTTTTTCATTGGGCATAATCGCATTGACTGCCTTTGAAAAACCTTTCGCCTGCGTTTCGCTCGGCAACTCGAAAACAACTTTTTTTCCGGCAAGCGAACTGATATATTCGGCAATTTCGCGCAAGGAAAGAATTTCGCTCGAATCGGCAACGTTGTAAGCCTCGCCGCATTTTCCTTTCAACAGGCAGAAAAGAATTCCGCTGACGCAGTCGGTCGCGCAACAGTAAGAAAATCTCGGCACGCCCTTACTTTTCAAAACAATATCTTCGCCGCGCACGCCGTTCATGATAAATTCGCTCATTGCTTTTGAATCATTGAGACGCATTGTCGCGCCGTAAATTCTGCTTAAACGCGGAATGACAATATTGAGATTGTGGCGGCTGATATAAGATTGACAAAGAGCTTCGGCGGCGCGTTTGGCTTCGGGATAACCTGCGCGGAGCGTGTTGCAGTCAATGTAGCCGCAATATTTTTCGTCGAAAAGATCATCTTCGTCAAGAGCCTTGCCGTAAATTTCGACGCTGGACACGAAAACGAATCGTTCAATCTTTTTCTGGAGTCCGAACTCCAAAAGATTGTAAGTGCCCAAAATATTTGTCATCATTGTACCGACGGGGTCTGTCGAATAAAGGAGCGGGTGGGTATTGCTCGCCGCGTGAATTATAAAATCAACGGGAAAATCAATTTCAATCGGCGCGTTGACATCGAGCTTAAGGAACTCAAAATTTTTGTCGCCGAGATAATCGGCGAATCTTTCATTGGCGATTTTTTCATTGCGTCCCGCCGCGAAAATTTTCACGTTGAGATTTTCGGCGCGATTTTTTTTCATAAGGACATCGACAAGAACCGTGCCGACAAGCCCGCTCGCACCCGTGAGAAGCAAATTTTTTCCCGACAATTTTTCCCACTGCAAATTTTCATTGGCAACGGAATTTATATCGTCCGAATAAATTTTATGGTTAATGTACATCTCAATTCCTCATTTCAGGTTACAAGATGAAAAGATGGCTAGATGGAAAGGTGGAAAGTTTTTTTACTTTCAATCTTTCCATCTTTTGATCTTTCCATCTTTTATTTCAACCAAGAAGTTTTTTTGCCGGAAATTAATGTCTTGAACATTTCAATATCATCAACCGTCGTAATTTTGATATTTTTATCGGAGCCGCTCGCGAAGTAAAGAGTTTCGCCCAAATCAACCATCATCGTATTGACGTAGGAAGAGCCGTAAATTCCCTTTTCTTCCTCAAAAGCTTTTTTGTAAGCCCAATAGAGCTTGCCGAGTTTGTAAGCCTGCGGAGTTTGAACGCGGCGAAGAGTTTCGCGGACAATGTATTCCTTCGTGCAAGTGTCGTCAAATTTTTTGAAAATCTGTTCGTTGTAAGGGAGACTCGTAACGCCGTTGCCGTATTTTCTTGCCGTTGCGATAACGTCGGAGAGAACTTCTTCGTCAACCATCGGACGAATTCCGTCGTGAATGACAACAATATCATCGTCCGAGTAACGTTCCTTTATGGCGAAAACTCCGTTGCGCGAAGACTCCTGAACTGTTGCGCCGCCGTTGACGATCTCCGCCAATTTCGTAATGTTGTATTGGCGGGAATAGGCGCGCAAAATATCTTGCCAGCCGTCAAGGCAGACGACAAAGATAGCGTCGATTTCGGGATGCTTTTGAAAATTTTCCAGCGTGTAAATGATTATCGGCTTATCGTAAACGTTAATGAATTGCTTGGGAATGTCCTGACGAGTGCGCTGTCCTTTTCCGGACGCAAGAATCAAAGCTATTGTGCTCATAAAATTTCGCGGCAAAAATTTTTCAGCCGCAAAGTCACCTCCAAAAATTATTTTTGTAAAAACGGTATTTGAACTGCCGTTTTGAAATATTCTTCGTAAGAAATATCGGTACTGTAATCGATAACGTGAATATTGTAGCGTTTTATCTCGTGCCAATCGCCGTAATTCGCCGTCAAAACATTTTCGTAACCGACGGGCACGGGCAATTCTATTTTTTCAAACGGCAGATAAACAACTTCCTCAAAATCTTTCATAGAATACGTTACGGCGGGACGCATTGCAAGAGTCAAATCTCTGAACTCGCCGATATTTTCGGCTGGAAAATAATTTTTCAACATAAAATTTTCAAAGCGCAGTGCCCGTTCCTTGTGTGTTTGATTGAGAAAATCTTCCAAGACTTGTCGGTCGAGCAGAGATTTTTTTCCCTGCTCCAAAGATTGTCTCATTGTATTTGGTAACGCCGTCGCAAAAAATAATTCCCGCGCCGCGCCGTAATTCAATCTCTGTTGCTTCTCCTCAAAAGGTGGTGCCGGGTCAATAGGGAAAATGTCAATCCAAATGCCTTGATTGACTTGCCGCCGCTCCTGCCATTGAATCATTGCCGTGCGACTGTCGCGGATTTTCAAAATCGGCCAAAAAGGATACCAGCCCGCCCAATTTTTTTCCTGTTCAGCCGTGACGAATTGTAAATTTTCTTTCGGCGAAGAAGGTTTATCCTGCTCGCTCTCCAAACGATAATTGAACCAAGCATCAAAAAAATACGGCGGATTGATCTCGAAAGGCGCAATTCTCTTAAATTTTTCGTAGTCGGGACGGAGCATCATAACATCAACATCATCATCCCACGGAACAAAACCTTTGTGACGAACCGCGCCGAGCAACGTCCCGTAAAAAGCAAACCAGCGCAGATTATGTTTCTTGCAAATGCGGGCGAACTCTTGAATCAAATTTATTTGCGCGTTCCACAATTTTTTTCTGTGGCTCGTGACAAGAAAACCGCTGCGCATTTCGTCGCGTTCAATGTTTTCGACAAAAATTTCCTTCTCGTTGCTTTTTGGAACCGTCGCCTTTCGCAAAAGTTCATTTTGTTCGCGAAGCAAATCGTTCTGTTCTTGGAGCAATTCATTTTGCCGAGTAATCGCCTCAAGTCTGTTGGCACCTTTGCCCATAAAATCTCCCCTTAAAAAATTTTTACAACCGCAATTCTTTTTTCGAAATGGCGAGATGGAAAGATGTTTAGTTGCCAGTCTTTTACTTTCAATCTTGCCACCTAACCACCTTTCCATCTATAATCCACATGCTCCGGGTTTCTTCTACCCACAATCATCTTACAGCCGCAATTCTTTTGAGATGGTCTTAAAAATAAATTCGCTTGCGGTCATGCCGTTTTCTTTCATGTAGTTCATATGTTCATCGAAAAATTTTCTGCGCGCCTCAAACATTTCGTCCTTGCCTTCGATAAAAATTTTCTGCATGAGCGCGGCAATTCCTTTTAAATCCCTGCCGTCAACGCGATAAAGAATTTTCATAAGTTCATTGCCGAGATCGTTAAATTTTTGCGTGTCGCGAGTCAAAAAAATCATCGGTTTGTGCGTGTATTGATATTCGCCAATCCACGAGCCGCAATCCATAATCATTCCGTCGCTTGTGGCAAAAAGCCCTTGATAATAACTGCCCGTGAAAACTTTTGCGTTGGGCAAATCGTCCCACGCCTGCAAATATTTTCCGAACTCCTCCGCCGACGGAAAAACTCTGTGTCCGACTGCCGACGCCAAAAGCAGAGGATGCGGCTTTAACACCCAAGAAATTTCGGGATGACTTTTGGCGAATTCATACATGAATTTATAGTTGAAATGGAAAGTCGAATAAAAAATCCCGCTCGCCATTGACCAATGCGGCGCGTAAATAATTTTCTTCGCATCGGGGCGCGTCATTTTCCAATCAAACGTAAGTTCTTCGGGATTTTTATAAAAATCGTCAAGCTTCGGATGCCCGCTGTAAATTCCGCGCTCCATTCCCGTCCGACATTTTTTTTCAACCAAATCAACATGAAATTGCGTCTCGAAAAAAATTTTCCAACCGACATGATAAATCGGCGTGTCGAAAAGGTTCCAAGCAGACGTATTGACGCCATAAGGCATATACGCCAACAAAGTTTCCGCGCCGATTGAAGAAAGTTCAAACGCTTTCGGCAGATAATTGAAATACGGGCGCAACATTATCAGCAAGTCCTGCGCGGGGAAAATTTGATTATCATCAGTCACGACAACGACATTTATTCCGCGTGATTTGAAATTTTCAATGCCGCGCTTGAAATCTTCCAAAATAAGCGGCTGTCCGCGCAAACTTTTTTGCAGGCAAAGAAAAAATGTCGTCTCGCAACGCTTATTCTTCGCAAAAAGATTGAATAAATCATCGCCGCACCACATTGACGGATCATCGGAGACAAAACCGACGCAAATTTTCTTCTTGCCGCGAATTTTCTTCGCCGCGAGCTTGAAATACTTTTCCAAAGCCTCGTTGTAAGCGTTTTTTGATAAAAAATTCGACACGTTGAAAATTTCTTCGTAATTCATGCGGAAAATCTTTTCAATCGGCAAAAAATCTTTTCCGCGCAGTCTGAAATCAATCGCCACACTTGCAATCGCCGCGCCCGTCGAATTTAAATGCGTCAAGTCGCTGAAACATTCGTAATCGGCTTGCGCGTCGAACATGTCAATCAAAGTTAAGCTGTAAATTTTCTCAAGGCGGAGAAGTTCTCGGCGAAGAAGCAATAAAATTTCTCGGCTGAAATTTTCTTTCAAGACGGCGGCGAACGGAAATAAAATCGCAACAGGTTTCGCGCCGTTATCCGCGCAGAGCTTTACATAATCTTCCAAAACGCGCAGATTTTCTTCGACGATCCCGGCATCAAAAGTTTTTGTAAGGCGAATAAGTTCATTTTCCCAAGAAATTATGTCGCCGACGGAAATTTTTTTGTCCCGCGAAAATTTTTTCTTGTCAAAATTCAAATCGGCTTGCGCACTCGTGACGGCGGAGAAAATTTTTTTGATATTGTCGCCGATAAGCTCGGCAAGCAATTTGTCATGCGCAGAATCTCCGCTAAAATCCTCGCGAAGAGCAAACGAATAAGCAAAATCGTCCGCGCAGGTCGAAAAATTTTTTCGGCTGTCGATTTGCAAAGAATAAGGCGCAAGTCCGATGAAAACAAATTTTATCGCGCCGCGCTTGACGTTTTTAAAAATATGTCGCGCCGTCAAGAAACTTTGGCGCAAATCTTGATTCGGAGCCGCAAGATTGACGCCCTTAACCGGAAAATTTTTAAAATCCAACCCGCATTCCGCAAAACTTTCGCCCGTCGCAAAACTTTCAACCGAATTTTCTTCGACATAACGCAAATTGGCGAGCCACACAGGATTTATTCTTTCGACGACTTCAAAATTCACGATATTTTTTTCCGGAACGCCATTTTCCGCCAAAAATTTTTTCAAAACGGCGGGCGAGTCTTCATTTGAATTCCTTCCGCAAATCAGCCACAAAAAATTCTTTCCAAGTTCAATCACTTGATTTAATGCGGCGAAGGGCATCACTTGAATTTTGATTTTTTCGTTGAGCGATATGAATTTTTCTTCGCCGTCCATCAAAATAACGAACGGCATTGCGCGATTGTAATTTAAAATTGTCAGCGCGTTGCGCAAAAATTTTTTGTCGAGCACCGCGAAAATGACTCTTGCTTTTTCCATTTCGAGCCTCCGAAAAAATATTTCACAGAGTTTAACATGCCGAAAAGCTTTTTTCAATAAACTGCGATTGATAAACGGCGGCAGAAATGTTATATTTTCAAAATCGATCATGAAGGAGGATCATTTATGGCAAAAAATTTTCAGCAACAAACTTTTGACGAAAATGAATTGATAACCATTCGGCGCGAGAAACTTAAAGGCTTTATCGACAAGGGAATTGAGCCGTTCGGGGCGCGTTACGAAATTTCTCATCATGCTTCCGACGTCCGCGCAGAATTCGGCGAAATTGAAGGCGAAGTCGACGCGGGCGAAGTTTCCGTTGCGGGACGCCTTATGGCAATTCGCGGTCACGGCAAAGCAAGTTTCGCAACCCTTGCCGATAAGAGCGGTTCGATTCAAATTTATTTCAAACTCGACATTCTCGGCGAAGAAAAATACAGCGAGTTCAAACTTTTGGACATCGGAGACATAATCGGCTTGCGCGGACAAGTTTTCAAGACAAAACGCGGCGAATTAACCGTTCGCGTGGAAGATTTTAAAATTTTGTCGAAATCGCTCCGTCCTTTGCCCGAAAAATTTCACGGGCTGAAAGATGTGGAGATTCGCTATCGTCAACGCTACCTTGATTTGATTATGAACCCCGAAGTGCGCGAAACTTTCATCAAGCGCAACAAAATTATCAAATCAATTCGCAAATATCTAGACGACAGAGACTTTTTGGAGGTTGCAACGCCGGTTTTGTCGACAATCGCGGGCGGAGCGGCGGCTCGTCCCTTCATAACTCATCACAACGCCCTTGACGCCGATTTATATTTAAGAATTGCAACCGAATTGAACCTTAAGCGGCTGATTGTCGGCGGTTTCGAGCGCGTTTATGAACTCGGAAGAGTTTTTCGCAACGAAGGCATGGACGTTCGCCACAATCCCGAATTTTCTTCGGTTGAAATTTATCAAGCCTACGCCGATTATCGCGATCTTATCGAAGTTACGAAAGGAATTGTCTGCGCGGCGGCTCTTGCAGTCAACGGCACAACGAAAATTTCTTATCTGGGCGTCGAAATGGATTTGTCCGAGACTCCGCAACTGAGTATGAACGACGCGGTTAAAAATAAAACGGGAAAAGACTTCCTTTCCTGCGAAAATGTCGAAGAAGCGCGGGCTATGGCGGACGAATTGGGCGTTCCTTATGAAAAAAGATTTGGCATCGGCGGAATTTTGAACGCGGTTTTTGAAGCAAAGGTTGAAGATGATCTGATTCAGCCGATTTTTATAACTCATCACCCGACAGAAATTTCTCCGCTTGCCAAAAAGAATTTCGACGACCCGCGAGTCACGGATCGCTTTGAATTTTTTGTTTACGGGCGGGAATTGGCGAACGGTTTCACGGAATTAAACGATCCGATTGACCAGCGGGCGCGTTTTGAAGAACAACTTAAGCAAAGAGAAGCCGGAGACGAAGAAGCACACGTCATGGACGAAGATTTTATCCGCGCTTTGGAATACGGCATGCCTCCGACGGGCGGATTAGGTATCGGCGTTGATCGTTTGGTCATGTTGTTGACTGATTCGCCTTCAATTCGCGACGTTTTGCTTTTCCCGACAATGAAAGTCATTGCAGAATAGTTTTTCACGAAAATTTTTCTTAAGCCGACAACTCGGCTTGTTTTTTTGCAAAAATTTATAGTTTTGTTTGAAGGAAATTCAATTCTTACTCACAAAAGCACAAAAATTTTATAGGACATTCTCCAAAAGAAATTGTATAATGGCAGAAAGAATTTTAAAGTGTATAAGAGGCGATAAATATGCTTCAATACTTTGTCGAGCGAAATTATCGGACGGTTTTCGGCAGAGGTTACACGCCGCGCCTCGAATATATTTGCAATGTCGGTTCCGATTCCTCGACAATGCCGCGCAGTATGCACGAACATAAAAATCTTATCGAAATTCTTTTGATTTACGGCGGCGCGGGCATTTACATTATCGACGGCGAACGTTATACTGCCAAAACAGGCGATTTAATTCTTTACAACAGCGGCTCCGTTCATGACGAGTTCGGCGGGTCGGGAAATAACCTTTCAACCTATTGCGTCGCCCTAAGCAGCTTGAAACTCGATAATTTGCCCGTGAATAAGATTTTGCCCGAAGAATTTTCGCCGATTTTGCCGAGCAAAGAGTATTTCGACGAGATATTGAGCATTTTCAAGGCGATTGAGCGCGAAAGTTATCGTCCGAACTGCGCCGAGACCGCAAATTATCTCGCGCTCGCTCTGGTTACAAAAATTTGCTCCATGCTTAAAACTCACGGCTTGCCGCGCAGAGAAAAAATTCCGACAATCAGTTCTCGTGCAAAAGATTTCATCGACGCCCATTACACCGAACAAATTAAACTCGAAGACATTGCCGGTGCGGTTTATACCAATGTTTACAATCTGTCGAAGGTTTTCAAGGCGGAAATTGGAATTTCGCCGATGAAATATGTAATTTTGCGGCGAATGGGCGAGGCGCAGAATCTTTTAATCAATACCGATATGACGATAACCCGAATCGCCATGAGCGTTGGCTACAATAACTCCAATTATTTTCAAAACGTCTTCAAGGAATTTATGAACATGACGCCTAAAGAATATCGCAAGAAATGGACGAAGTGAAATTTTCTCCTTCCTTATGCTATAATCAGCGCGGAGGGAGATTTTTTTATGAAAGTAAAAAGTTTCGTCGAACAATGGCGCGAAGGCGTCGGAGAGCGAGCCAATTACCAAAAATTTTGGCTGACGCTCGTCCGTGACGTGTTCAGCGTCGAGAAGCCCGAAAATTTTATCCAATTTGAGGTTCCCGTTAAGCTTAAGCATAAAAATTTCATCGACGCTTACTTTCCCGACTCAAAAGTCATCGTCGAACAAAAAAATTTCGGTGTCGACCTCGAAAAATCTATCACGCAGGCAGACGGAACCAAATTAACGCCCTTTGAACAGGCAAGAAGGTACATTTCGGGGCTCCCGCTGTCTATGCACCCAAAAAAAATCATTACTTGCAACTTCAAACAGTTTTTAATTTATGATATGGAAACTTTGGAGCCGCCGATTAAAATTCTTTTGGAAGAATTGCCAGCGAAGTATCATCTGCTCGATTTTTTGATTGATCCGACAAGAAATAAGCTTCGCATGGAACTTGAATTGAGTTTGCAGGCGGGAAATATCGTTGCAAAGATTTATGACGAACTTTTTAAGCAATATATCAATCCGAATTCGCCGGAATCACTCGCCAGCTTGAATAAACTCTGCGTCCGATTGGTTTTCTGCCTTTATGCGGAGTCTTCAGGAATTTTCGGCAAGCATAAAATCTTCCGCGATTATCTTTCTGAAGAAAAAAATGTTCGTCGCGCCTTAATCGATTTATTTCAAACTCTCAACACGCCGATTGAACTTCGCGACCCGTATTTGGACGACACTTTGAAAAAATTTCCCTATGTGAACGGCGGTTTGTTTGAAGAATCGATTGAAATTCCGAATTTCACGCCCGAAATTAAAGAATTGTTGTTGGAAGAGGCGAGCAGCGGCTTTAATTGGTCTGGAATTTCTCCGACAATCTTTGGCGCAGTTTTTGAGAGCACTTTGAATCCGGAAACTCGCCGTTCGGGCGGCATGCATTACACTTCCATTGAAAATATTCACAAGGCGATTGATCCGCTGTTCCTTGACGACTTGAAAGAAGAATTTTCGGCGATTAAAAACAAAAAAAAGCTCCTCGCCTTTCATGAGAAGCTTGCCGCGATAAAAATTTTCGATCCTGCTTGCGGAAGTGGAAATTTTTTGACGGAAAGTTATCTTTCGCTCCGCCGTTTGGAAAATGATCTGCTGAAAGAACTTTTAGGCAGTCAAATTACGCTTGGAGAGCTCGTCAATCCAATAAAAGTCTCCATAAAAAATTTTTACGGCATTGAAATAAATGATTTTGCGGTTGCTGTCGCACAAACCGCGCTTTGGATAGCGGAATTGCAGATGATTCAAGAAACTCAACAGATTATTCACCGCGATTTGAACTTTTTGCCGCTAAAATCCTATTCAAACATCGTCGAAGGCAATTCGCTGAAAATCGACTGGAAGTCGATTTTCAAGGGAAACGGGAAAAGGGAAATGGGAAAAGAAAAAAATCCTTCTCCCGTCTCCCTTTTCCCATCTCCCTTATACATAATCGGAAACCCGCCTTTTGTCGGACATCAATGGAGAACAGCCGCGCAGATTGATGACATGAAATTGGTTTTTTCCGACTACAAAAAGCATGGCAAGCTTGATTATGTCGCCGCTTGGTACAAAAAAGCCGCAGATTTTATCGACGAAAAGATTTCTTGCGCCTTTGTTTCGACTAATTCTATTTGTCAAGGCGAAAGCGTCCGCGTTATGTGGGAATATCTTTTCGGAAAGGGCATCGTGATTAATTTTGTCCGTCAACCTTTCAAATGGACGAGCGAAAGCTCCGATATTGCCGCTGTCACTTGTATTATTATCGGCTTCGCGAAGTTTCATGCCCCGATTAAAAAAATTTTCAGCGGAAAAACTTTCAAAGTCGCGCAGAACATCAACGGTTACCTTATCGACGCGCCGAACATTTTTATTGAGAATCGCGGCAACCCGCCGAAAGGTTTTCCGAAAATGACGCAAGGCAGTCGTCCCGATGCTCCAAGTTTAATTTTAAAACCTGCCGAACGCGACGAACTTGTTATAAAAAATCCTCTTGCCGCGAAATATATCTTTCAATATGTCGGCGGCGAAGAATTTATCAATGGCAAGCTGCGTTATTGTCTTTATCTCGTCGATTGTACGCCGAATGAACTTAGAAAAATGCCGCTCGTGATGAAACGCCTTGAAAAAGTTCGCGAATTTCGTTTGACAAGCAAAACTGCTTCCGTAAGACGCGCCGCAGAGACTCCCGCGCTTTTTACGCAGATTCGACAACCTAAAACAGATTTTTTAGCCGTGCCAAGAGTGAGCGGCGAGAATCGAAAATATATTCCAATCGGATTTTTATCACCGAATGTAATTGCCAACGAAATGATTTACATAACTTGCGACGCGACGCTTTATCTTTTCGGAATGTTGACGAGTTCAATACATATGGCATGGATGCGAGTTGTCGCGGGGCGATTGGGAATGAGTTATCGCTATTCGCCTTCGGTTTATTACAATTTTCCTTGGCTGAAAATTTCTTCCGCGCAGAAAAAATCGATTGAGGCGACGGCGCAGGAGATTTTGAACGTTCGGAAGAGATATCCCGACGCAACATTGGCAGATTTGTATGATGAATTGACGATGCCGCGAGATTTACGCGCCGCGCACAGGAAAAACGACCTTGCAGTCGCAAAAGCTTACGGCTTTGAAGAAATTTTGGAGGATGAGCCCGCCATTATCGCCGAATTGTTCAAACGCTACGAGTCATTGACAAAAAATTGATTGTGTGATAAATTGACGGCGTTGATTTAAGGTAACAACTGCAGAATGAGAGGCTTGCAGTTCCGGCATAAGTATCACCGAACGAAGAACCCCCGCCGGAGTGACTAACCGACGGGGGCTTCGTTTTGCCTAACCGGATGACCAGTCCGATTGTCTTGGGCAACTAGTTAGAGTTTGATACCGCTTAACGACGTTTGTTGATAACATAATCGAGGATAAGACCGCCGACCACGATCGCCAAAACGTCCCAGCTGAATTGCGAGAGGCTTTCCAGCATGAATATCACCTCCTCTCAAGTAAGATTGATGCTTGGTAAGAGAGGAATTTGCATCGGCGCGATTATATCAGAAAGAAATTATCGATTCAATACGGCGCATTGACAAAAAATTGATTGTGTGGTAAATTTTTAGTGCGACATTAGACAAAAAGAGGCAAAGAAGCGTGTCGTTATAATCACCAAACGAAGAAAAACCCCGCCGGAGTGATGACCCGTGCGGGGCTTCGTTTTGCCTAACCGATTGATGAGATCGATTGTCTGGGGCAACAGGATTCGAGCTTATTACTTAATGTACTTGTCGTAGATATAATTCCCGATGATACCGGAAATCACACCGATGACAAGCGAGGCAAATAAGCATGCCATTATACTCACCTCCTCTCAAGTAAGATTGATGCTGTGGAAGAGAGGAATTTGCATCGGCGCGATTATATCAGAAAGAAATTATCGATTCAACACGGCGCATTGACAAAAACATGACTCACGCCGAGATTTTTATGAATAAAACAGCTCCCCCCGCAACCTTGCGGGGATTTTTTTATTGTTTGTTCGTGATTGAGGACGAATTTTTTATTGATTGGTTCGGCTCTGCAAGAATTTATAGTTTTGAGTGTAAGAATTTTATAAAAAGCGGCGAAAGTTACCAACGAATACACCAAAATATTTTAGAAAAATTGTCGGCAGAAAAATATAATGTATACAGTCAAAAGAAAAGGAGTGAAAGCAATGGCGATACACATAACTGGCGCGCCGTGTTGCTGGGGCGTTGACGACGTGAAGAATCCTTATCTGCCTTCGTGGAAAAAAGTATTGTCGGAGGCGGGACAAGCGGGCTTTTCGGCGATTGAACTCGGACCGTATGGATTTTTGCCGCTGGATATTGACATTGTCAGCGCGGAGTTGTCTAAGAACGGAATTTCAATCGTTGCGGGGACAATTTTTGATGATTTGCTTGCGGAAGAGAATTATTCGGCGGTTTTAAAGCAAGTAGACGACATCTGCGCGGTAATCACGAAACTTCCGCCGCTCAAGCGCGAAGAAGGACAGCGTTTTCCGACTCCTTATTTAACGGTTATGGATTGGGGGCACGACGAGCGGGATTTTGCGGCGGGACATCCCGACAGAGCCCCGCGCCTTTCGGAAAAAGATTGGCAACGCATGGTAAATCACATTAAAGGCATAGCCGCGCAGGCGAAAAAATGGAATGTCCGAGCGGTAATTCATCCTCATGCGGGCGGCTATATCGAATTTGCGGACGAAATTGACAAAATCATGGCGGATATACCCGCCGAAGTCGCGGGCTTGTGTTTGGACACGGGACATTTGAGATATTCGCAAATGGATCCTGTCGAATGGCTCAGAAAATACGCCGACCGCATCGATTACGTTCATTTCAAAGACATCAACGAAAAAGTTTACAACGAAGTTTTGAACGAACACATCAGATTTTTTGAAGGTTGCGGAAAAGGATCAATGTGTCCGATTGGCGAAGGTATGTTAGATTATCCCGCGATTTACAAAGTTTTGACGGAAGAAATAAATTACAACGGCTATATCACGGTTGAACAGGAGCGCGACCCGCGAAATGTGGCAACGAGCCTGCGCGACGTTAAAAAAAGCGTCGATTATCTTAAAAATCTCGGCTTCGATTAAAAAT
>ERZ842401.3269-NODE-3269-length-20382-cov-5.737689_pt1 | contig 20382 bp, 11 predicted proteins | sample MGYA00521270_ERZ842401 | MGnify/ENA primary metagenome ERZ842401 (study PRJEB31892, sample SAMEA3878208) | bioreactor metagenome | biome: Moose rumen | place: Sweden | collected 2011-10 | study: EMG produced TPA metagenomics assembly of the PRJEB12797 data set... | reverse complement strand
TCTCCACTGTTTTTCTGCCAGCATGTTCATTTTTTTTAACTTGCGGAATTTAGGTATTTAAACAATTATTTTCAGAACGAGAACCGCACCGTTAGGCCGCCTTTGGTGGTGGAGTTGGGGTACGAGTTGGAGATAAACGGGCGGTTGATGGTGGTTTCGAAAAACAGACGCACCGTAAGCGACTGGCTTAGAGCATATTCCGCCGAGAGGCCGCCTGTCCACACCTCGCTGCCCGATGATATTTGCGACGTGTTCTGCGCTATCTTGCGTATCTGCGTTTTGTTTTGGTTGTACGAAAGGTTGGCCTGTATCACTATGTCGCTCTTCAGGTTGTGGGTTTTCTGTCCGGTGGTGATGGTAAAGGCCACGTCTTTGATACGGTAGCCGGCGCCCACGGTAAATCCGTTGCGGCTCATCTCGGTAAGCTGGTTGTTGCTGAAACTCAGCGTAAGGGTTCGGGCACGTTGGTAAGCCACGTTGAACTGCATGCTGTTCACCATCACCACATCCACTTTCAGGAACGGCTGGAACTGCTCGGTAAGCTGTATCTGATCGATGCTTTCTTTGGGGATGAAATCGTTGCTGGCGTTGAGTACGCTTTCCATGCCGTAGTCGTAGCCGTCGATATTGGATATGGCCATGTCGGTGCTGTAGTTGCTAACGGTGTAGGTGGAGCTATAGCGGTGCGAGAGCGAAATGTTGGAGAACCATTTTTTCAGCCAATCCACTTTGTTGAGTCCGTTGTAGGTTATGCTCCAGTTGGGCAGCGGGAAACCGAGGAACGGTGAAAAGCCCATACTGTGCACATCGCGGCCGAGGTAGGTGGCAAGGAACGAGGTTAGCAGCACCTGCTGCGAGTTGGGGCTGTAGCCGCCGGGGAAAACCAATCCGCTGAGGCTGTCCAACAGATACTCGTCGGTGAACGGGTCGGGGTTTTGGGCCGCCAGCCGTCCGGCAACCACGGCACGGTTGTCCAAGAACTGGGCAAAAAGCTCGTCGGCATCATCGAAAGCGGTACCGAACATGCAGATGGTGGTGGAATATGAGCCGAAACGCGTTGGCGACATCGGTCCGTCGATGTATCCAAGATTGTTGTTGTACTTATAATAATGGCTTCCCTGCGAGGTGAAGTTGCGCGTAAGGCTGATGTCGATTTTCAGGTCGCGGATAGGTTCCACCACGGCCTGTATGGCAAGCACGTCGTTGGTTCGCACCTGATGTGGGGCGTTGAGCAGGGTGTCTTTCGACAGATAGTCGTTTTCCAGCAGTCCGGCCACAATGTCGTTCTGTCCGCCAAAAACAAAGGCCAGCCCTGGCGACCACAGGTTGGAGTTGTCCATGCCAAGTAGCGTGGCTTCGGGCATAAAACCAGGTATCAGCGTACCCTCGGCAAGGGTGTATTTAACCGAGAAATTCTTGAGTCCGGTAACGGCGCGTATGCCGAAATATCCCACCTCGCGCAGTATCTCCTTCCACTTTTCGTTTTTGGTGGAATCGGGTATGGAGTCGGCATTGGCAACAGTTTCCAGTTTATCCTTATCCTTGCCTTGACCGTTCTTTTTGTCCTTTTTGTTTTTGTCGTTGCCGCCCTGCCTGTTACCCATGCGGTCCTTGCCTTTGGCATCCTTGTTCTGCTTGGGCTGGTAGGCTTTTTTGATGAACTTAAACTTGTCGTAAAGGGTTTTCATGGTGGCGTTTACGGTGGCGTTCACGGTGGCGGTGTTCTCTATGGTGTTGCCAAGGCTCTGGGTTGATGGCGTGCTGCCGGTAAACACGTATGTGGATTTGTACGACAAGGGGGTGCGCAGGAAATCGAGGAATGGGAACCGCTCGATGGGGAAATCCCATGTTACCGAAAGGTTCTGCGAGAAATTGCGCATACGTCCGAACTCCAGCACGCTCTGCCAAACGGAGTCGGTTTTGGTGCGGGTGTCTATCTTGCCCATAGGCTCCTCTACATCGGCGTTGGCGTTGGCGTCGTATTGCAGGCGCAGCGTTTTGGTGATGTCGTACTGCAGGTTATACACGCGCTCCCATGTGAACTGCTTATAGAAAGTGGGTTTTATGATGATGTCGCCGGCACTTTTGTTGCGCAGCTTGGTTTCCTGAAAATCGCGGAACACCTCGGTGCGGAACGACAGGCTCTTGGGCTGGTAGTAGAAATTGAGGTCGCGGATAAATTTCAGATACTTGTTTTGGAAAAACTTAATGTTGTCGAAAGGTTTCACCTGCTTGGGCGTTACGTTGAAATTGTAGGTAAATCCGCCGCGGTGCTGTTTTTTGTTGTAGTACTCCACGTCCACGTCCGACGACTTCTCGCCCGAAAAGGCGTACGAGAAATTGAAATTTTCTATCTGGTAGAAATGCGGCGACTGTGTGGCGGCCTTGCCTGTGCGTTCCTTGTGCAGGTTTACGAAGTTGATGTTGGTCCGCGACAGGTGTTCGCGCGTCATGTTGCGTATGGAGTCGCGTTCCTCGCCGGTAAGGTACGAGCGTATGTCGCGGCGAAGGTTTACGTCGGGGTCGAGGGGGTTGTACTCCGGTGTGCCTATCTGTGTGGAGTGGTCGAAATGCACAGGTATTTTCAAGCCCCATTCCTCTGGCAGAAATTTGTCCATATCGAGGTTCAGCGCCACTTCGATATTGGCGTTGTTGAGTCCGTCCAAGTCGCTGATATTCTGTTCCAACGACCCAAAACGCGACGATGTGTAGGCGCCATAGAGCGAGAGGTCGCCAAGGTTGGCCAGATTGGTGCGTGCCAGAGCCATGGCCGCCCAACCGCTCTTGCGGCTGAACTCGCCCAACCGCAGCTCGTTTATCCACACTATGGCCGACTTGGGCAGCATGTCGTTGCCATCGGTGGCCGACTGTTTGCGGGGGTTGCGCACACCTATCATTATCACTTTCACGGCACCGATGTTGGGCGTTCCAAGAACGGTGTATTTACGTCCGCCGTCGTATTCAGTGTAAAGGTCGTTATTGGAGAATTGTGCGTTGCCCGAACGAATCTGCTTGTTACGGTTTTCTTTAACGGCAACCAGTTTTTCAAGGTCTATCTCCACATTGTTGGCTTCGGGCCATATCACGTCGTCCTGACTCATGCTGGTTCCCCACGGGGTGAGTTTCAGCGGCAGCTCGTACTCGTAGTAGTTGCGTGTGAAATCGTTGCCCAAACGGACAAAGAGCGTCAGGTCGCCATCTTTCAGGTCGTCTGTCTCGTTCAGTTTTTCGGCGTGGGCAAACATTTTCAGCGACCCGAAATAGCGCAGGTCGTAGGCGGCGTTTTTGTATATGGCGCGCGCATCGCCGGAGGCAAGGTCGGAAACCTCCATCTGCAACGACTGTTCGTTCATCTGGTAGTACGACGAGTTGCTGTACCATTCCTCGCGGTCTATTCCCGGAGGCAGCACGTAGGGCACTGGCGAGCGGTAGCCGTTTTCCTCGATGTTCACCGTGGAAGTGGTGAATTTGGTGTTGGCGTCGCCGCCAGTGGGTATGTCGCCAGGCTGATAAAGGTCCTGATCGTATTTGCGCCATGTGCCGTAAACCAATTCCAGAGTGGCGAAACGCAGTATTATGGGTTCGTTGAACTCGCGCATAAACATACGCATAAAGCGGATGGACTGGTAACCTTCTATACTTCCCACTTTCTTTTCGGGATTGCGCACTGGTATTTTAAACTGGTACCATTTGCAGGTGGTGGTGGAACCGTCGGGGAGTTTTATGTTCTGCGCCTCCTGTATGTCGGTGATATAATTTTGTCCTATCACCATATTTTCGGGGCTCAGGTCGATGCTGTACTGGTAGTAGTTCTCGCTCTCGCTCAGGGTGTTGTCGTTGTTTATGTCCTCACCGTTGGGGTACGATGTGGCGGCTGTGGGGTAGTCCTCGCCGCTGCTGCCGGAGGGGGCGGAGTTGCCTTCGGCGTTGTTGTAATACTTGTAGCGGTCGTTTATCTTAACGTTGCTGTTGTCGTAGCGGCTGCTGCGGAAATATGTGAAATCGTCGCTCGATGTATCGTTGTAGGCGTTCTGGTAGGCGGCCGACTGTGTGCCGAAACGCTGTGCCAAGGCCTGCAGGTAAGATTCGAAGAAAGTGCGTTCGTCGGCGCTGCTAAGACCGTCGTAGCCAACATCCTGACGCACCCGGGCCTCCTCGTCGTTGTCGAAAGCGTTCACTACCGACTGAATGGTGGGAACACGTCCCCAAAGGGTGGTGTCCACGTTGATTACGGCATTGCCGGTGGGCAGGCCGTTTTCGAAAAACTTACGTCCGTCGCGAAGTATGTCCTCCGAAATATCGCCAAGGTTGAAATACAACTTGCCGCCGCTGTGGTTCGGGTTGTCGATAAAGGGGTCCATCAGCCAGAACTCTATGGTTTCGATGTTCTGGGTCTCGAAATCGGTGTAGTCGAGCTTGCGCATGATGCCGCCCCAGCGCGAGGCGGGGTTTTCCAGTTTGCCGTCGGAGTTGAGGCCGTTTACGTCGTAGTTGTAAGGACCTTTCTCGTCGGGATAGAAAGCAAGGTTGAGCTCGTAGATGTTGGTGGTTTCGCCGGCGGCCAGTTCTTTGTTGGGGAACACCTCCTGTTCGGAGATACGGCGTGCGTAGGGACGCGAGCGGTCGGCGTCGCCGATGTTCGACGGGGCGTTGCTGCTGTAGAATATGTCATCGATACGGTACCATGCCAGACGGGCACGGTTGAAACCATATTCAAGGCCCGAGCCGATACGGGTTTCGGGAAACATGGCATTGGGGGTGGACCAGTCCTGCGGAGTGCTTGCCAGATGCCAGCTGCTCACATTTTTAAGGTCGATGCCCGACTTGGCGCCCTCGAAATCATCGATATATGAGGTGCCGCTCTCGTTGGTTTTCGACATACCGGGTATGAAATGGGCAAACTCGGCGTTCAGCGTAAGCGTGGATTTGTCCTTAGTGCTGATGCCCGGCAGCCAGTCGATGGCCTTGGTGAGCCACGGCATTTCGTGCTCAAACGAGAGGTCCAAACCCCAGATGGTGTTGTTCAGCGGCTCGTCGCCGAAATTGTTTTTCTGCGTAAGCGGGCGCTGGTGCAGGTTCAGTATGGTAGCGCCGAGGTTGAACTTAGGGTTGAACTCGTAATTGAGGTGCATGCCCATCATACGTTTGGTCATCATGCTGAACGAGTTGCTCTCGCTGCTGATGCTGATGGGGGTGCCGGAGCTGAGCACACTCTCGTTGATGATACGCACCTTGCCCATCATATAATCCACGGTGTAGTCCACGCCCTCGACAAGGGGTATGCCGCCGGCTGTAACGCGCACCGACCCTTCGGGGATGTTGAACCCCAGCGATATTTCACCGCTCATGGCGGTGGAGTAACTGCCCTCGAGGTAATATTTGTCCTTGTCGGGATACTGCTGGGCAAGGGTTTTGGTAAGGGTGTAAAGCGAGTCGAAACAATATTTGTCGGCAGCGGCGTTGTCGCCCAATATCTCTCGCAGGTCCTTGCCGAAAGGCTCCACGTATGGGAAAAACACACGTCCTGTGGAGGCTTGGATAATACCGGTGCCTGTGGAGGCGTTGTCGAGCCAGTCGAACACTCCGTCGGCGTATGGGTACTGCATGGCGTCCATGCGGTCGAGGCCGAACACCTCTATCAGCGGAATGCCTTTTTTGGGGCCGTCGGCGTAATAGCCTGTCAGCACACCGCCGTCGTCGCCCTCGTAGAGCACGTTCAAACGGAATTTGTCGGGACTTATCTGTGTGCTTTTCAGGAAATACACGTTTTTCATCATCAGCTTCCACAGTGGGCTGCGGGTGTTGATGGTGGTGCTTTTCAACAGCTTCACAACCAATGTGTTGGGATCCACAATACCATCGGTGGTAAGTTCGCCCACCTGATACACGGTGGTGTCGCCAATAACTTGATATTGGAAAGCCACTGCCAGCACTTGGTCGGCGCTAAGTGCCTGATTCAGCGATATAAAGCCCAACTTAGGATTGAATGTGTATTCGCTGGGGCTCAGTTTGCGGGCGCTCTCCACTTTTTCGTAGTCGCGGCCCGACACAAAGCCTTTGCTCTGCATGTATGGCGTTATCTGGTTCACGCTACGCACTGCCGAGCGATCGATGTAGCCGAACAGGTTGTTGGAGTTGTCGCTTGGCAGGGTGCGCCCCGATGGGTTGTAAAGGCTGCTCATTAACGGGTTTTTCTCACCCAAGTCGGTGATAGCCACAATGTTACGGTTTTCGGAAACGGCGGCACCCACGTTGGTTCGCCAAACCTCTATCTTAATGATGTTGATATTGGAGTTGAGCACCGGCAGGGTGGACATGGCCTTGTTGTAGTTGTCGTAGAAATATTGTGCAAGGAAAAAGTGGCGGTTTTCCTCGTATTCGTCGGCTTTTATCTGAAACTCCTCGGTTTGCGCGCCGCCTTGCACCTGCAGGTTCTGCGATTCGGTTTTCTGTTCGGAGAAAACGCCATCGATGGTGAGTTTGCCGAATTTCAGCTTGGTGTGCAAACCGAAAAGACTTTGGCTGCCTTGTATCAGCTTGGTGTTGAGCGGCATGGCTATGTTTCCGGCCTCTATAAGCTGCAGTATGTCGTCCTCCTTGCCTTCGTGCTTCAGTTTCAGGGTGTTCTCGAAATCGAAAACGGCCTGAGTGTTCTGGTTGATGTCGAAATCCACAAGGTCGCCGATTTTGGCGTTGAGGTTTATCTGTATGTTTTCGTCGAAATCGAAATTGGTTACGCTGCGTTTGTTCACGTCGATGGCGGGGTCCTCGCGTTTGTTGTTCACCACGGCAAAGGTAAGTTCTGCCGAGCCGCTGGGATTTATCTGTATTGCATTGGGACCCAGAAGGTTTTCGGCAAGTCCTGACAATTTGTTCAATCCCGGTATGTTGTCTAAAATATTGTTCGACGAGCCGCTGCTTTTGTCCAACGCCGCTGTCTTTGTCTTGTTGGACCAATAGTTTTGCATCAGCTGCTCCAGCTGGTAGTTCTGATATTCTTCAAAAGTCATGTACTGACGGTCGACAACCACGTCGCCAATCTTTTTAAGTATCAGATAATCATTGGTTTGGGGATTGTACTGAACTTCGGTGGTGAAGTTCTTGGGGGGCTTGGCACCCATTTTACTGGCAGCGGAGCCCTTTGGAACCGTATCACCTTGAGCGACAACACTTGGCACATCCACAAGTTGTTCAACCGACTGTTGTTCGGGGAGTTGTGCCTGGCACTGCACTGAGATCTGTGATGTATCGGGGGCAAGCGGCACATTGGCGTTGCTTCTTACAGAAACGGCGAAAGTGTCGCCAAAAGCAACGCCAAACACCGTCGGTAACATCAGCAGCGATGCGGCAAGCAATGTTCTATGTCTGGTTCCCCGTTTCAACGATTGTTCGTCTTTTAAATACTGGTTTACATCATTTTAAGTGCCATTTTAATAAGATTTTCCACGGTGGCGTCGGGATTGCTCTCGGCAACGGCACCCACGGACTTTTCTGCTGTGGATTTGGGAAATCCCAAGGCCAACAAAGCTGATAACGCCTCTTCGCGGTTTTTATTGCCCGCGAGTCCTTTTACCGGCGATACTGCAAAATCTTCCATCTTGCCAAGTTTGTCGTGCAGCTCCAAAACTATGCGCTGCGCCGTTTTCGGACCAATGCCCTTGATACCCTGCACCGTTTTAGCGTCCTCGTTTACAATGGCTTGCACCAGCTCGTCGGTAGCCAGCGACGACAGCATCACGCGTGCCGTGGCCACCCCTACCCCGTTCACCTCTATCAACCGGCGGAAAAGGGTGCGCTCTTTCTCCTCGAAAAAACCGTAGAGCAGCTGTGCATCCTCGCGCACCACAAAATGTGTGAGCAGTTTCACCTCGCCCATGTCCTTTATCTGCGTGTAGGTGTTGAGCGATATTTCCAACATGTAACCCACTCCGCCACAGTCTATTACAGCATAGGCGGGAGTTACTTCAACCAATTTTCCAGAAATATAATTATACATTGTGATTTGTAATTAGTCAACTAAAAACTTCGAAATAATAAATTGTTCATTTTTCCGAACTGTCAAAATATTCGTAAGCTCCAATTGATGGCGGATTGGAGCGTATGCGATTGTCGAGGTCGGTTTGTTGTTTCAGATAAGCGGCATTGCCTTTGCCCCGTGCCGGCGAAGCGGCTTTCAGATGATAGTCGGCGGCGGAGCGGTCGGCAAAAAGCGGGTCCTGATTGAACAGGCAGTTGGAGATAACCGACTGGGGCAACGACTGTTGCGTTTTCAGTAGACAGTTGGCAAACGAGAACGCTGCCGTGCCGCCTTCGGCAAAATCGAAGACAATCTCGTCGGTGGCGGAGCCGTAAACTATGCAGTTGTAGAAATCGGCATGGCGCAAAGCACGCAGTTGTATGGCCCCGTCGGCACTCTCGTACCAGTTGTTGAGCACCAGTTGTGGCGAACGGCGCACGCTATAGCTCCAATAGTTGGCAAAGGTGGAGTTGCTGAACACATATCTGCCGCCGAGCATAAGAGCCAGCGTGGCTGTCTGGCAGTTGGTTACCAGCAGGTTGTCGCCCACAATGTGCGCCCCCTGACCGTAGATGCCGGCCAGCGACATGTTTTCCACAACGGTGTTGCGCAGGTCGAGCGTGGGGTTGGCATTAACCACGGTGTCGACCAAAAAACCGATGTATCCGTTGCGCACAATGGCGTGGTTCACAGTGTTGTCGCGGCTGCCGGAAGAGAGCCACACGTAGCCCCATTGCCCGGGCAGGTAGGCGTAGTGTCCGTCGTGGCGGATGGAGGTGAGCAACACAGGTTCGTCGGCACTGCCACGGATATTCAGCGTTCCGCCATCATAGACCCAAAGCACGGCATCGGTACCGAAATAGACCTCGGTACCGGGTTCCATATTCAGCGTAAAACCCTCATCTACAACGGCATATCCGAAAACAACATGAGGCATGGCGCTGGTCCACGACTCGGAGCAGTCGATAATGGAATATGGGTAGCTGTTGCCCGCCGCATCGCGGATAACGTGGTCGGGATAGTGGTACACGGCATTGCGTCCGTAGGCCGTGAGCGGCAGGTGCTGACGGGCGTTGCCAATGCTGAACACTATGCTGTCCTCGATAAGGAACGGCGACGATGCGGAATTGGGATTTACATTTACGCGGGCAAAGATAAAGATGCTGTCGTGGGCAAGTATTTCGATGTTGCGAGCCACGAGAGCGGTGTCGCCGTCCACGTTGAGGCGGAAACGCGATGCCGAGCCATGGGCAAGGGTTACGGCGTCTATCCTAACAGGCTGGCTGTTAGGATTGTAGACCTTAACACTGCGCACCGTGGAGCCCATGGTGGTGAAAACGGTGTCGAATTTCAGAGTGTCCGCCGAAAAAGTGAGTGTGGCGGTATCTGTAAGATAATCAGTTTCTTTGGTGCAGGAGGTTGTGAGAAAAAAATATATTGTGCAAACAACCAAAAAAAGCCATGCTATATATTCTGCAATTATTTTTTTCAATATCGTAACGTTTTATGAACCGACGCACAACAATGCATCGATTTTTAATAACGCAATATGGCGATTGTTATTTTGTCGAAAGCAGAAAAAAAGAGCTTTTTTTACTGTCGCACGTGCTTTATGCGGGGCCGCAAACAGCAAGTTTCATCAGCTTTCGGCCTCGGGCAGCGATTTAAAACCGAAGCCCATTATCTCGCTGCTTTCTATGATGTTCATGAAAGCGTCGGGGTCCAGACGGCGGATGTTGGCCTTGAGCCGCACAAGGTCGCCACGGTCCAGAGTTACGTATATCATCTTGCGTTCGGCGCCTTTGTACAGACCTGTTCCGGCAAAGCAGGTGCCGCCGCGCTCCATGTCGTTGATGATAAAATTGCGCACCTCTTCGATGCGGTCGGTAACGATGAACACCGTTTTGTAGGTCTTGAGGCCGTCCACCACAAGGTCAATAATCTTGCTTTCGATAAAGATAAGGATGATGGAATAGATGGGCAGGCGTATGTCCTCGAAAGCGATGAGTGTGGTGAGCGAGATGAGACTGTCCACTATCAGCACCAGCGTGCCGAGCGATATGTGGGTGTATTTGTGGATAATCATAGAGATGATGTCGCTGCCGCCCGATGTGGCTCCCGCGCGGAATATCACGCCAATGGCCACGCCGTAGATAATTCCGGCCACCACTGTGTTGAGGAAGAAGTCGGGCATGAAGAAACGCTCCACATCGCCGCACATGAACTGCAGCGACGACTGCAGCTCGGTGTCGATGAAAGCACCGTCGTGGATAAGCGGTTCGTAGCCCCATGTGGTTTCCAATATGAAAGTGAACACAGGTATCAGTATCACCGAAATCACCGTTTTAACGCCGAACTTGGGACCCAGTATTATTGTGCCGATAATAAGCAACGGGATGTCCATACACACGCCGGCCACCGATATTTTCCACCCCCATAAGGCGTTGAACACGTTGGCCAAGCCATACACGCCGCCGGGCGCAAGGTGGTAGGGATTTACAAACATCACATCGCCCACGGCGAACAAAGCACTGCCAAAAACAAGGAGCAGGTACGAAATTATCTCGGTTTTAAGTTTGTTGTTGTTCATGTTATTTGTTGTGTTTCAGCGTATTGACAAAAACGGGCTCAGCCGTTTCGGTTTGCAAAGATACGTTTTTTTGCTGATTGTTCGTTCTGTTTTGCAGTTTTTTTCCAGATATGCGGAGCGAAGCAGACGATATATTGTCGGTTTTTGTCGAAAGCGGCTTGTGTTGCGATATAAAAAAAAACGACTCCCGAAAAAATGGGAGCCGTTCTTTCATTGTTGTTTCACCAGAAACTGTTGTCAGTCGCCCAAAGTTGCCACCATAACGGCTTTGATGGTGTGCATACGGTTTTCGGCTTCATCGAAAACGATGGAGGCTTCGCTTTCGAAAACTTCCTCGGTAACTTCTATGCCGTCGAGGCCGAATTTTTCGTGCACGTCGCGTCCCACCTGTGTTTCGAGGTTGTGGTAAGCCGGCAGGCAGTGCATGAATTTGCATTTGGGGTTGCCTGTGTTTTTCATCATCTGAGCGTTCACCTGATAGGGTTTCAGCATTTCTATGCGTTCTTCCCACACTTTTTCGGGTTCGCCCATGCTTACCCAAACGTCGGTGTAGATGAAGTCGCAGCCTTTAACGCCTTTCACGGGGTCGTCGGTAACGGTAACGGTGGCGCCGGTTTCCTTGGCTATCTCCTTGCACTGTTTCACCAGCTTGGCGTCGGGTTGCAGTTTTTTGGGAGCGATGATGCGCACGTCCATACCCATCTTGGCGCCGCCAACCATCAGGCTGTTTCCCATGTTGAAACGGGCGTCTCCCACGTAAGCAAAGGTAACTTGGTTGAGGGGTTTGTCCACGTGTTCCCGCATGGTGAGGAAATCGGCGAGGATTTGAGTGGGGTGAGCCTCGTTGGTAAGTCCGTTCCAAACGGGGACGCCGGCGTAGGCTGCCAGTTCTTCGACAGTGGCCTGTGCAAAGCCGCGGTATTCGATGCCGTCGTACATGCGTCCCAGCACGCGGGCGGTGTCTTTCATGCTTTCTTTAACGCCAATCTGCGAGCCGGTGGGCCCCAGATAGGTAACGTGCGCGCCTTGGTCCTTGGCGGCAACCTCGAAAGCGCAGCGGGTGCGCGTGGAGGTCTTCTCGAATATCAGGGCTATGTTTTTGCCTTTCATTGTGGGCTGCTCGCAACCGGCATATTTGGCGCGTTTAAGGTCACGGGCCAGGTCGAGCAGATAGTTGAGTTCCTTCGGACTGAAGTCCAGAATCTTCAAAAAATTGCGGTTTCTTAAATTGTAAGCCATGTTTTTTATTGTTTAAATGTTTATTTATTGTTTTATTGTGAACTGTGATCAGTGATCAGTAAACTGTGAACTGTGATCAGAGATCTGGGAGTTGGGAGTTGGGAGTTGAGGTGGTTAAGAAGTTAAGTGTCCATTGTCTATTGTCCATCGTCCATTGTCCATCGTCCATTGTACATTGTCCATCGTCCATTGTCCATCGTCCATCGTCCATTGTCCATTGTACATTGTCCATTGTCCATTGTCCATTGTCCATTGTCCATTATCCTCTCACTATCCTTGTTCCGCAGTAGGGGTTTTCGAGCTGTCCGGCTTCGGTGATGATACACTCTTTGCCGCCGTTTTCGAGGAACATTATGCCAGCGCGCACTTTTGGAGCCATGGAGCCTTCGGCGAACTGGCCTTCTTCGAGGTAGCGTTTTGCCTCGTCTATAGTCATGGTGTCGAGAGCCTGTTCGTTCTCTTTGCGGAAATTGATGTAAACCTTGGGCACGTCGGTAAGTATGTAAAACTCGTCGGCCTCTATCTGTATGGCGCAGAGGGCGGAGGCAAGATCCTTGTCGATAACTGCCTCAACGCCACGCACATAGTCGCACTCCTCCACCACAGGAATTCCGCCGCCACCCACGGTAACCACCACATTGCCGGCACGCACCAGCTGTTTTATTATCTTGATGTTGTTTATACGCTTGGGTTTGGGCGAGGCCACCACTTTGCGCCAGCCGTTGCCCTTGGGGTCTTCGCGGTATATGGCGCCGGTCTCGTTGTGCAGGCGGTCGGTCTCCTCTTTGGTGTAGTATGGTCCCACGGGTTTGGTGGGGTTTTGGAACTTGGGGTCCATTTTGTTCACAGCCACCTGTGTTACAATGGTAACCACATCCTTGTATATGTCGTTTTTGGCAAACATGTTGCGCAGTGCTATTTCTATCAGGTAGGCTATGGAGCCTTGGGTTTCGGCCACGCAGTAGTCCATAGGCATGGAGGGTATGCCGAAATTTTTGGCGCCGGCCTCGTGCTGAAGCATCACGTTGCCCACCTGAGGGCCGTTGCCGTGTCCGATAACTATATTGTAACCGCGTTTGATGAGGTTGCACAGGCACTCGCAAGTCTGTTCAACGTTGGCCAGCTGTTCCTCATAGGTGCCTCTTTGTCCGCTTCGAAGCAGGGCATTGCCGCCAAATGCCACAACGGCAAGTTTTCTCATATTGTTGTATCTGTTTAATTTTCAATAAATAATATTATCGGAGCCTTTCCGATAGAAAGTGCAAATATAGCAAAAAAATGGGATATTGCCAAAAAATGGCAACAGCGATAGTGATTTTTTTGTTGCGCTCAAGTGCTAATGATTTACCTAAAATACGCAAGTTGAAAAAAAGGACATGTTGGCGGAAAAGCTTTGCTAAAGTGCTTGATGTCTCCAGCTAATTTGCTAAAAAAACAGCAAAATGTGTCTTTTGTGGGCACAACTTCCCCCACCCAAACAAATGGGGAAAGATGTGAAATGCCAAAAAAAACAGCCACTTATAACCGCAGGCAATCGTATGGCTTGTCGGTGTAGAGCCACAGCCACATCTGACCGCCCTTCACACCCACTTGAAAAGCACTGCCATTAAATTCCGCACCACATTCTTCATTCTCGAAGTTTCGGCGATATTTGAACCGGAATTTCCGGCAATCAATTGCTTGAAGTACGCCATGAAATTTCGCGGCAATGCCGTAAGGAGCATTAACACGGCGTTTGTCGACATGTCGGAGGCGTGGAGATGTGCCCAGCCGAAGTTGTTTTTCATCACGAGGCACCTCCACAATTTCCTACGGGCGGTATTTTGCGTTGAAGTACCTGTTTTTCAATGTGTTGTCAATAAGCTCGCCAAGACCGAGGTGACGAAATAAGTCGATTGTTTGAAAAATGCCGCGAAAGTTCCTATTTTGTCAGATTTTTTTCTATCTTTGCACGCCTATTTTTTTTGTTTTTTTTATGCTCAACTACAAAAATACGAGAAATATGCAATTTGGACAAGTGCTTACTAATTTGATTATTAACAATCACTTGTCCTTTTGTCAACAAGCTAATTGCAAGATTGCTTGCGGAATTTAGATTTTACAGATTGTGGACATTGAGTTCTGACATAAGTATATGAAAGTCGCGGAGAGTGGCAAGTCGCCGGACGTGAGCAGTAGTCAGCAAACTCTGCTCGATAAGGTAGTCGGTTAGGGGCAGTTCGCCGGCGAGGAAGGCTCGGTGTAGCAGGTCTGCGTCGGCAATAGGCAGGGAACTTTCGATTTGTGTTGCGAGCGCAGAAAGGCGAAGTGCTTCCCGCAATTGGGATTGGCGCTTGGACAACTGCCGTTCACGAAGTGCGGCGGTCTGTGTCTCTGTGGCCTGGGCGGCGAGCCTGGCTTGGCGCACACGTCCAGTGTTCTGCCAGATGGGTAGTGAGAGTCCGAAGGTGATGCCATGGAAAGTGTTGCCTTCGACAAATTCACCCATATAGCCCACCGACCAACGCGGCAGATTCTTAGAACGTGTCAGCTTAAAGGAACTCTGCGCGGCGTTGCTCTCGCTACGTGCAGTGGCCAACATCGGGTCGGCCGAGAGCATCGACGAAAGCCATATCGCTGTGTCTGTCGGCAACGCCGCTACAGGGAAGTCGGAATGGTCGAAAGCTATTGGCACACCGCCGTTCAGGGATTGCAGTTCTGCCCTGCAGCGGTCGCGCTCCATCTCCGCCGTTGCCAATGCCGTTTCAGCGGTGGTCAGTCCCAGCCTTGCGCGGTTGGACTCCAGTTGGGTGGCGGAGCCTTGTTGCAACATCTTGTCGTAGGCTTCGGCCACCAGCCGCGCTCGTTCAGCGTCAGCACGACACAATGAGACGAGGGCATTGCCGTATATTAGACGGATGCAGGCCTGCTTGGCGGCCAACAACAGTTGCTGCCTGCCATAGCGGTACTGGTACTCGGCACTGCTGTCGCGCACAGCGGCCAGCCGACGCTGCCACACATAAACGGTTGGAAAGTCGAACTCCTGCCGCACTGCGAAGTCAATACGGGGACCCACTTCCGACGGCACGCCCCATAGGTGCCCCGCCTCGACAGTTGGGTTGGCAGGGGCAAGGCCGGTGTGGTTTGCTGCCACCTCGGCGTCGGCGCGCTGCCGCAGGGCTCGGAGCTCGCTGCTGTTCTGCTCAATCTGCGTCAGCACAGGCGTATATATATCCTGGGCTTGGCAAATTGAAAAATGAAGGTTAAAAATTATTATTGCGGTTATAATTACTTTACTTTTCATATTCGTTCATCTTGATTTGTTGGACTATTTTTTTTCTTGCCATACCACTCGTACACTATCGGCATAAGGTAGAGGTTGAGGAGTGTGGAGGTGAGGAGGCCGCCGAGCACGACAATGGCCATAGGACTCTGGATCTCGTTGCCGGGCTTATCGCCATTGAAAACAAGCGGAATCAGTGCCAATGCCGAAGTCAGGGCGGTCATCAGGATGGGGTTCAGCCGGTCGGCAGAGCCTTCGACCACAGCCATGCGGAGCGACAATCCCGAGTCCGACAGATGGCGGTAGCGCGACACCAGCAGTATGCCGTTGCGCGTGGCCACGCCAAAGAGGGTGATGAAGCCAATGATGGAAGGAATGCTCACCACACCACTGCTTACAGCCACCGCCGCCACGCCGCCAATCAAGGCCAGCGGAAGACTGACCATCACGATGACCGCCAGCGGAACACTGCGGAACTCGCCGTACAGCAGGAGGAATATAACCAGCAGGGAGATGATGGTGGCCAGCGCCAGCGTGCGCGACGCACTCCGGGCGCTCTCAAACTGTCCGCCGTATTCCACGCGGTAGCCTTCGGGCAACGCCACTTGACTTTCGATGGTCTTCTGCACGTCGGAGACAACGCTCTGCGGGTCACGCCCCGAGACGTTGGCCGACACCACCAGCTTGCGCTGAGCGTTCTCGTGCGTTATGGCGCCGGGACCTGCTGTGGAGACGATGTCGGCCACCTCATCAAGCGGAACCTTGCCACCGTCGGGCAAGTCGATTAGGGCGCTCCGCACGGCATTGACACCGGATGTGTAGTTGCTGTCGAGCCGCAGCACAAGGTCGAAGCTGCGCTGACCCTCATAGATATCGGCGATCTTTTCGCCACCGAAGGCGAGGCCAACAAAGCGGTTGAAATCGTCGATGCCGATGCCGTGGGCGGCCAAGGCACGACGGTTGGCGCGAATCTGAAGTTGCGGCGTCTCGGCAATCTGCTCCACAGCCACATCCACCAGACCGTCGATACTTTCGATGCTCGACTTGATTTGGTTGCCAAGTATCAGCATCCGACTTAAGTCGGCGCCAAAAAGCTTGATGGCGATATTGGCGCGGGTGCCGGAAAGCATATGGTCGATGCGGTGGCCGAGGGGCTGGCCGATGGAGACGGCGATACCGGGAATGGATGCCAGCCGCTGGCGCATATCGTCGAAGACCTCCTCGCGGCGGCGACCGTCGAGGGTGAACTGCACATCCACCTCAGTGCTGTTGACCGACTGCGAATGCTCGTCAAGCTCGCCATGACCGGTACGCCGTGCTGTTCCGGTTACCTCGGGAACCCGCATCAACTCGCGTTCCACCAGGTTGCCCAGTTCATCGCTCACATCAAGCGATGTTCCGGGAGCCGTGACCGCCGTGATGACGGCAGACCCCTCGTTGAAATCGAGCAGGAAACTGCGTCCCATCATAATGAACACAACAACGGCCGCAACCAGCAGAACACCTACGGACGACATCATCACACGGCGGTGTGCCATCGTCCAGTCGAGCGAACGGCGGTAATGGCGTGTGAGCCAAGCTGTGAAACGATTTTCCCGGCTGTTCTTTTCAAGATAACGGTCGTTGGAAAGCATCATCCGGCACATCAGCGGCGTTACGGTCATTGCCACCAGCAGCGACATGCCGAGAGAAACTATGTATGCCACACCCAGCGGTTTCAGCATTCTTCCTTCCATTCCCGAAAGGAAGAATAGAGGTACGAAAGCAACCATCACGATAAATGTGGCATTGAGGATGGAAGATCGAATCTCGGACGAGGCATCGAATACCACCTTGAAGGCGTTTTCGCGCTCGTCGGGTGTCCGGACATGGTTCTGCCGCAGACGTTTGTAAACATTTTCCACATCGATGATGGCATCGTCCACCAACGAACCGATGGCGATGCACATGCCGCCAAGGGTCATAGTGTTGATGTCCATACCCATCAGGTGCAGCACCACCAGCGTGCCGAGAAGGGACAGCGGTATAGCCAGCACAGAGATGACTGTGGTACGCCAGCTGCCAAGGAAAAGGAAAAGTATGATGATGACGAGCAACGCCCCTTCCACCAGCGCGCGACCTACGTTGTTCACCGAACTCTCGATGAAGTCGGCCTGACGGAAGATGTGCGTGTCCATCCGAACGTCTCCGGGTAGCGACTTCTGTATCTCCTTCAGGTTGGCCTCAATTTTTTCAGTAACGTTGAGGGTGTTGATATTCGGCTGTTTGGACACGGTAAGGATGACGGCAGGCGAGGCGTTCTGCGAAGCGGTGCCGAGTTTGACGGCAGCCCCAACCTTCACGTCTGCCACATCGGCAAGGGTAACCGGGTTGCCGTCTATTACCTTAACCAATGTGGCTCCCAGCTCGTCGAGGTCTGTGGTGCGTGCCATGCCGCGCAAGGCGTATTCATTGCCGTAGTCGCGCACCACGCCACCTACAGAGTTGGCGCTCATCGTGCTGCCGGCCCGCTGCAGGTCGTCCATCGTAACGCCGTAGGCGGCCATCCGCTGTGGATCGGCAAGTATCTGATATTGTTTGTTGTCGCCACCGATAATGGTAACCTGCGACACGCCTCCCGTGGACATGATTGCAGGCTTGACAGTCCAGTCGGCCAACGTGCGCAGCTCCATCATCGTCGTGCTGTCGGCTTGGAGGCCAATGAGCATTATCTCGCCCATGATGCTCGACTGGGGAGCCAGCTGCGGCGTGATGCCGTCGGGCAATGCCTCGCCGAGGACCGACATCTTCTCACTGACAATCTGTCGCGCCCTGAAGACATCCATACCCCAGTTGAACTCAGCCCACACAAAGGAGTAGCCTGACATCGAGGCCGAACGCACACGCCTCACGTTGGTGGTGCCGTTGACAGCGGTTTCGATGGGAAAAGTCACCAGCCTCTCCACCTCCTCGGCGGCCATACCGCGGGCGTCGGTCATCACCACCACCGTGGGCGCCGTCAGGTCGGGAAACACATCGATATCCATCTTCTGCGACGACCATAGGCCGCCAACCATAACCAGCACCGCACCAAAGATGACAATCAGCCGGTTCTTCAGCGAGAACCGTATAATATTGTTTATAATATTCATAACATGACCTCCTGATTATTAATGTTGGTGACCCGATTTGGCATCAAGACCGCCCGACAGCTGTGTTATCTTCACCAGCGCCGCGCCTCGTGAGACGACGCGTTCCGTGCCGTCGAGTCCGCTGGTAATCTCTGTGCGAAGACCATCGTTTTGGCCGACAGTCACCTCGCGTTTCTCAAAATATTCAGGCGTCAGCTGCACATAGACAAACCAGTTGCCCATCTCTTCGATGAGTGCCGTGGTGGGAATGGTGACTACCTTACGGCTGCCTCGTGTATGGATGAACATCTCCACCATCGAGCCCGGGAGCAGCCCTGCCACATTACGCACTTCGAAAGTAACAGGCACCATCGGGGACGACAAGTCGATAGAGCGTCCGTATGAAACCACATCGCAGTCCAATTCCTCAAAGCTATAAATATGACTTTCGCTTGTAACACGAAGTGTAGCAGTAGTTATATCAGCCAGCAGTTTCCAGTAGCGCGACGGCACATCGGCACGCACCATAAGACGCCGGTTCTGCGACACCACAGCCAATGGCTGCCCGGCTTCGACAAATTCGCCACTGCGGACAAGCAGTTGCTTGACATATCCATTTATTGGCGACTTTGCCGCCATACGTCCCGACGAAAAGTGGCTACGCAGGCTGTTGTACACCGCCTCGGCCTGTTCCATGTTGGCTTTTGCACGTTGCAGCTCGGACTCCGACACAATACGGTCGGCAGCGAGCGACTGTTTGCGCTCATAACCGGCCTTGGCCAGCCTGTAGGCCGATTCTGCCTCACTGTAACGTACAGCAAGGTTACCTTCGGCCATCGCACCGCTTTCGATGGTGAAGATTGTCTGTCCGGCACTGACGGCGCTGCCTTCTACAAGCGATGCTATGGCCGCGGACACTATGCCGCCACCATGCGATGCCACCACACGCTCGTCGCCCTGCGCGGGCTGCACCTGCGCCATCGCGCGTATCACCTGACCGAAGGGCTCGCGGCGACAGCTGTCGGTGGCAAAGTCCACTTTCCAGCTCATCTCTTTGGTAAAGACCACGCCGTTGGCACTGGCGGCCTTCAGCTCGGCGGCCATGTTTTGTGCCTCGTGGCTGTCGCCGCAGACAGTAAAAACCGGTGTAACAACACGAGAAATGCCGCCTGGCACAGCTATGTCGAAAGAGATGCACGCCTCACCCACGGCAGCTGGCACAAGACGGAATTTGTAGACACCTTGCCGCGTGGGGGTATCGAGCAACTGTTCACTGTCGCCAATCTTTGCTGTTACGCTACCGTTTTCCATCGGTTTGAAATTCTCCAGCAAAGTAAAGTGGGCCACCACCTCGCAGGTGTCGCCTGCCACAGGTGGCGTCAGTTCGGCATAGACTTCGAATAAATCATTGTATGCTGTCAGTTGCAGACTCTCATCGTGCGAGTGGGCGTCGTCCTTCACCGCCCGTCCACAACCCGTCGCCAGCATCATAATGCCGACAGCCATCAGGACGAAACAATTAGTTTTCATTACTGATTTCTTTAGTTAAGTGAATACAATGGCGTTGTCGGCCAATAAGCCGCCAAGCCTTAGATAAACAAATATCCGTAAAGTAAATCAGTCCAATGGTGGGGCGCGGGACGCAAGAGCGCTATATGGGCGGAATAGCTCTTCACGCTCCATTGGGGCGAGGATGCGCCGTTCTGGCCCCAAACAGACATTCTCCCACGCGTCAGTAAGCACTGCCGAAACTATCGACAGCGAAATACCGTCGACATGGCGCACAACGGCGCCGGCCATCGACTGGGTAACAAGGCATACATCGGGGCTGTCGTGATGATGGGAAGAATGATGGTCGTGACGATGATGTCCGTAGGTGTAAAAATCAAACACCACCACAGGCACGCTGTTGTGATGATGATGCGGCACCACTGCATGGGCCAACAAAAACATATTGGCCATGATAATCAGAAATATGGATAACCGCCTTTTCATCAGTCTTTTTTGCGTTTGCGCATCACAAAAGCATCTTACTACAACAGCTTTCTGGATACATGTCATACAACAGGATGTGCCGTTTTGTTCCGCGCTGCAAAAACACATTTATGTTGGGTTCTATAAATTCAATTTTCATCTTTGAAACGGAGCGAACCCGTAAAACCCC
>ERZ842401.3268-NODE-3268-length-20383-cov-12.167405_pt1 | contig 20383 bp, 16 predicted proteins | sample MGYA00521270_ERZ842401 | MGnify/ENA primary metagenome ERZ842401 (study PRJEB31892, sample SAMEA3878208) | bioreactor metagenome | biome: Moose rumen | place: Sweden | collected 2011-10 | study: EMG produced TPA metagenomics assembly of the PRJEB12797 data set... | reverse complement strand
CTGCTGTGGCAGGGAATTTCTTTGAAACTTATGTTATTTCTGAAATTGTAAAAACATATACGAATAATGGAATTGATGTACGAAGCCGTTTTTCATATTATCGCGATAATAATGGCAAAGAAATTGATTTGCTTATAGAAGAAAATAATGTGCTTTATCCTGTTGAAATCAAAAAGAGTTCAAATCCTGGTAAAGACGCTCTAAAGAATTTTTCTGTTCTTCCAAGCTTACATAAGTCGATTGGAAAAGGTTGTGTGATATGCTTGTGCTCTTTTTCGATTCCGCTTGATGCTGACAATATTCAACTGCCCGTTTCTGTATTGTGACGATTAGGTTTGGTGTTCTTTAAAAATTGGCTTCTACTTGATTTTTCTCAATACACTGAGTAAAATTACTCAACAGCCTGAGTATTTTTACTCAGTCGGGTTCAAGGAGCAGGTATGGAGCGCACTTTATTCATAACTCAGCTGAAAAAACGGATTTCAGAAAAACGAAAGTTCATTCAGGTTGTTGCAGGTCCCCGTCAGGTTGGAAAGACTACTATAATCATGCAGTTTCTGGAGCAGACTGATTATAACTACATCTATGAAAGTGCTGATGCTTTGAGCGGGTCTTCACAGGTCTGGCTTGAAGCACTTTGGACTTCTGCCCGCTTTAAGATAAAAATGGGTGCAAAAGAAGTGCTTCTTGTGATTGACGAGATTCAAAAAATTCCCAATTGGAGTGAAATCGTAAAAAAACTCTGGGATGAAGATAGTCGCAGCAAAACGAATGTCAAAGTCCTGCTGAGCGGTTCCTCAAGGCTTCTGATAGAAAAAGGGCTTACGGAATCCTTGCACGGGCGTTTTGAGCTTATTCAAGTTCCTCACTGGACTTTTCTTGAAATGAAAGAGGCCTTTGGCTTTTCTTTGGAAGAATATGTGTTTTTTGGCGGATACCCCGGTCCTGCAGAGCTGATAAAAGACGAAAAACGCTGGAAGTCCTATATGAGGGATTCTATCATCGAGACAAGCATCTCAAAAGATATTCTTATGCTTACTACCATCACAAAGCCTGCTCTTTTGCATCAGCTTTTTGAACTGGGGGCTGTCTACAGTTCTCAGGTGCTTCCCTTTAATAAAATGCTGGGAACTTTAACGGATGCGGGGAATACCGTTACTCTTTCCCATTATCTCAGCCTGCTGGAGCAGAGCAAGCTTCTGGGCGGTTTGCAGAAATTTTCAGGCAGCGAACAGAAAAGCCGTTCTTCAAGTCCTAAGCTTCAGGTCTACAACAATGCTCTCTATGCATCCCTTCTTCCCAAAGGATTTGAAACTGCCATGGAAACTCCTGATTTGTGGGGAAGGCTTGTTGAATCCTGCGTGGGAACGCATCTTATAAATAATGCCGATTTGTGCGGATACAGACTTTTTTACTGGCGGGACGGAAATGACGAGGTTGATTATGTAATCAGCAATGGCCATGATTTATGTGCAATCGAAGTGAAAAGCGGCTCAAGGACGAGCAACAAAGGCATGCAGATTTTCAAGGAAAAATATCCGGAAGCGAAAGTCTATGTTGTTTCCGCTCAGGACTCTGATAATTCTGCCTGCATTCCACTTGAGCAGTTTTTGTGCAATTCGCCTGAAATCTTTTTCTAGGCCGTAAAATCTTTCAAAAATAGAATGTCAAAGGACGCTACAAGAAAATGTCATTCCGAACTTGTTTCGGAATCTCAAATATTGGAGGCGTTATGCTTGAAAATAAGACAAATAAGAAACGTGTCTACATTATCGGGACGGTGGGCGTTCCTGCCTGCTATGGAGGCTTTGAGTCTCTGGTGGATAACTTGCTTGATTACACCCCATCCGATGTAGAATATACCGTGTTCTGCTCGGCGAAAAAATACGAGAAGCGGCTGGATTCTTACAAAGGCGCACGGCTTATTTACCTTGACCGGGATGCCAACGGCAAGGACAGCATTCTCTACGATTTTGAGAGCATGAAGATTGCGGTAAAAGAGAGCAGGGAAGAAAAGCTTGGTGATAGAAGTGTCATGCTGATTCTAGGCGTTTCAGGCTGTATCTTTTTGCCCTATATCCGCCGGGCTTTTAAGGGTAAAATCATCACGAACATTGACGGCCTTGAATGGAAGCGGGATAAATGGAAGAACTATGCAAAGTGGCTCCTTCATTACAGCGAAAAACAGGCGGTACGCTATTCCGACATTATCATCGGTGACAACAAGGGCATTACTGATTACGTGCAGGCCGCATACTCAAAAATCACAGCAAAAAAGAGGGTGGAACTGATTGCCTACGGCGGCGACCAGGTTTCCCCGGTAAAAGATGATTCCCTTTATGAAAAATATCCCTTCTGCCGCGCTCCTTACGCCTGTACGGTCTGCCGGATAGAGCCTGAGAACAATGTGCATGTGATTTTGCAAGCCTTTGCCCGTCTTTCGGAAATGCCGCTTCTTATTGTGGGAAACTGGGAAAAATCAGACTACGGAAGAAGCCTTAAAAATCAGTACGGGGCTTACAAGAATATGCATCTTCTTGACCCCATTTACGAGCCGCACACAATCAACTGGATTCGCTCAAATGCGGCCCTATATGTGCATGGTCATTCTGCAGGGGGAACTAATCCCAGTCTTGTGGAGGCTATGTGCTTAGGGCTTCCCGTTCTTGCCTTTGACTGCGTGTACAACCGTGCCACAACAGAAGGAAAGTGCCTCTGCTGGAAAAAGAGCGACGATATTGCATCGGATGTTCAAAAACTCTTTGCGGGTGATAAAAAGGAGCTTTCAGAAATTGCCGCCTCCATGAAAGAAGCAGGGGAAAGGTTGTACACATGGAAGAGAATTGCCAAGCAGTACAATTCGCTGTATTAAAATTGTTTCTTCCCGAGGGGAGAAAGGGTAAGATTTTCATCTTTTTTCATCACAAAGCCTTTTGCCACACACCCCTCAATCCCTCGTTCTATCGCGTTTAGGTCAAGACCCTGGCAAGAGACCATCACAGTTTCTACCCTTGCCGTACATTCAGGCTGTAGTGCAAGAAAAGTGAGTATGTCTCGTTCAGTTTTTGTCGGTATGTATCTTTCCATAAGCGTATATGCTATACCTTTTTCCTCAGCACATCTACCACATGGGAACTCGCACCCAGCAGGTCAGCCCGTTCGCATGTGGCAAGATGGTAAGACAGAAAATGGGCGAAGTCTGCTTCACTCAGCGCGTTCAGTTCCCGTCGCATGTAGTCGGCGGCTCCATCGGCGGCAAAAATCTTTTCCCGCTGTAAGCCGGCCCTGTCCTTCAGTTCATTGATGTCCTCCAGCCGCAGATAGCTGTAGAGTTCATCGTCATCGCTTTTTGTGTGAAAGTCTGCGGTCAGTTTTCCCGTTGCCATTACCTCGCCAATGTGGTTTTGCTTAAAGCAGTAGGTGAGTACGCTGTATTCATTCATCACGTAGGCACAAAAAATCAGTCCGTCTTTCCTGGTAATCCGCTTTGCCTCGCTCAGTGCCTGCAAACGGTCGGATTCCGTATGCAGATGGTAAAGAGGCCCGAACAAAAGTGTAATGTCAAAGCGTTCATCCTCCAAAAAATGCAGGTCTCGTGCATCTCCCGGCCAGCAGTTCACTTTTTCATGCTTGCTTTCTAAGACCGAAAGGTTTTTTGCCACCAGTTCCACGGCCGTCACGCGGTGTCCTTCACGTGCCAAAGCAAGGGAATAGCGTCCTGTTCCCGCACCGATGTCCGCAATGCGTGCCTTGCCGTCTGCCCCCGCCACCCCGGGAATATATTCGTGGATAAAATGCATGGTCGTCTCAAATTCCACCCGCCCATGCCTCGTTGTCAGCCGATGGTCTTCGTCAAATTTATTGTAGTAGCGTTCCAAATTGGTCATAAGGCGATTATAGCAAAACCTGTCGTATTATTCAAAAGGATGTATGTGTTGAACCTGCCAATTCCTTATGCTACAATAGGCTTAATGACAAAAAAATCTTTTGCCACCCTTGCGCTTTCTTTTCTTCTCGTATGCTCTGCCGCCGCAAAAGTTGGTGTAGGAGTGCAGTGTGATTTGTATTTGCGCTCGGAACTTCCTGCTTCCTCCGATATGGTTTTTAAGGACGGCCTTTCGTCATATATCGGGGATTCGATTACCTTTGCCTCAAATCATTCGCCCTGGGTCTTCGCCTTGCAGGTAAAAGGTAACCCTTGGTATGTGGGCTTTACGGCGGACAACTGGTTTGTGTACAAGACTATTTTCCGTGCGGCAGCCTACTATCTGTTCTGGGGACCTTCTGGCGGTGCGGAAGTGGAAAAAAACTTCGGCGTGAATATGGGTGCGCGGCTGGGTGCAGGCATAAATGTCTTTCTGGCTAGCCGTCATCTTGAACTCTACGCTCAGGCCGCATGGAATCCCTATTTTGGCATAAACCTCAAGCACGATGACGCTGACCTTTTTTTTGTAAAGCCGCTTAATTTTCCCGTAAACGCAGGAGTCCGGGTCTGGTTCTAGCAGCTGGGCGTTCCCCTTCGGGTCGCTATGTCCGTGGTTTCGCTTTCGCTCCATTGCTTCGCAACGCTTCGCGCCACTCCCAGCGCTAACGCATGGTATTTTAAAAGGACTCTACGCTCCAGCCGGCATTTTCATTGCCTAAAATGTTTGCAAGCCAGGGAAGCACTGCTTTCATCTGCTCATCCAACTGATAGGGAAAGTTTACCACGAGCATGCCGCTTCCGTAGAGTTTTGCAAGCCCTGTCTTTTCCTCTGGCGACTGTATGGCAAGCTGTATGTCCAGCACCTTGGGGTCGCTTTGCATTCCTTCCGCGCAGGAAATAATAGTCTGCTTCATGCGGACACTTTCTCTGGAGCGGTGCTTCAAAAGCGGATACCAGAGCGCAATGATGCCGTTCTGCCAGCGTTCATGCACCGCACAGATAGTGTCGGCGCAGTCATAAAAATCCGCCGCTTCCTCAAAACTGGGATCTATGAGGGCACAGCCGCGTTTTGTCGCGGGTGGGGTAAGGGCACGGAGCATTTCAAAGCCGTTTCGGTAATGGACTTTTGCCCTGACGTAAGATTCTTTTTGTGTAACGGCAAGTGGTGGCATTTTCATGTTTTCGCGCAGTCTTTCAATAGCCTGGGGATGCAGTTCAGACAGAATCAGCGTGTCGGAAGGGCGTAAAAGGCAGCGGGCAATTTCAGGTGAGCCGGGGTATAATTCCTGCTCCGCGTACAGGCGGCAGAGACTGAGGTAGGGTGCGATAATCTGCCTGACTTCATCTGCTGCGTCAGATAAGTCCTGTGTGTTTTTCCTTGCTTCCAATAGTTTCTTTAGACCGCTTTCTGCCTCATTGGTCTTTTTTGCCCGCAGGTCAGTCAAATCATACCAGCCCAATCCCGCATGGCTGTCGTAGACCGTAAAGGGCTTTTCTTTTTGCAAAAGCCGCTTTAGTATCAGCGTCAGCGTGAGATGCTTGAGGATGTCTGCATGATTTCCCGCATGATAGGCGTGTTCGTAGGAGAGCATTAGAGTTTTTCCGCCTGGGTAAGCCACAGCCTTGCACTTGCATCGCTCGGCATGCGCCAGTCTCCCCGAGGACTGAGGTTTACCGTACCCACTTTTGCTCCATCGGGAAGACAACTTCGCTTAAACTGCTGGGCAAAGAAACGCTTGTAGAAGGACACGAGCCATTTTTTGATGGTCGCCTTGTCGTAGGCGGCCTTTTGCCCCCTTGCTTCTGGCTGTACAATAAAGGCCTGTTGAGCAAGAAAGAAAATCTTTGCGGGTGTAAAGCCAAAGCGCAGCACATAGTACAGGAAAAAATCATGCAGCTCGTATGGGCCTACCAGTTCTTCTGTTTTCTGGGAGATGTTTTTTCCATCAGGGGGCAGTAACTCTGGGCTTACCGGTGTGTCCAGAATGTTCCGCAGGACTTCAGACAGCCTGACCTGCTTTTTTTCCTCAGCGTCATCAGCAAACCAAGAGACTAGGTGGCGTACCAGCGTCTTTGGAATCGAAGCGTTTACGCCGTACATGCTCATGTGGTCGCCGTTGTAAGTTGCCCAGCCCAGGGCGAGTTCGCTTAAATCGCCAGTGCCAATCACAATGCCGTTGTTTTTGTTGGCTATGTCCATGAGCACCTGCGTTCGTTCCCGCGCCTGACCGTTTTCGTAGGTTATGTCATGCAGGTTCTCGTCCTGCCCAATGTCCTTAAAGTGCTGGCGGACAGCATGGACAATAGGCACCTCCAGAAGGCTTGCGCCAGTTTCCTTTGCCAGAAGACAGGCATTCTTGTAGGTGCGGTCAGTTGTGCCAAAGCAGGGCATGGTCACCCCTCGGATAAGAGACGTGTCTAGTCCGCACAGGGCAAAGGCCCGTACCGTCACAAGCAGGGCAAGGGTGCTGTCCAGTCCGCCACTCAAGCCGATAACTGCGCACTGCGAGTGGATGTGCCGCAGACGTTTTGTCAGTCCCTGTGCCTGCAATTCAATGACAGCATGGCATCGTTCTGCCCGTGCCCTTGAATCTGCTGGAACAAAAGGGTGGGGGGCAATCGGACGCAACAAGGCAGGCGTTTTTGTATCAGGGGATTTGTGAGTGGCAGTGCCCAAATCAAGGCTAATCGTCATAAAATCATGGGATTCGTTTTTCTGGCAGTCGGCAAAAGTCGTCACCCGCTTTCGTTCCTGAAAAAGCCGCTCCAGGTCATAGTCAGCATAGGTAATGCCTGAGGAAAACAAATCGGATTCAGCAAGAATGTTGCCATTTTCTGCAAGAAGATTGTGGGCTGCAAAAACCATGTCAGTGGTGCTTTCCCCGTTTCCTGCATCAGCGTAGAGGTATGCGGCCGCCAGTTTTGCACTCTGACCTGCAATCAGCATGCGGCGGTAGTCTGCTTTTCCGATAATCTCATTGCTTGCGCTTAGGTTTGCAATCACCGTTGCGCCTGCCAAGACCGCATGAACAGAAGGGGAAAGGGGAACCCACAGGTCTTCGCAGATTTCCGTTCCCAGTACAAAAAGAGGATTTGTCTTGTCCGCAATCAGAATGTTGCTGCCAAAAGGAACTTCCGCATTCTTTTCATCTATATAAACGCTTTTTATGTGGTCATACGCTGCGGGTGCAAAATGCCGCCGTTCATAAAATTCACTGTAGGTGGGGATATAACTTTTAGGAATGAGGGCAAGAATCTTTCCTTTGTAGAGAATTGCGGCGCAATTGTAGGTTGCTCCCTTGTCGGCAAAGGGAAGTCCTACGAGCATGAGTGCGTCAACTGCTTCCGTTTCTGTCATAATACGCCGGAGGGCATCCAGAGCACCGTCCAAAAGGGTGCGCTGCAGAAAAAGGTCTCCGCAGGTGTAGGCGGTAATGCATAGTTCTGGAAAAACGACAAGCCGTGCACCTTTTGCGCAGGCTTCCTTTGCCATTGAAATGATAGCGGTTGCATTTGCGTCGCAGTCTGCCACCGTCACACTTGGACTGGCACATGCGGCGCGGAAAAATCCGTAGTTCATGCAGAGAGTGTAGCACAATTATCTGCCTTTGTCATTGACAGAGGTCATCCAGCACAGGGCAAACGCATTATACATATCGTACTTGAACATCGGCTGGACAAATGAAAAGTAGTTGCAGCAAAAAGGCTACCGTTGCAGCGTGTCAAGCAAGCCCCGCGGTTGAGCGTAATAGGTATTGGACTCGCTTACGCTCGCCCCGCTCAAAGCGGTCTTGTTGCCCCGCTTTCACTATAGCCTTTTTGCTGATTTTCCTCCCTCCAGCCGATGCCCATGGCGAGCGCATACAAAAGCCTTTGCCCTGTTGGTGATTTTCTTCTAGGTTGCAAATATCTTCAATTCTTTGTACAATAATACATTATGAATAAAGCACTTGAAGAACTAAAGGCGCGTGGTTTTTTTGCGCAGTGTACGGATGAAAAAGGACTTTCTGATGTAATGGATAAAGGACCGATTGCATTTTACGTGGGTTGTGACCCCACAGGACCGAGCCTTCATATAGGACATATGGTGCCTTTTTTTGCCCTGCGTCATCTGAGAGCGGCGGGACACATTGGTATTGCGCTGATTGGCGGCGGAACTGCCCGCATTGGTGACCCCAGCGGAAAAACTGAAATGCGCAAGATGATTTCTTACGAGCAGATTGACCGGAATGTTGAGACGATTAAGGCTCAGCTGGACAAATTTATCGGCTTTGATGGAAAGACTGCTTTTTCTGCCAACAACAAGGACTGGCTTGCAGACCTGAACTACATAGATTTCTTGCGCGATATCGGTTCATGCTTTAGCGTAAACAAAATGCTTTCCTTTGAGGCATACAAGCAGCGTCTTGAACGGGGGCTTTCCTTTATTGAATTCAACTATCAGCTTTTGCAGAGTTATGACTACCTGTGCCTGCATCAGAAGCACAATGTACAACTGCAGATTGGCGGTGACGACCAGTGGGGCAACATTACGGCTGGCGTAGACTTGATTCGCCGCAAACTGGGGGGCACCGAAGAACTGAATGCGGCTCACACGGTCTATGGACTTACCTTCCCCTTGATAACCCGCAGTGACGGAAAGAAAATGGGCAAGACTGAAAAAGGCGCAATCTTCCTGGACAAGAACCTTACCAGCGTCTACGATTTTTTCCAGTACTGGCGCAATGTGGCAGATCCTGATGTCCGCAAATTCTTCCTGCTCTTTACCTTCCTGCCGATTGCAGAAATCGACCAGATTTGTGCCGGTGACATCAACAAGGCAAAGGAACGGCTTGCCTACGAAGTGACCAAGGAAATCCACGGCAAGGAAGAAGCCGACGGCGCATTGGCTGGTGCAAAGGCTGCCTTTAGCGGGGCAGGCGACAAGAGCCAGATGCCGACTGCCGAAGTCTCCAAGGCTAAGGTTGAGGCGGGAATCGGTGTAATCGACTTATTTGCCGAAGCCAATTTTGGCGGCTCAAAGAGTGATGTCCGTCGTCTGATTCAGGGCAAGGGGCTGGCAGTAAACGGAAAGGTAATCGAGGATGTGCATGCAAGCCTCACGCTTTCTGATGTTGATGATAGTGGTGAGTTCGTGCTTCGCGCGGGAAAGAAGAAATTCCTTCGTGTGGTTTTAAAATAGCAAAAAAGGTGCAGGAATGAAGAGGCGACTGACATTAGTATGTTGGATATTCGCAGTGCTGTCTGCATGGGTCTCAGCGCAGGCTGCTGACTATGCCGATACCGTGCGTCCTATCGTTAAAAATATTGCAGTCTCTCATATTGCCAATGCACAGGTAAAGGTGACTTGGAAATTGCCCCAGGGCTTTTCTGCCTCAGCCATCCTGATTTTTAAAGATACACAGCCCTTTGTGACAAAAAATCAGATTACTACCATGAGTCCGATTGCCCAGGTTAAGCCGGATTCTACCTATTACGTTGACCGCCTGATGAACTATCAGGAATATTACTATGCCGTTATTGCCCGGCGGGAGGACGGAAGTCTGTATGATGTGGTGCTTCCCTCAATCAATGCAACGGCTTCTGGCATTCGGGCCCGCAGGGAAACAGTGGCACAGGAAGAGGACGAGGAAGTGCTCCCTGAAAAACTCTATGCCGACGGCCAGCTCCGCGAGCTACCCCTTCCGTATCTGGAGATGATGGAAGAACAGCACAGACCAAATCCCCTTCGCAAAGAAGTGTTGGATGCGGGAAATGAACTTGCGGGAAAGCATAGGACAAGGCAGGTTGCCATTTTGCCTCCCTATATTTTTGAGGAAGACATGATTGCACCTGCTGGCGGTGATGATTATTTTCTCTTTGAAATTTTAAAGGACTATTTTATCCGAAAAGACTACAAGCAGTCGGTGGAGAGCCTGCAAAAGTTTCTCAGCGTGAATCGTGCACCGGCTGTTACCAACCGTGCCGTTTTCTATCTTGCAGAATCCTTCTACTTTCGGAAGCATTATCGTCAGGCACTGGGACTCTTCCTCTTTGTAGAAGATGAGATTCCTGCCATGTCAAAAAAATGGATAGAGTCAACGCTGGATTTGTACCAGTTGCCGGATGAAAACGCAAAATAAAGAGGTTTCACTATGTTAGAAGAATTAAAAGAGCCGATTGCATCGCTCAAAGAAGATATTATGAATGTTTGGGGGCGTCTTTGACTCTGCCGCAATTGATAAGCAGATAAAGGAAAAAGAAGAACAGACGGCTTCTCCAGACTTTTGGAATGATACTGAAAAAGCCCAAAAAGTTATGAATGAGATTAAGCTGCTCAAAGGCCGTGTGGAGCCCTGGCGGGAACTGATTGCCGCCCTGGACGACATGGAAGCCCTGTATGAAATGGGCATTGAAGAACATGACCAGAGCGTTGAAGGCGAACTGCGGGATATGCTGGAGGATGCTCAGAAAAAGTTTGACCACCAGAGCATTTTGAATTTGCTTTCAGGAGAAGTGGACAAGAGCGGCTGCTTCCTTACCATTCATGCGGGAGCGGGCGGAACGGAAGCCTGTGACTGGGCATATATGCTGAGCCGTATGTATATTCGCTGGGCGGAACGTCGTGGCTTTAAGATGGAAACCGTTGACATTCAGGAGGATGAAGGCGGCATCAAAAGCACGACAATTCAGATTACCGGCGACTATGTCTACGGCTATCTTAAAGGCGAGGCGGGAGTACATCGTCTTATCCGTATTTCTCCTTTTGACGCTAATGCCCGCCGCCACACCTCATTTACCTCGGTCTTTATTTTTCCTGTGCTTGATGACACCATTAAAGTGGACATCCGCCCGGAGGATTTGCGCGTTGATACGTTCCGTTCTGGCGGAAAGGGCGGTCAGCACGTAAACAAGACGGATTCTGCCGTGCGCTTTACCCACTTGCCAACGGGCATTGTAGTGCAGTGTGACAGTGAGCGCAGCCAGTTGATGAACCGCGCCACCGCCATGAGCATGTTGCGGGCAAAACTCTATCAGCACTACAAGGAAGAAAAGGAAAAGGAAAACGCCAAATTTGGCGCAGAAAAAAAAGACATTTCCTGGGGAAACCAAATCCGTACCTATGTCTTTCAGCCTTACACTATGGTCAAAGACCATCGCACCAAGCATGAAACGGGCAACATTCAGGCAGTCATGGACGGTGATATTGACCAGTTTATTGACGCCTACCTACAGGCTCAGTGGAAAGGTCTTCCCATCGGTGGCGATGACTCAGACGAAGAAATGTAATTTTTTTTAAGTGCCCTTCATTTAGAGCAGGCTCACGGGATCAACGTCACACTCAATATACACGTCGCTGGAATGTTTGTAGTTGTAGAGCAGGTCAGCGGAGACGCTTTGCATGATGCCCATGTTGTTTCCCCTTAGCAGAAGCTGGTAGCGCCAGTTCAGTGCGATTTTTACAATAGGACATTCAGCGGGCCCCAGTACTTCCGTGTTTTCCGCCGCCTTTGCATTGCTTCCACCAGAAAGGGCAATTTTTTTGAGGGAAGAACGCAAAATGCTGACTGCTCCTGCGGCGGCTTCTTCTGCCTGCTTTTCCGTGGGTGCTCTAAAGACAAGGCGTACAAGGCGGGCGTAGGGCGGAAAGTCCAGTATTTCCCGCTGCTGCAATTCATCTTCATAAAAGGCTTCTATCTTGCCTTCAACGGCACAAAGGATGGGCTTTCTGTCGGGAGCATAGGTTTGTACGAGTACCCGCCCGTCTGGAAAAAATCTTCCGGCGCGACCTGCAACCTGTGTAATCAGCGCAAAGGTTCTTTCTGAGGCGCGAAAGTCGGGGAGATGCAGTCCCGTGTCCGCCAGAATTACACCTACAAGCTGCAGGTTGGGAAAATTCAAGCCTTTGGCAACCATTTGCGTTCCCAGCATGATGTCGTAGTCGCCATTCCTAAAGGCATCCAGTTTTTCCTGCAACTCGCCCTTGTGGCTAATGTTGTCAGTGTCCACACGGACGAGACGGGCATGAGGAAAATTTGCCCGGACTTCTTCCTCAATATATTCTGTTCCAAAGCCAGAGTAACCCACGTCAAGAGAAGCGCATTCCGGACATTCCTGCGGGGGAACGGTCTGCCAGCCGCAATAATGGCATCTCAGGCGTTTTTCATTTTTATGGTAGGTGAGGGAAACGGAACAGTTCTTGCACTTCATTTCAAAGCCGCAGGAATTGCAGCGGAAAAAGTGGGTAAAGCCACGCCGATTCAAAAAGAGTATGGTCTGCCGCTTTTGCGCCATTGTTTCCTTGATTGCGTCGGCAAGTTCTGTAGAGATGCAGCCGTCCATTTTGCAAGTGGAGAGGTTTATCGTCTTAATCTGCGGCATGGCTCCCCCTGCAAGCCTGCGGGTAAGGGTGTGGCGGATAATGCTGCCTTTTTCCATGGCATGCCATGCTTCTACGCTGGGGGTAGCGCTTCCCATTACAAGGGGAAACTTTTCCTTTGCGGAGCGGTACATGGCTACTTGTCTAGCGTGATAGCGGGGACTGGAGCCACTTTTGTAGGAACCATCGTGTTCCTCGTCAATGATAATCAAGCCCAAGTCGGGTACAGGGGCAAAGACTGCGCTTCTGGCTCCGATAACAACTCTTGCCTCTCGGTGTAAAATGCGCTTCCATTCGCCCAGCCGCTGACTGGGAGTCAGACCAGAATGCAATACTGCCGCTGTCTGGCCAAAGCGGGCAACCACCGCCTCAATCACCTGTTTTGTCAGGCCGATTTCAGGCACCAGATAGATAACGCCTTTTCCCTGGACAAGCAGACGCTCGGCGGCCTGGAGAAAGACTTCTGTTTTTCCGGTGCCCGTGGGACCATAGAGATAGTGCAGGCGGCTGGAAGACTGAGGAGACAAAATGCCATCTGCAGCATTCCGCTGTTCTTCGCTTAAAGTGCGTGCTGTCGTATCAGGCGCTTCCTCCGTAAAAGAAAAGCTTCCTGCGTCAGTCTCTCTTTTTCCCCCGGGGAGCATGGCAGAAATGGCTTCGCCGATTGAGCAGAGGTAAAATGAGGATACCCAGCGGGCAAGGTCAACCAATCCTTGCGTAAAAATCGGTTCTTTGTCCAAAAGTCGCAGAATAGGACGGATTTTGCTTTCTTCTACGCCACAATCAGCGGGAAATTCGGTAGATTCTGCAATGATAAAGCCCGTGGTGCGTCGGTTTCCAAATTTAATGTCGGCACGGTAGCCCACATGACTTTTTTCTGCGTCATCTTCCTCAGAAGAAATGTCGAGGTAGGTAAATGCCTGATTCAGGGGTACATTCAGTACGATTTGCAGATAGCGTTTCATGCCTCCCCCGCATTTAGTTTGGATTGTATTCCGGCGCAATTTCTTTGAGACGGGCGCGCATCATTTTAAGGTCTTCCCATGCAAGTCGTTTCTGGCTGGTGTCGCGAAGCAGGGCACTGGGATGAAAGGTGACTGCCACGGGAATGCCATTCCATTCATAGAAATGTCCGCGAAGGCGCATAACGCCGTCCTGTGTTTTAAGCAGATTTTTTGCGGCCGTGCTTCCCGCACACAAAATCATTTTTGGCTTCAGCGAAAAAATCTGCGCCTGCAAAAAAGATTCGCAGGCGGCCGCTTCATCGGGATAGGGCACACGGTTGCTGGGCGGACGGCATTTTACGATGTTTGCAATAAAAGTGTTTGTCTTTCGGGAAAGTCCAATGGAGGCAAGCATCTTGTCCAACAGTTCGCCCGCAGGTCCCACAAAGGGACGGCCGGTCAAATCTTCCTGCTGCCCAGGACCTTCCCCAACGACAAGAACCAGCGGTTTTTCCACGCCCTCGCCAGGAACGACATTTTTTCTTGTCTGAGACAAGGCACACCGCTGGCAGGCGGCAATTTTTTGTGCAATGGAGGAGAGTGAGGAAGGAGAATTGACCGGAGGCTGTGCAGAAAAAGATACACTTTGAGAATTTTCCTCGCCAATAACCTTGTCATCAGTAAAAAGGGGTGCTTCTCCTGCAAAAACTGCCGGCATATACCCGTATGCATTGCAAGCCGCTGTCTTGAGAAGATTGTATATGCTTCCTTTTTCTTCTGCCGTCATGGCTATGGATTATAATATATCCTTGAAATTCACGCAATAATCAGATAAAATGATGCTGGTATGAAAATCGCCATGTTTTCGGACTCCTACTATCCGCGCATAAACGGCGTTACGGTATCTGTCCATTCCTATGCGGTAGAACTTACAAAACTCGGACATAAGGTCGCCATCATCTGCCTGGACTATACGGAGGAACAGCAGAAGGCTTCATTTTTTGATGAGAAAAAAAGTGATGCATCTTCACCGTTTAAAATCATTCGCATTCCTTCCCAATGGATTGTCTGGTCTGATGAAGATCGTTTTGCCCGTTTTGACTGCTGGCGATACCTCAAAAAACAAGTGGATGCTTTTGGACCTGATGTAGTCCACGGCAATGGTGAATGGTCTATCGGCTATCTGGGGGCCATGTATGCCCGTCACCGCAGGCTTCCCTTTGTCTACACCTTTCATACCATGTGGGAAGATTACATTGCAAACTACACCTCGCTGATTACATCGCTTATTCCTGACAAGGGCTTGCGGCTGGCTGGAAAAATGCTGGTCAAATTCTACCTCAAGCGGGCCAATCTCATAATCGCACCGACCAAGCATATTGCCCAGGTGGTGGAACGCTATGGGGTTGACCGCCCTACAAGGGTTTTGCCCACGGGCATTCCCGACAACAAATTCGGCAAGTATTCCCTTTTTAGGGCCAAGTCCATGTTCAATACCCTCAGCCGCAAATTTCCCGCAATAAAAGATAGAAAAATCCTTCTCTACATTGGCCGTATCGTAAAGGAAAAGAATCTTGCTTTTTTGTATGATGTGCTTGAGAAAGTTCAGAAAAAAGAGCCTAAAACTGTGCTTTTGATGGTTGGCGGCGGTCCCTATCTGGATGACCTGAAGGAACTTGCCCTTGCGCGGGGACTCGAAAAATCAGTTTGTTTTACCGGCTATGTTCCCTCAAAGGATGTTATCTATCTCTACCGCATGTCTCAGGTTTTTGTATTTCCCAGTAAGACTGACACTCAGGGTTTGGTGACGATTGAGTCTATGCTGGCGGGACTTCCGGTTGTGGCAATCGGTGAACTGGGAACCGTGGACGTAATGCAAGGCGATAACGGCGGATTCATGGTGCCGGATGATGCGGAGCTCTTTGCGGATAAAGTACTTCTTTTAATGCAGCATTCCAAATTGCATCAGCAAAAAGTGGAGGAAGCAAAGGCCTGGGCACAGAAATGGAAAATTTCTTCTCTTACCCCCCAACTGGTGCAGTGCTATGAGCAGGTGCTTTCAGAACATACACAAAAAAATGATAAGAAACAAATAGATGATTGTAAAGACAACAGTGCGGACGAAAAAAATGAAAGCAAGTGATACGTGTATTACAAAAAAAATCTTGGCTTTGTGCCTGCTGCTCTTGGCTCTGCCAGTATTTTCCTTTGATGCAAAAGGCCTGTTTGAGCGTCGTTCCCGAAGTGCGCAGGAACTGATACCGGTAGGACACTGGATATACGATTCCCTCATGGCAGTAAGCCTTGAATCTCGGGTTTTACATTTTGCCGACAGTGCACCACTTTCCATACAGGAACTGACTACCTATCTGAACGAGATTGACTATGATGCTTTGAGCGATATGGCACGCCTGCAGTATGATCGCATATATTCCTACATCGGCGAAAAACGTTTTTCTATCGGTGCGGATTTGCTTTCCCTTTCCGTGGAGCCTGAAATCAATCTGGAAGGATTCTATAAGACAAACGAAAATCTTGACTGGGTTTATGACCGCTATAGCCGGAAGCCGGTCTTTGACTGTCCGCTGGTCATTTCCTGCGCCGACTATTTTGCCATGGACATGGAAATTTCCCTTGGCTCCTCAAAAGGTGCCTCGCTCCTGCATGACAATTATTCAAACATTCCCTATCAGGTAAAAAACATGGACGTGAACTTTCCCTACAATGCTTATTTCAATGCGGGATATAAGTTTACGGAAAAAACAGGCGTGGCCTTGCAGATTCAGCAGGGAAGTCAGTCAATTGGACGAACTCTGGGAGGTTCAATCATCTGGTCTGACCATCTGACGGGCACCACCCAGGTAAAGTTGAGCGCCTATTCTCCTATTCTCAAATACACTGCCAGCATCAGTCAGTTTAACGTAGACAAATACATGTACATGCACAATGTTGAGGCTCGTCTCTTTAAGAAGTTTACGATTGGCGTGCAGGAAGGCATCCTCGTTTATGCGCCTCTTGAACTGCGCTACATGAATCCCTGGACGATTTTTCATGGCTTTGCACCCTGGCGCGACTATGGCGATGAACTGGGAAAGCGTACATCCGATGACCCGGAGTCTCATACCTGTGCCTATCTTGGCATAAAGATGGAGCTTACCCCGGTAAAATATCTCCGCCTTTACGGACTTTTTGCGATGACTCAGTATGCCACTCCCTATGAAAAGGCAAACTGGCCGGACAGCCTGCAGCCAAATGGCTTGGGCGGTCAGTGGGGAGCGGAGTCCTACATTCCCTTGAATAGCGGCTATCTGCATTTTGGACTTGAAGCATCCTACACTCAGCCCTATCTCTACATTAAGGAAAGCCCCAACTGGTCTCTGGTGCGTACCTACAGCGAAAACATGGGAGACCATGCGGTTTTTTATGAGTGGATTGGTTCTCCCAACGGTCCCGACACCATTTCTGCCCAGCTTACCGGCGGCTACTCTGTTCCGGCAAAGTACTCCATTGACGGAAACTATCTCTTTATGGCGCGGGGCGAAATGTCTGGAACTGGTGTCTTCGACAAAATGAATGCGAATGGGACGGAGTGGGGTGGACAAATCACTGAGCAGTCGGGAGTCACGGACTGGTGCTATCCAACGGAACTGAGTCAGCGTGACTATAGCACTCCCCATGGTATTCCAGAGTATGTGCACCGTATCTCTGTGATGGGAAGCTGGTATGCAAAGCCCTGGCTCAAACTTTCCCTGCAGCCTGCCTACGTGTTCATTTTTAACCGAGGACACAAAAGTGGTAATTTCCAGCAGGGATTTGAAATTGCCCTTGCGGTTAAGTGTTCATTTATTCGATTATGATATATACTGGAAAAAAGGTGTTCTGATGAAAAAACTTGTTCTGCTGATTTCTGTTTTTATGCTGACTCTTTCTGCGGTGACCGCTCAGGTTGCTGTTGACCCCAACGACCGCTTTTATGAAGAAGCCCAGGTATGGGAAGTGCGGGGATTGATTGACCGTCTTCCCCAGATTCGTCCCTATCCGCTGAACCTGATAAAATCAATTCTGGAAAAAGTTGCACTTGCCGGCCTAAACGAGGATGGCAGCCGCAATGAACTCTATAAGGCTGATGTTGACCTTGCCCTGTATGAATATGAACGCATTTTTTCCAAGCCCTTTCATGTGCGGGGAACTGCTGGAGGAGGGCTGGGGGTCTCCAATGACCGCACCAATGGCGGTACAGACACCAGTAAATTTCTGGAGGGTAAGGCTGCCATTGTGGGCGATGTTGCCCTGCATCCCCTTGTAAGTTTCAGTTATGACATCGGTGAGTATGGAAACATCGGCTCCTGGAAAAATGTTTCGCCAGACTACACTAATTTTCCCTTTGACTCCATACATGACCCTGCGTCAATCGGTCCCTTGGACATTTATTTTGACGCAAACAGCAATATCAGTGCAGGAACAAAGGATTTTTATGCAACGGCAGGCGTGAGCCGCGTGGGATTCGGCCCCTTTTTAGGACAGGGGCTTTGTCTCAACGAAACCTCCTATCACTCAGCAAATATGTTTGTAAATGCATCCAGCAAATATGTTTCCTTTACGACGCTGTTTTCTGCAATTGGCGCAACGACTAATGTTAATGCAAAGGACGATTTGTCAAGTTCAAAGTATTTTGCCGTGCACTCAATCCGCTTTTCGCCTTTCAGCTGGCTGGGCATCTCATTTTATGAGTCAGTCGTCTTTGGCGGGCGTACTGAATTCCTCTATCTTGTGCCCGCTCCCTTTATGGTGGTGCAGGGCTTGGGCGGTAACCGCGATAACTTACAGATGGGATTATTGTTTGAGTATGATGTCATAAGAAACCTCCGCTTGAATCTGGACATTTTTATTGATGACTTGGATGCAGAAAAACTTGCCAAACTCAAGCTGGACGGAAAAAACCGCTTTGGCATTCAGGCAGGCTTTTTCTACACGCCACCTCGCAGCGTCTGCAAGTCCTTTGCCATGAATTATACGCTTATCACCCCATATACCTATTCCCACTGGCAGTGTGTTTCCGCTGAGTCTGGACAGATTACCGGCTCAACATTCAATTATCAAAACTATACGAATAACGGAATCAACATCGGCTCTACCTTGCAGCCGGATTCAGACAAGATTGGCTTTATCGCCCGCTTTCAGCCAAAAAAGAATCTGAAGCTTACCCTGTCTTCCAACTTTGTCCGTCATCAGAATGTTATTGAGGCATTGACTGATGAGGAGGCGGGAAGATACATGATAGCAAAAACCGGTACCTATCGCACAGACGGCAGCGTATACACGCATTCCTTGTATTCTGCAGAAAATGAAACTGATACCAGTGGTGATCATGTTGAAAGTGCATGGTCAAGCCTGAATTTCATGTCTGGTACTCACTCCATGTACACCTGTCAGGCCGGTTTCAAGGCGGAGTATGAAATTCCTTCCGCAAAAAAATGGCGCATCACGCTAAAATTCGGCTACACCTTTGAGTATGTGCACAATAAGGGCGTGGACAGTGCCTTGTATGCCGGAAATTCAACGGGCTACATAAAGAATGCAGACGGCACCTATACCTACACAAGCGACAGGACGGGAGAATCCGTAACAAAATCTTCCCTGACGGAACTTGCAAACTCCACGGAAGTGCAGGACGACGTAACCGAATCCTACGAAAACTGGGTTAAGAACCTTTACGACTGCGTGAATAACTATTTCTATCTTGGGGTAAAACTCACCTACTAGCGGTATCATGCTTCAGTGAGGAGTTTTCCATTTTCTGCCGCAAGCATGGCAGTGTTTTCCCGCGTACCAAACTGGGAAGCCACCATGCCGGCGCAGTCAAAACGCTTGATTTCACGCTTTTCGTAAGCCTCATGGATTAGGTCTTCTGCTTCCAGCGATTCATAGATTTTCTTTGCTTCTTCCAAATCAGCATGCAAAACCGGATGGCGGGGAGAGAAGAGTACACAGCAGTCTTCGTAGGGCAGGATTGATGTCTCATAGGTGCCGATAGTGTTTGCCGTAGCGATGATGTCTTCTTTGTCTGTTCCCACAAGAGGACGGAGCAGGGGATAGTTTGCCATGCTTTCGGTCACCGCCATATTCTGTATGGTCTGGCTTGCAACCTGTCCAAGGCTTTCCCCGGTTACAATGCAGTCAGCGCCCAGCCTTTCTGCCAAGAGATTTGCGCACTGCATCATGCACATGCGGAGCATAAGGGTCGTAAAATTGGCAGGAGAACGCTGTTTTATCCGCATCTGTACATCGGTAAAGGGAATGACGTTGATGTGGGTGGTAAGACCGTAGGAGGCAAGAATTTCTGCCAGTTTTTCCACTTTTTTCTGCGCTTCCTCCGATGTGTAGGGATAGGCATGGAAATAGCAGCACTCAATCTTCATGCCGCGGCTCATCATGCGGTAGCCTGCCACGGGACTGTCCAGCCCACCGCTTAAAAGCAAGAGTCCTTTTCCGCTGCAGCCGACGGGAAGCCCCCGGTGTCCCTTGTTTTTGTTTGAATATACAAAGCAGCGGTCTCGCATCTCTACGCAGATGGAAACATCGGGATGGTGCACGTCTACAGAAAGAATGTCTTGCTGACAGACTAGGGCAGGGGCTTCTCGGCAGATGCCGTAAGTGTCAAGATAAAAACTCTTGTCGCTCCGTTTTGCCTCAATTTTAAAGGTTTTTGCTCCCTTATCCCGGGCACTGATTGCTTCTTTAAGCACTTCTTCGCGGATTGCGTCAATGTTTTTTTCTACCACAGCCGCTTCTGACCAGCCGGTTATGCCAATCAGATGGTCAAGGGCAAATTCCACGGCAGGCGCGGCTTCGTCCTCGCATTCGATGTAGAGCCGTCCGGCATAGAGCGACACCTTTGCCTCAACTGACTGCAAATAACGGCGGGCATTTCCCATTAACAGCCGTTCAAAATCACGGATATTGGAGCCTTTCAACACCAACTCGCCAAGTCTGCCTAAGTATGTTTTCATGGAAGCCAGTATACAGAAAAATAATGGCTTTGTGAACTAAAAAATGCGATTGTCCCGGTGAGCGTACTAGGTATGCAACTCATTTCGTTTGCCCCGCTCAAAGCGGTCTTGTTGCCCCGCTTTCACGGCTGGAAACTTCGTTGCC
>ERZ842401.3267-NODE-3267-length-20388-cov-8.995180_pt1 | contig 20388 bp, 2 predicted proteins | sample MGYA00521270_ERZ842401 | MGnify/ENA primary metagenome ERZ842401 (study PRJEB31892, sample SAMEA3878208) | bioreactor metagenome | biome: Moose rumen | place: Sweden | collected 2011-10 | study: EMG produced TPA metagenomics assembly of the PRJEB12797 data set... | reverse complement strand
GCGTCATTGTCATAGGTCTTGCTCTTGCCGTCTGCCTTGATGGCGATGGCGGCAGTATTCACCTTCAACTCGCCCTCTACCTTAACAATATTGTAGTAGCAAGTCACATCTTCTGTTCCGCGCATCACCTTCACAGTTGACACCACATTGTCTTCCGTGCCGGCATCGGTAATGCTACCTGTCACCACTGCCGTCACCACGTCGTCATTGGTCAAAGCGTGGCCCGTGGTGGCATCCTCAGCAGCTACCGTGTAGTTCTCGCTACCGAAATCAATTGTGTAGCCCGCATCAGTATGTGCGGTGCCGTCATAGGTCCACTCGTGGTTAACAGCCGTCAGCGTCAGCGTTTGGGCTATCTGCTCCACAGCTTGCGTTGTGGACACCTTACAGCCCTTGCTGTCGGTCACAGAGATGGAGTAGTTACCGTCAGCCAAGTTGCGGATGGTGTAAGCTCCATTGCCAAGCGAGGCGGTGCTGCCGTTGGTGGTGACACCGGCCGCATTCCAAGCCACCGTGTAGTTCGGAGTACCGGCAGCCAGATTCAGCGTAATGAAACCATCAGCGGTATTGAAACACTGGCTATTGACATCCGTCACAGAAACAGCAGGCTTCGGATACACCGTCACCGTAGTGGTAGATGTTGTCGTACAGTTGTTACCATCTTTGAAGGTCACCGTAACGGTCTTGGTGCCCTCCGTGCTCCATTGAGCCGCAATAGCGTTGTTTTCACCCGTGTAGGTGCCGTTTTCACCAACCGTCCACACATAATTGGTCATACCAGGCTGCGTGGAGAGGCTGAAGGTGGTGTTGGCTTCGGAAGTGTTGATACAGACATCGCCGCCCGTCAAAGTCGGAACTGTCAAGTCATTCACTGTGATGTTCTTGGAGGCAGGTGTCGGGTTGGTACAACCGTTGGCGTTTTTGTAGTTCACCGTAACCGTCTTGCTGCCCGGGATGTTCCACTTCAACGTAACGATACTGTCATTGGTTGTGCCACCAGAAACAACGATGGCATCACCCGTATTCCACACATACTCTGTCATACCCGGTTGGGTCTTCAGCGTCAACTCCGTATTGGTGGCGGAAGTGCTGATACAGATATTGTCATCGCCCGTAATGGTCGGAGTCGGATTCGGATAAACCGTCACCGGATGTTGAGTTGCATTCGGGTTGGTACAGCCATCCGCATTGGTGTAGTTCACCGTAACAGTCTTGTTGCCGTCAACAGTCCACTCCACCGTGATGGCATTAGTGCCGGAGCCGCTGACGATGTTACCACCGTCAACAGACCAAATGTAGTTGGTCATACCCGCTTCCGTATTCAGACTCAGCACATCCGTTGTGTTGGAGTTGCTGACACAGATGACATCATTACCCGTAATAGTCGGCGTGGAGATGTCATTCACCGTGATGGTGGCAGAGGAAGAAGCCGTACAGTTGTCGCTGTTGGTAATGGCAACGGTCACCGTCTTGGTTCCAGCCTGAGTCCAGTATGCGGTAAGGTTGGCCGTACCCTGACCGGCAGAAATCGTACCATCAGACTCCGCCAATGTCCATAAGTAGGTTGTCATACCAGAGTTGGTATTCAAGGTAATCGTATTACTGGTAGTTGAGTTGTACACACAGACAGCGCTGTTGTTCAGAACCGGAACCGTAACATCTTTCACTTGAACATTCTTGGTAGTAGTGGCACGACAGCCGTGGTCATCCGTATAGGTAACCGTAATGATCTTGTTACCGATGCTACCCCATTGAGCATCCACCGTGTAGCCGTTGCCGGTATAGGTACCGTCTGTGCCCACAGTCCAGACATAATCACCCATATTCTGGTCAGTGGTCAGGGTCAAGGCGTTGTTGGATGTAGAGGTGGAGATACAAACATTCTCATTGTTCAGTGTCGGGGTGGGGACATCATAAACCGTAATGGTCTTCTTGGCACGAGACTTACAACCCGTGGCTGTATTCGTCACCTCGAGAGACACCGTCTTCTCGCCTGCAGAAGTCCAAACAGCCGTGATGGCATTGCTGGTGACCGGCGTGGAGGTAATGGAGCCACCTGCACCCAATGTCCAAACATAGGTGTAATCGGTAGCATTGCCAGCATTATCGGTGATATTGAGTGAATTCTTCACCAAGGAGGTATTGATACAAACGTCCGCATCGGACACGATGTTCGGTGCGAGGGTGTCATTCACCGTGATGGTGGCGATGGTGCGAGTGCTGTCGCCGCAGCCGGCCTGGTCGTGGACGGTCACCTTGTAGATGAAGGTACCCGCAACGGAAGTGCTCGGCGTGTAGGTGTTGGCATTCGTTCCGACATTGCTCCAAGTGGATCCTGCATCGCTGGAGACTTGCCACTGATAGCTGTAGTCGCCGCTACCGGCATTAGCCGTCACGCTCAAATCGGTCACAGCCTCGTCACCCTTACAATAAGTCTTATCGAGTGAAGATTCAGCAAGTGTGAGCTGACCATAGACCGGAACGGTAACGGTGAACGGAGCACCCACACAGACTGCGCCTGTGGTCGGGGTCACCGTATAAACAGCGTTCTGTTCAGCGTTGGTGGCATTGCTCAGCGTGCCATTCACATCGTTTTGTCCAGTAGCAGCTACTCCACCGGTGATGTTCGCCACGTCAGGAGCGTTCCAAGTGTATGTGGTCGTGTAGCCCTGGAAGTTCGGAGCGTTCGGTGTAGCGGTGAAAGTAGCACCACTGCAGATTGTGCTCTCCGTAATATCCGTGATATTCTGAGCCGGATAGGGGCTGTCGAGGGTAACATTGATAGAGTCGGTAACGGAACAGCCTTCGGAATAATTCCAATATTGGTCCACATTCACAGTCCAGACGGTAAGTTTATATTTGCCAGCTGCAAGCCCTGAATAGGGCTTGGTTTGTTGCGGGGTGCCGTTAACCAGTTCGTGTGTACCTTCGCCCAAAGCCATATAGACCATCGGGGCATTGGTGCCGCTCGTGGTGGTAATGGTGATAGTAGCATCGTTACCGGAACAGTGTTCTTGAGTGGAAGTCAGCGAGACAATAGTCGGGGCAGGATTAACTGTAATGACGCCCGTGATTGTTGCTGTCCCGCATCCGCCCACGACACCCGTCTGATCTGAAGAGGCGGTAATAGTATATGAATACGGAGTGGGAATGGAAGGTTGTACGGTCGGCGTACCTGAAATCACACCCGTGGTGGCGTTCAGCTCCACACCTGCCGGCAAACCTGTGGCCGAAAGGGTGGCATTGGAGAAGTTCAACTGAATATCCTGAATCGGTTGACCGAAACAGACATCCTGCTGGCTCAAATCTACGCCATCAGCGACAGGCTCAGGAAAACTCACGGACGGATTTGGCAGAACGGTGATGGTGAAAGAACATTCTGTTTCCTCATATAAATCGTCCTCACACTCATTACCAGTATAGTATCTAATATTATAATCCTTTGCCGTTCCGTCAGCTTTTAAATAGTAACGATTATACGATTGAACACCTGTAATATCAACATAATCTTCTGCTCCATTTGCAGTTGTGCTCAATTCTGGGATTGTATAGTGTACTCCTGGCGTTACCATCGCATAGTTCTGACCATCCTCACAACAGAAATACAAATGATTCGGATTCGGGCAATTCAACCATTCAAGCTCCACCGGCGAGGCAATGGTCACCGTAGTGGTAGCTTGACAACCGTGAGCATCTGAGGCCGTCACCGTATAGTCACCATACCAGATGCCGCCCTGGGCATTCGTGCCGGAGGTCGGGTTGGCAGGGACAGAAAGACCCGTAAACACACCTGCCAGATTTTGAGTGGCAGTGGTGTTGATACTGTACTGATACGGGGAAGTGCCCGTACCCGTTGTCACTTCAACTTTCACACTACCATCAGAACCATTAAAACAGGTCACATTATGGTGTTCGGAAGCAACCTCCGCCACCGTCAGTTTGGCGGGAACCGTAACATAAATGGTCGTGGTGGAAGAAATGCCGCAGCCGTTGGTGGCCGTCACGACCACTGGCAGGTTTTGAACAGCATTGGTCTGCGTGATTTCCGTACCAGCAGTCATATCCTGACTGTAGGTAATGGTGGCATTGGCACCGCTGCAGTTGGCAGTGGCCACCACATCGCCATCCGTCAGATTCGGATAGGTATAATAACAGCCATTGGCATCGTAGGTGTGGTCAGCTGATACAGTATTGCTGGCAGGCAGCGTTGTAAAGGTCGGGGCAACACTGTCGTTCACACGGTAGGTGTAAACCCAGTCGTGCGTATGACCTTGGCAATCTTTATACGTGTAAGTGTAGGTCACATTGCCCGTACAAGCCGTGAAGTTCTCAGGAGAGATAACCGGACCTGTCGGGTCAAGTATATTGTCGCAAGCATCGGTCACGGGCGGCAGGGTCGGCGTATGGATGGCCGAGTAGCAGGCCACCGTCTCACCGCCGTTGTCAGGCATCGTGAAGTCGGTCGGTTCCACCTTTTCGGTATAGGTCCAAGTGTAGGCTGTACCATTCACCGTGTAGTCGTACAGGTAGGTGCGTGTTCCACAATCCTGCGTGAAGTCGTCTTGAGGATAACCTGTATGCAAGGTGAAGTCGATATGCGTGCCGCAGATGCTGAAATCAGGCACCGGAACAGCCGTTGCTGCAATCAGTTCGCTCTTGCAGTTTCTCGTCACCTCTACATTCTCTTCGGGCGTGTACGCATCCGGAGAGACCGTATAGACATAGTACCAATCCTTCACCGTGCCATCGCAGGTGGTGTAGGTGTAGTGGTAGGTCACCGTACCGCTGCCGTTGGTCACATTATGCACAGGGTTGGGATGCTCGGCAGTACTGTCCACCAGAACAGCAGAAACCGATCTGCCACACGCGTCGGTCAAGGTCTGCGGAGTGCTCGGACGCGTCGCGTCGCTTTCACAAACAACCGTTCGATCACCGTTGACAGGAATTGTCAATGCAGGAGTCACAATATGATAAGTGTAGGTGTAATCCTTTGTATTGCCTTTGCAATCCCTATAAGTATAGGTAAACACCACGTCGCCGTTGCAGGCAGGGGGAATCGTAGGCACCACCGAAAGACCAACATAATTATCCACAGCTATTTCCTGATGACAGGCATCTTCGATATGAGTCGGCATCTTAGAGGCCACTGTATGAGGTTCGACAATGGCATTGCTGCAGCTCACTGTCTCTTCCACCGATGCGGGCGGTGTAATCGCAATACCATCAGCCACCGTGACCGTCACCGTTCCACCAGCGCTATTCGTACACACGCCATCCGTATAAGCCACAATATAAGGATACACGTGGTTACAGTCATTTGACGGAATGTCAACCACTTGCGTTTCCGTATAAGTACTGGAAGGATTGTTGTGATATTCCACAATCGGAGTGCCGCTGTTGAAAGTCCAAGTCAACGTATCCTTGTCGGCATAGACATTGGCAACCTGAGCGCTCAACTCCTGTGTGCCCACATTCGGACAAACAGTGAAGTTTGCAGGGGTGATGACCACCTGCGGACGCACCGTAGTGGTCACCGTCATCACCAATGCGGTATTGTAAGTACAGACACCGTTGTGGGCCGTCACGTTGTAGGTTAAGGTGACAGGCACGTGGTTGGTTGTGATATTCTCCAAGTTGGATCCGTTGACCGTGGTCTCGTTGCTTCCGGAAGCAGCCGTATTCTGCACACCATTGGCGGGGTTCTGCGTAGGCGCAGCCCAAGTGTAGGTGGTGGTTCCCGGGGTGGTGGTCACCGGTTGTACAGCAAAACTACCGCCGGAACAGAGAGGCTTCGGTGCCGGAATACTGGTAATCTCCAAGTTGTTGTCCAAACCGATAGTGAATGTTTCTGTAGTTTGACAATCGGCATTATCAGTAATGGTCACCGAATAGGAGCCCACTTTCAAATTGTTCAATGTACTCGGAGAGAATGACGAAACACTGTTGGAATAAGCAGGTTCATCATATTCCAATGTTCCACTGTACTGGAAGGAATAACCCGTAACAGTGGACGGCGTACCGCCTGTCACAGCCACACTCACTTGGCCGTCATTGTTGGCACAAGTGGCATTCACAGGCGTAACAGTCACCTGGAACGGATCCGGTTCGGTAATGACCACATCCACTGTAGAGGTACAGCCATTGACATCCTTGGCCGTCAGATGGTGCGTACCCGCTGTCAGACCTGTGAAGATATGACTGCTTCCGTATGTGCCGGCATCCACCGTATATGTGAACGGTGCAGTACCACCGACAATATGGTCAATGTCAATCATTGCCTCACCGTCATGGCCACCAGGACATTTCACATCCTTGTGTCCCAACGTATTCTCTGCAATGGTAAAGGCATCCGGAACTGTCACCACAATCGTCGTGGAGGCGGAGTGACCACAGCCGTCGGTGATGGTCACCGTCACAGGAGTAGTCTCGGAAATAGTCGTTCCAGCGGTCACCGACTGGGCAAGCGCACCTTGCAAAGTGGCTGCATCAGTGCAGTTATCATTTACAGTGTAGGTGATATTGGCAGGCAATGTCAAATCGGGCATAGTGTAGGTACAACCCGTACCGCCGGCAGTCGAAGCCTGGATAGTCGTCACACTGGGCGTTATCGTCGGATTCTCCTCGTCCTTCACCGTCACAGTGTTGGTGTTCGTGGCCTTACAGTTGTGAGAAGGCTCCGTCACCTCCACACTCACCGTGTAGGTGGTTGCTGTGCAGGTGCTCGGAATGTTGCTCAAAGTGGCCGTGGCACCGTTACCCGTTATGGTCAATGCCGTGTTCTCGCAGCTCCAACTGTAGTTGAAGGTGGGATTCGTAGCGCCAGCCAGATCTGCCGTGGCCGTAAAGGTCTAGCTGCCGGCATTCGGGCAGATGTCTGCCACGTCGGCGATAGTCACCGTGGGCAGCGTATAGACCTCAACGGTCACCGTCTCCTGGGCGGAACAGCCGTTGCCATCGCGGGCCACCACTGTGTAGGTCGTGGTTGTCTGCGGCGTGGCCGTCACGGTAGCCGTGTTGGTAGCGGAGAGTCCCGTGTTCGGGCTCCACGTGTAGGTGATGTTGCCCTCATTGCCGGAAGTGGCGCTGGCGGTCAACGTGGCGTTGTCGCCCTTACAAACGCCAGGCACATCAGCAGTGATATTCACGTCAACTGCTGCGGGCTTCTGCACTGTGATAGTCACCGTAGCCGTCTTGCCGCAGCCGTCAGTCACTGTCACGACAACCTCCTTGGAGGTTTCCGCATCCGTGAACTGCGTGCCGGCAGTGATGTTCTGCGTCACCTGCAACGGCTGCGTAGTGCAAGCGTCAGCCACCGTCACATAGTCGGAGGTGGTCAAATCCGGCACCTTGTATTTACAGTTACCAATAGTGCTGGCCGTTACGTAATAATGGCCACTATTCTCCGTAACATTTGTGGCATTCACTGCAATGGTCGGTGTGGTCTCGTCCTTCACGGTCATCGTCTTCGTGTCGGTGGCCTGACAGCCGTAATGGTCGGTCACCGTCAGGTTGATGGTGTAGCTGTTATCGCAAACCACCGGCACAGCGGCACTCACCGTGTTGGAGGTGTCATCCGTGGTCGTGGTGGCCGGCGTAATCACTACCCCACCCGTCCAAGCGTACGTGTAGTTGGCCGTGGTCGGCGTGGTGATAGTCGCCTCCACAGACTGCGTGCTGTTGGCCGGACACACCGTCGGAATATCGGTAATTGACACCACAGGATTCGGGTGCACGATGATTGTGACAGCCTGGGTGGCAGATTCACAAACAGGATTCGTCTGGTTGCTATTAGATGTAATATTGTATATATAATCAGTTGCGCTCGCCGTGGCAATGCTGCCCGTGATGGTGGCATTGAAATCATCAGTGCGATTGTAGGTCAATCCGTCAGCAAGGGTCAGCGTCGCAGGCAATGTGCCGTTCACGCTGGTGAGCGTGATATCTTGGATATTGCCTCCAGCGCAGATTTCCTGCGTAAGCGGGGTCACCGTCAGCTGCACGGTCGGGTTCACCTTGATGGTACCGGTGATCGTGACAGGGTCACACACCGGGTTGGTCTGGTTGGAGGTGGCTTTGATGGTGTATTCAAACATACCCGTCTGGGTCGGAGTACCGGAAATGGTCTTCGTCGAAGGGTCGAAGGTCACACCCGCGGGCAGCACACCTGCCGACTGGCTTATGGTTGCATTCTCGATATTAAAGACAATGTCCGTCAACGGTGAATTGGCACAGAGGTTCTGGTCTTTTGCGCCGGAGCCATCCGCCAACGTTAGCACCACATCGGGGTTCACTTTGATGGTGGAGACAGCCGTATTGTGACAGCCATTACCGTCGGTACCCGTCACCGTCACCGTATAGGTGCCGGCCGCTGCACCGCTGAAGGTGGCGTTGGCGTTGTTGGTGGTCAAATAGGTGGCAGGATCCCACGTGTAGGTCTGCGCACCGTTGGCCATCAGCGTGGCCGTACCCGAAGCACAGATGTTCGCACTGTTCACCGTGACCGTCGGCAGCGTGTGGTTGTTGATGATTACCGTGTTGGATTCCGCATAACAACCTTGATCATCCGTAACCTTCACTTTATAGGTGCCCGTTACAGATGTGGTATAGGTGGTCGGAACCGCAGGCGTGATGGTTGTCTCGCCTAACGTCCAAACGTATGTATAAGTATTGCCATTCTCCAGTGTGCCGCCATTGGCAGTAGCCGTCAACACAGCGCTCTGCTGACCGTCGGGACAAATGGTGGCGTTATCGGCAGCCAGAGTCACCGTGGGCATCGGGTTGGCCGTCACCGTGGCGCTGGCACTGCCCTTACAACCCTTGGCATCCGTCACCGTCACCGTGTAGGTACCGGCAGCATCTACCGTAATGGTTTGATCGGTCTTATTGTTGTTCCATTTATACTCACCAGTGGCACCCGTGACCGTCAAAGTCGTGGTTTGCTGGCCTTGGCATATGCTCAAGTCAGTTGAAGTAATTTCAGGAACAGGCAGCGCGTTCACAGTAATCGTGATATTGGCGGGGGCGTGGCAGCCGTTGCTGTTGGTACCCGTCACGGTCACAGTGTACTGACCAGCAGTAGTAGCGCTGAAGTTGACGCTCGCGCCCGTGGTGGCACTCAGCGTAACGCCCGTGGGAGCTTCCCACACGTAGGTCTCGCCCTTGTCGGCTGTCAACTGCAGGGTGCTGTTGGCACAAACCTCGGCTGGCAGCGTGTTCGTGATTTGAATATTCGGGATGGTGTCCAGACTCAGGTGACCCGTGCCGCTGTTCACACAGCCGTGGTCGTCCGTCACCGTCACGGTGTAGTCTTGAGCAACAGCAGGATTCACCAGTGTGAGGGTGGCATTGTTTTCACCCACCGTCTGGTTGTTGGCATCTTTCCACACATAGGTAAAGGGCTCCGCACCCGTCACTGTGGCGACCAGCTCAGCCGTGCCCTGGCCGTTACAGACCGTGGCGTTGCTCACCGTCACCACCGGCAGGGCGTTCACCGTCACCGTGGTGTTCAGTTCCACTGTACAGCCGTTGCCGTCGGTGGCCGTGACATTATAGGTGGTATTGGCTGTTGGTGTAACAGTAATAACGTTATTCGATATAATATAAGATTCAGAGGTTGAGGACGACCAGTTGTATGTCACGGTGCCGCTCGCATTAGAGGGCGTCACTGTGATGGTTGTTGCATCAGCGCCATAGCATATAGCGTAAGGATCTGTTATCGTGGCTGTGAAGTCGTTGGCCGGGATAATCACATTCACATCCTTGTTGGCCGTGTTGCCGCAGGCATCCTTCACCACCACATTCACAACAATGGTCTGCTGAGAAGTTGTCTGGGTATAGGAGGTTCCCGCAGGAACACTCTGGCTGACGAAGGTCACAGCGTTGCCTGTATAGCCGCAGACATTGTCTTGCGTGACAGCCAGCACCGTAGCGGAGAGATTTGGCATCACATATTGACAATTGCCGGCAGCCGTAGCGGTGACATCGGCGATGGTGCCGATTTCCGGGGCGGCCTCGTCCTTCACCGTGATGGTGACAGGCTCCGCCGTGGCGGTACAACCTTTGGCATCCTCGATGTTCAAGTTCACCGTGTAGGAACTGCTGCAAGCCGGGGCGAAGGAGGCGGTAACCTGCGAGGTGGCAGCATTGTCCGTCTGAACACTCAATGTCAGACCGGTACTTGCGTTCCAGCTGAAGGTGTACGGAGTGGCCGTAGTGGTGGTCACTTCAGCCGTAATGGGAGTGGAACCGGCGCTCGGACAGAGCTGAGCAACAGGACTGATGGCCACTGCCGGCAGAGGATTCACCGTGATGGTGGATGTTGCCGTGCTAGTACAGTTATGGTCATCGGTACCCGTAACCGTCACGGTATAAGCCGTGGTGGAAGCAGCGGCGCCGCTGAAGGTGACACTTGCGCCCGTGGCCGCGCTCAGATAGGTGGACGGAGCCCAGCTGTAGAGCGCGTTGCTCTGACCTGCCAACGCAGCCGTCAGCGTGGCCGTGCCGTCCGCACAGATTTCGGCATTGTTCACCGTAACCTGCACCGGCGTATAGACAGAGATGGTACCCGTGGCGGTGTTCGTACACTGGTTGCCGTCCTTCACCGTCACCGTGTAGGTGGTTTCCGTTGCAGGAGCATCCACCGTCAAAGTGGCGTCATTGCCAACCGTCTGATTACTGGCATCCTTCCACTCGTATTGCAGGGTCGGCACACCCGTGCCCACCGCAGAAAGCGTGGCTGTGCCCTGACCGGCACACACCGTGACCGGCTGCACCGTCACCGTGGGCAGCGGATTGACCACGATGTTCTGGGTCTTCACCACCTGACAGCCGTTGTCGCCCGTCACGGTGACGGTATAGACCGTAGAGGTGGCAGGAGTTACCGTTGTAGTATTGGTATTGTTCGTCTCGTGCGCCCAAGCGTATGTCGGTGTACCCGTCACACCCGTGACGCTGGTCACCGTGATGGTAGAGGAGGCGCCCTTACAGATGGGCGTGTTGCCGCTGATGGTAGCCGCCAGCGTGTTGGCCGGGATGGTCACATTGACCGTCTGGGAGACCGTGTTGTGGCAGGCATCCTCCACGACAACCGTCACAGGGATAGTCTGCTCAGCAGAAGATTGGTTGTAGGATGTCCCGACGGGGACACTTTGGCTTACAAAGGAAACAGTGCCGTAGCTGCAGTTATCATTGGTGACGCGGTTCAGCACATCAGCAATGTTCAAGCTCGGCATCGTGTAGGTACAGTTGGCAGCCGGCGTGGCCATAATAGGATCGCCCGTGGCAAAGGTCGGGGCAGTGGCATCCTTCACCGTGAGGGTGAACGGGGTGGCATTGGCGGAGCAGCCGTTGCCGTCGGTCACCTTCAAGTTGATGGTATAATTGGTATTACACACATCCGGCATATCGGCAATCGTAACCGTAGAGGTGGTCGTGGTAATATTCTCTTGGGTCTGGTCGGTAAAGAGACCACCGCCAGTCCAGGCAAAGGTATAGTTCGGAGTAGCGGTAGAGGTCACTGTACCTGTAATTGTCTGGTTGGTGGCACTCGGGCAGACCTCAGGGGTGCCGCTGATCGTGGCGGAAGGCACATCGTTCACCGTGATGGTCTTTGTCACCGTGGCGGAGCAGTTCGTAGTGTTGTCGGTTACTGTAAGACTGACCTGTTTGGTGCCCGGGGTGGACCAGAAAGCGGAGAAGGTGTTGTTGGTGGCGCTGCCGCTCACCGTGCCGTTTTCGCCATTGCCTAACGACCAGAGGTAGCTGTAGTTACCTTCAGTGGGGGTAGCGTTAAGCGTCAGCGTAGTATTGTCGAGGGAACTGTTTACACAAACAGCGTCGATGCCGGTAGGATTCGTGATGGCCGCTTCGGGTCGGGCAATTACTGTGAGGGTGTAGGTGCCTTCCGCGCGTTTGCCCGTCACTCCTGCCACAATCTCATCCGTTACACACTGTTCGTCTTTGGCGACACGCACGAAGGTGTAGGTACCAGCGGTTTGCGTATAGGAATTGTCAATAGTGTAAGAAATATCATCACTGGTACCGGCTGCGGCGGCGTACACATAGTCACTACCGTTCACCGTGACCACATACCACTGATAACTGATATCACCGTGGCCGCCTGCTGCGGGAGCCGTGCTCAGAATCTGCGGAGCATTACCGCCAACACAAATGCTTTCGCCAGCGTTATCAATGCTACCTGCCACAAATGCCGGATATCTGCTCACCGTGGCAGTGGCCGTGTTGTAACAGTTCGTGGTATTGTTTGTCACATACACTGTGTAAGTGCCGGCAGCGGTATAGTCGGCAGTGTTGGTGGTCGAAGAGTTACTACTCCATTCATAACTAACATCGCTCATATTAGAAACCGTGGCAACGAGCGTGGCGGTGGCATTTTCACAAATGGGATCCACCGCCGCAATGGTGACTGCGGGCAGCGGGTTGACTGTAACCTTTATAGTATCTTTAGCCGTACAACCATTGTTATCGGTTACCGTCACAATATAATCGGTGGTAGTGGTAGGCTCTACCTCGCCCATAGAGGCATTACCGCTGATGCCGGAGCTCCAAGCATAGCTGTAAGCCGGCGTGCCACCATATACGTTGGCATAGATATTGGTTTTTTCTTCCTCACAAATCTTGCCTTCATATGCTGTTGTGTTGGCATTGACCACCAATTTGGCAGGTTCATCAATCGTAACATTAGTGCTCACAGTACAATAGTTGCCGTCAGTAACGGTGACCGTATACGCGCCTGCAGACAATCCAGTGGCCTTGGGATTCGCTTGCCCTGTTGCCCAAGCGCTGCTTTGTCCATTGCTCCAGGTATAAGTATATCCATTCACAGGATCAGTCACTGTGGCTGTACCCGTGTTTCCTTCGTAACACAACACATTGGTGTGCGTCAGCGTGGGAGCAGCAGGCTTGTCGGGCACTGTCACTGTAACCGTCTTGGTAGCTTCATTGCCACATTTGTCCTTTACCGTAACCGTCACAATCGTGGTGCCGAAAATCTCCACATCTTCCGGCACAGACTGTGTAATGCTCAAATCGGTAGGATTTGTGGTACATGCGTCGCTCACCTTGTTTCTGAATTCCGAAACGATGTCGGGTACATAAAAACGGCACTCGGTGCTGCTCTTCTTGGCGGCGATGGAACTGATGGCATCACTTGCAATCACCGGAGCTATGGTTTCCCCTGTCACCGTCACAGTGTGCGTCCAATATTTGATGGTATTGTTGCAATCTTTATAACTGAAAGTATAAGTGGCAGTTCCGCTACATACCAAAGGATTGGGATTATAAGTTGCCCCCACGAAGGTAGGATTAATGTCCCTGCCACAACCATCCTGAATAGGGTTGGCCGTAGGTTGTGCCAAATCCTTCACGCAGGTAATGCTTGATGTTCCTGCGGTCGGTACATTCCAGTCACCCACCACCACGGGGATGGTACCCACAGCGGTTTTGGAATTGTTGGCATTATCGGTATAGATAACGGTATAAGTATAATTAGTGGCACACACGCCCGAAGGGATAGTGAAATGTGCGGTATCAGTTGTCCCTGTAAGGCCTGTATGGGTACGCGTAATACCACCCGGCAAGTTCCAGACCAATTGATACGGAGCCGTTTGGTTCTCCAACGTGGCAGTCAGCACCACCGGATTGGAAGGACATTGGTCATCCACCTCCACCAATTCAAGATTGACATCCGCACAAGTGTTTGTACCCACGGTTACGGTTACGGTAAATGTGTGTCCCATACAGTTCAATCCCAAAGTAGGACGAACCGTGTAAACCACTGTCTGGTTACTGCCTGTAGTGTTGTTCAAAATGCTATGGATGTCGGTCTCGTGGTCACCGGCAGTAGCACCTGTCACGCCGGCAGGCATAGAAGGAGCCACCCAAGTATAGCGAACACCGTCGGGAACCACCCCGTTTACACCATTCTGAGGCACCACGTGGAAATCGTCACCAAGACAGACGGGACCCTCTGCCATATTGGTGATGTCAATGGTTTCAAATTGCTGTTGCACTATGATGTTTTTCACTGAGTCTTTACAGCCCTTGTCATCCACAATGTACAAATTGTATGTTTGCGGGAAAAGATCCACTATATGGTATGGACTGGCTGTAAGTGTTAAACCAGTTGACCCACTTGAGGTACTTGAGTTCCAGCTCACATTGAAGGTGCTGTTACCGCCTGTCCAACTGGCGTGGATAGAACCATATTGGTTGCAATTCATAGGATCATGCGCCTCTGACAGTACCAGTTTGTTTGGCTGTGTCACAGTAATGTTAGAAATTTCTTTCATACAACCACTGCTAATACCATCTCCATCATAAATTTTGACAGAGTAATCGGTTCCGTACGCCAGCCCTTCAAATACCACCTCGGAAGAACTACCGTAAGGCAACGGTTGCGACTGAATCTCCGAGCCTCCCTTATACAGTGTGAGGGTATAATTAGATTCATTTCCACCTGTAACCTGACTGACCGTGATTTTACCTGTGCTCAAGCCATAGCAGGTTACCCGAGTTACATCATATTGAGCCTCTATATTTTTTTCCCACCTGGCATAGAGATTATGATCCTGAGCCTCCTGACAAACGGTGGTTTCAGTCACTTGGGTGGTATAAGTTTCCTCATAATACCACCCACGGAAAGTGTAGCCTGTACGTGTTGGCATAGGCAACGTGCCGTATGTAGCGTCGTATGTAACCTGCTGGCTGGTAGGTGAAACCGTAGCATCCGTGCCTGGGACAAAAGTCACCGTGTAAGTGTTAGGTGTCCACTTGGCATAAAGACTAAAATTCCCTGTTTCCTCATTTACATCAGTAGGATAAGCTTGTGTTGAGAAATTGCTGTTATAGTACCAACCTCCGAATGTGTACCCGGCTCTGGTAATTCCAGACGCGCCCCAATTCCAGGATCCAGTATTCGTATTGAGTTTTGAAAGAAATGGAACATCAAATGGATTAGAAGACAGTCCGTTAAGTGTTCCTCCATTTAACACCAGTGTGCATGAAGATGTCTTTGAAGTATAGGTTATCTTCACATATCCAGCGCCACCGGCGCCACCTGTGCCAAAATTATTTGTGCCTTTTACACCACCACCGCCACCGCCACCGTATGGCGATCCTCCATCAGGATTAACATTATTATCATCACCTGCACCAACGTGGTCTCCATGGTAGCAATATGCGCCTGCACCTCCAGTACCTGCATTGTTGGAAATCCCACTATTTCCCGTACCACCAGCACCACCACCGATCTGATCGTTATCTGCACGAGAACCGTCCCCACCAGGCTTGGAAGCACCTGCAGCGCCACCGCCACCGCCGCCATTGATTCTATAATGATAACCATTTCCTATTCCCAAAAAACCCAGATGCCTTTGTCCATAATATTGTCCTTGTGCACCATTGCCACCATTTTTTTTAGTATCACCTTTATTGAGATTATCATTGTCTACACCGCCTCCATTGCCTCCTGATGCTTGATCACCATTACTACTTGCATTCGAACCACCCTTTCCTCCAGCACCTTTAACAATGAATGAACCACCATTTGTCAAAGAAACACCAGAGGCACCACCATTTTTATTGTTACTTGTACCTCCCGCACCCACAGTAACATATAGAGTGCAAAGCGGTTGAATATCTGAATTTTTATCCAACGTATAAGTAGTTTTGGCATAGCCGCCGCCACCACCGCCGCCAGCAGCACCATAATTGGCAGAAGAATTTCCACCGGCACCGCCAGCACCCCAACACTCTATCGTCACTTGGTAAGTACCCTCTGGCACAACTGTTGTGTAAGAGCCCGGTGTCCCTTGGGTGTATTGTCCCCACGCGTCCCCCGCTCCAAGCATAAGTGCGACCAGGAGGGTCCAGGCGCACGCGAGGGTGCGCAGGGGCGTATGCGCCCGCGCGCGCGTATAGAAAGGCGCACCCAAATTATCACTTATTGTCTTCGTAGGTTGTTGGTTAGTTTTGGTAGAAATTCGATTCATATTTTTTAATTTTTAATTTTTTTCTCGTTGGGCTTCTGTGACGGGAATCAGTGATCAGTGAGCAGTGAGCAGTGATTCAGTCGCGCGCGTATGCACGTACGCGTGTACGCGCAAAAAGCCGGCAAAGATACACTTTTTTTGGCATAATTGTACATTTATTAAGAAAAAACTGCTCTTTTATTGGCCAACCCCATTTCATCACCCCTCCCAAACAGGCAGGTTTGGGGCTTTGAGGTGGAGATGATGTCGCGTGTACGGGAGTTGTTTCGCGGTTAATAATTTCTAATTTTTTAAACAACAAAATGTTGATAAAATGCGTATTTTTGCAATTTTATATTCTCGTGCAACGAAGAGGAATTATTGATAGACGTAAACACTTGTTACACAATGTGCAACACTGAAAAAGGAGCTGGTTTCACACTACTTCGCACCGTCGTTTTGGCGCTGTTCATCCTGCGGTTATTCACCGCCGGCGCACAGTCGTATCAAGACTGCACCTCTCCCGGCCAATCCATCTACTCCCAATGGAAATTCCCGCAAACCGTCTGTTCCGGCCAGCAGGTCAACTTCAGCATCGGCTACGACACCACCAACACGATGGTGCTAACCCCCTTTGCCCCAAGTGTGGATTCCGCCCAACGGATGTTCATACCGGATGGTGTGCCCTGCGGCGAAGACAACAGCTGCGTCTATTCCTCCCCCATCACTTTCCACGGCTATACAGGAACCATTACCAGTGCGAATGACATCAAATATGTGAGGCTGAATTTGGAACATTCAAGAGCTGGTGAATTAAAAATAAAGATCAGATGCCCTGATGAACAATCCTCAGATATTTTTCTCCCTGGCAACACTTCAGGCTATAATATGTCTTGCAACTATGATCACAATGCTACCAGCACCTGGTCTTCGCCTCATTTTAACCCTTGGTCTCGAGCACGTTTTGGAGATTACAATGATGGAAGTAGTTCTGAAGATCCCTGTGATTCCACCGAATCTGAAAACGCTCCAGGGATTGGATGGAATTATTGTTGGTCAAATAATTCGACAGAAGGTTATGGATATGCTACAAATGGTATTATTTACTCTAATACCGCTAATCTTACAAATAACCGTTTTGTTCCTTCAGACACTCTCAACCATACCAATTTTTATTATCCAGATGAGTCTTTTAATTCTTTGGTTGGTTGTCACATTAACGGCACTTGGAAAATTGAAATTATCGATTTCGGCTACAACAACACCCACAACGGCTACCTCTTCGACTGGGAGATAGTTTTTGACGAGAGTGTGTTGACGACGGGCGGTGGCGGCGGAGTGGACAGTGCGGCGGTGGTGGTGCCGGGCACGGGCGGCGCGCCCGACAACGCCCACTTTGCCTACAACGGCAGCGACACCACCTTCACCTTCACGGCGCCGACGGTCTCGCAAACCACCATCATCACTGACACCCTGCGCGTCTTCGACCCCGCGACAGGCTGCTGGTACGACACGCTGTTGAGGGTGACGGTGCTGGCGGCGGGGGATTCCACCATCAATGCCACCATTTGCCACGCCGACCTCCCCTACTCCGTGCCCGGCAATGGCACCGCCTTTTCCGGGAGGAGCTTCAACGCGACCGGCGTTTACAGGGACACCCTGCCCGGAGCAGCCTCCAACGGATGCGACAGCATTGTAACTTTGAACCTGACCGTCATTGACGAGCCGACCGTCAACATTGTGACCAACCCAAGCAATGCCACCATTTGCGCTGGGGAAAGCATAACCCTGACCGCAGAAAGCGACTGCAACAGCGGGAACATACTGCACGAGGATTTTTCCAGTCTTTCCAGCGTTTGTGACACCTGCGACGACATCAGCAACGTTTCCCCGGGAGCTCCCGGCGGCGGCGACTACGAACTTTCCAACGCCATCTACTCCTCTGTCCTTCCGAACTTCCCAACGCGCTCCAACGCCTACCCGGCAGGTGATGCTATCAAACTGGGAAGGGGATTGCAAGGTTCTGCAAATGCATACGTGGGCTCCATCACTTCCAGGCCATTGGATCTCTCTTCTCCCTTTGCTCTTACCATAAGAACAAAAGGATGGGGCAACAAAAGGGGCAAAGTGGTGGTTTCGATAGACAATGGCGCGAACGAGCAATCCTTTAACACCTCAAACAGCAACTGGCCAGGCACATACACCTCTAAAACGCTTTACTTTCCCGCGGCGACCAACCAGTCCACCATCACCATACACACCGACACCATTCTTCCCAGTTCCGGGAACATTGAAGAGGGATACCGCTTTTTCATTGACGACATTCTTGTGAACAGACAATGCCACTACCTTTGGAACACGCAGAATGCAGACACCACTGTGTCCGTGTCCGCATCGCCGACAGAGAGCACCATTTACACCGTTACCGTGACGGGCGATTTCGGATGTTTCTCCACGGCAAGTCAGGAGGTGACAGTACGTCATCCCAACAACACATCCCATACCGTCTCCGTCTGCGGCAGCCACACCTGGAACGGGCACACCTACACTGAATCCGGCACCTATTATTATTCCCACACCGACGCCAACGGATGCACCCAGGTGGACACCCTGCATTTGACGATAAAAGAGAGTCCCACCGTCCAGATCACAGGAAACACCCATATTTTTGAAGGGCAGAGCACCATATTGACAGCCATATCGGCCCAAGCCCAGTCGTACGAATGGTCAACTGGCGACCACACCGATGCCATAAGCACCGGCGACTTACACGCAAGCACGACTTACACCGTGACCGTCACGGCATCCAACGGATGTACGGGCACTGCCGACACCACCGTCATTGTAACCCCTTGCGGCAACTGGCAATTGGTGACCGACGAAAGTCAGCTGGCCGTGGGAGACCAGATTGTCATCACAGATGCCAATGCCAACCACGCATTAAGCGCCACACAAAACAACAACAACCGTGGCTCTGTTCACGTCACATCCAATGGCGACACCATCACCATCAACGACAACATCCAAATCATCACCTTGGAGCCAGGCACTGTCACCGGCACTTTTGCTTTCAAGGTAGATTCCGGCTATCTGTATGCCGCCAGCAGTAGCAGCAACCACTTGAAGACACAATCCAACATTACCGACAACGGTTCTTGGGCTATCAGCATCGGCACCAACAATGAAGCTTCCATCATTGCACAAGGGACGCACACGCACAACGAACTCCGGTATAATGCAACGAATGACCTTTTCAGCTGCTATTTGTCCGGGCAAAATGCCGTCAAAATTTACAAGCTTTTCGTCATACACAGCGACACGACCGTGGTTGCCTGCGGTTCATTCACCTGGCACGGCACCACCTACACCACATCCGGTGACATAGAATATCGCACCACATCGTTGGCAACGGGCTGTGACAGCATAGTAGTCTTGCATTTGACCATAAAGCCGGCGCCCAGCGTGCAAATTTCCACGCTTCCAACGCCATCCTCCGTATGTGAAGGAGAGAGCATTGTGTTGACAGCCACTTCAGACTGTGGAGGAACGGAAATCATTTTAGGGGAAGGATTTGACGGATTGGTAACGAGCAACACCAATATCAATCCAGGCGATTGGATCACACCCTCTCATACTTTCAAAGCGGACAACAACAAAGTATGGCCGGCTAATAACGCTGTCAAATTAGGAAGCAACACCCAAACCGGGTCTATGACCTCCGCCAACGTAGATTTGTCACAAGGATTCACCGTTTTATGTCGTGCAAACAAGACATCCAGTGAGGCATCTAAAATAAAGATATCCTTTGGAAACCAGAACGTCACCCATACCCTGACCACAGCATACACAGACTACGTCCACGACTTCACGGGAGATCCCGCGAACTCCGCCATCACCATTGAAAACACAGTAAACAAAGCAGCCTACATTGACGAAGTCAAAGTATACCGCAACAATCCCTGCGTTTATTCTTGGCGCACATCTTCCGGAGAGATTTCGACTGATTTGTCAACGACCGTCACGCCTACGTCCACAGGCTGGTACTATTTCAGTGCGACCTCGCCGGAGGGATGTGTTGGAATGGACAGTGTGGAAGTTGTGGTGAATCACCCGACGGCCGGCGACACCAGTGCCGTTGTCTGCGACAGTTTCACGTGGTACGGGCAGACCTATAGCACAAGCGGGGACTACGAGCACACGATTGTGGGCGGCAACGCGGCGGGGTGCGACTCCGTCGTCACACTGCATCTCACCATAGGGCACAGCAACTCCGGCGACACAACAGCATTTGCCTGCAACAGCTTTACTTGGTACGGCCAGACGTTCACCGAGACGCCCTCTGTCAACCCGACGCACACCTTCACCAACGCCAGCGGCTGCGACTCCGTCGTCACCCTGC
>ERZ842401.3266-NODE-3266-length-20393-cov-4.488347_pt1 | contig 20393 bp, 20 predicted proteins | sample MGYA00521270_ERZ842401 | MGnify/ENA primary metagenome ERZ842401 (study PRJEB31892, sample SAMEA3878208) | bioreactor metagenome | biome: Moose rumen | place: Sweden | collected 2011-10 | study: EMG produced TPA metagenomics assembly of the PRJEB12797 data set... | reverse complement strand
GTGCTCTTCCGATCTAGGGACAGTTTCGTATGGCTGTGCGGCATCTACGGTGGTATGCTGCCTTTCGACGTCCTGGTTATCGACGAGCTTACCAGCTTTAAGTCCAGCAAGTCGCAGCGCTTCAAGGCTATGAGGATAGCCACGCCGACCGTCCAGCGCGTTATCGGCCTTACCGGTACGCCGGCACCTAACGGCCTGGTTGATTTGTGGGCGCAAATGTACTGCCTGGATATGGGCGACCGTCTGGGCAAATCCGTTACCCGGTATAAGGAAACCTACTTCGATATACACAAGTGGAACAACATAGAAGTACGCGCCACCTGCAAGCCGGGCTGTGAAAAGCTGATCCGGGACAAAATCGCGGATATTTGCCTGTCGATGCAGGCCAAAGATTACTTGCAACTGCCAGACTTGCTGGTACACACTGAAAGGGTGGAACTGTCCAAAGCCATAATGGACAAATACTCCGCCTTTGAAAAGGAAAAGGTACTGGAATTTAAGGCCGAACACGGAGACGAACCGGCTAATGTGCTGGCCAATTCTGCCGCCGGCCTTATGAACAAACTAAGCCAGTTTGCTAATGGCGCCGTCTACGATGAAGACCGGAACGTACACGAAGTCCACGACGAAAAACTGGACAGGCTGGCAGAACTGGTGGAAGCGGCTAACAGCCCTGTGCTGGTATTCTACCAGTACAAGCACGATATAGACCGGATCGCCAAAAAACTAAAGGGCTACCGGGTGGTGGCGTACCGGGGCGAAGCCCAGCTGCTGGACTGGAACGCAGGAAAGATTGACGTACTGCTGGCGCACCCCGCCAGCACGGCTTATGGTCTCAATATGCAGCAAGGCGGCCACTATATCGTATGGTTTGGCACCGGCTGGAACCTGGAACTATACCAGCAGGCAAACGCCCGCCTGCATCGGCAGGGCCAGCAGTACCCGGTTACGGTGTATAAGCTGCTGTGCGGCCATACTGTGGACGAAAGGGCTAACGCGGCCCTGGAGAGCAAGAAAGGCGTACAGCAGTCTTTGTTGGACAGCCTAAACTATTTACTTAGGAAACATAACCTGGAATAATGACTAACCGTAAACGTATAAACATATCCGTAGACGAAGCGCAGTACCGCAGACTACAGGCCCTACAGGTAAAGTACGGCTTTAAGAACGTCTGCGAACTGGCGCGCGCTATGCTGAACGTCCTAACCCAGTACACGGATGCGGCGGCCACCCGGCGGCGTAAGCCAGCATCCGTGGGCGACGATATACTGGATATGTTTAACGACCTGGGCGACTGGGAAGCTACACCCGAAAACGTGCAGCCACCTGCGCGCCGCCGCAGGACTACCAACAAAGACTAAAGCGATATGGCAAAGGATAAGGACTACCAGCAGCTGATCCATACGGAAAGATGGCTGCGACTGAGACGCGATAAGCTGACCGCTTCGCCACTGTGCGAACGCTGCCAGCAGCAGGGCATCGTAACACCGGCTACGGAAGTACACCACGTTACACCTGTGGAAGATGGGCTGACCCTGGCGGCGAAGCGTCGGTTAATGTATGACTACCACAACCTGCGGGCGCTATGCCACGACTGCCACGTGCAGACACACGTAGAGTTAGGCAGGTGCGGCAAGGCTGCGACGAAGCGACGGAACGAAGCGCAGGTGCGGGCGGTGGTAGATAAATTTTTTGGATAGGGGGGGGTAGTTTTTTAATCGACCGGGTGCCGCGTTAAACCTCGCCCCCAGTTTTGAGCGACGATTTTTGGAAATTCGGATTTACGGAACTTTACCCAAAATGGACGAAATCTGCTGGAAATTTCCGAAAACGTCTAAAAATTGACAAAAACGCAAAGAAAATTGCACGAAACGCTGATTTTATGCTGGAAAACGTAAAAAGTGTTTCCGACTACCGGAAGCAGATAGTAAAAGCCCTAAAGAAAGCCGGTACCTACAGCGCCGGTGTCGATATGCAGGTTTTGAACCTGGCCACCGCCCTGCGGACGCTCGATATGGCTAACGCCCAGATCGACACGCTGGACGAAGTTACGGTATGGGAAGAAACCCGCTACGGCCAGAAGCTGGCGCCGCATCCTGTCTTCAAAGTCCAGAAAGACGCGCAGGACAGTATAACGCGCCAGATGAAGATTTTAGGACTTACTACGGAACTGCTGGCTGGTACTGACGAAACCGACCCGCTGGTGGAACTCACTAAAAAGGTGGTTAAGTCCGGCAAGAGGAAACCGGTAGTAGTAAAGCCGGATGCTGACTAATGACGGAAGAAGAAAAAGACAGACTGCGGCAGGCAAAGGCCGACGTTACCGCTGCATTGGCAGCCGTGCGTATAGAGGACTACCGCCTGGGCGAAGTAGACACCCGGATAGAAGCCTACGTGCGGGAAGTGGCCACCAACCCGGACGGCCACAACCTGTACGAACAACTGGGCGTGCTGCGCTTCTTTGGCTTCTGCCGCCGGTACGGCATCAACGTAACCGAAGTGCAGCGGTTTTTTACCCTGTACGAAAGCCTGTATTTTCCCGGCAAAGCCGGGCTGCAAACGTACCTGCTTACGCCGGTGCAGGCTTTTCAGTTTGCCCATATCTTCGCTTTCTGGAGCGGCGGCCGGCGGGTTATCCGTGAAGTGTGTCTGTACGTCCCGCGTAAGTACAGTAAGACCACCAGCAGCGCTTCGCTGGCCGTAAACGATCTGCTGTACGGCGACGCTAACGCGGAATGTTACACCGGCGCGAACTCTAACGACCAGGCTAAAAAATGCTTTGACGTGATCCGTGGCTGCGTGCGGAAGCTCGACCCTATGGAACGCCGGTACCGGATAAATGAAGAAAGCATAAAATCTAAGCGCAGCGACCGGCAGGCTTTCTGCCAGTGTCTTACCGCTAACGCCCGCACTAAAGACGGACTGAACGCCAGCACGGTAATTATGGACGAATTTAGCCAGGCCCTGGACAGCGACCTGCTGACGGTGCTAACTACGTCTATGGGCGTGCGGGAAAACCCGCTGACGGTTATAATTACCACGGCGTCGGACGTATTCGATGGGCCATTTTACGAAATGCTGCAAGGCTACAAAGCGCTGCTGCTGGGAGAGTATGAAGACGACAGCGTATTTGTGCATCTGTTTGAACCTGATCTGGACGACCCGGAAGACAGCGAAGACACCTGGCGCAAGGTACACCCGCATTTGGGCGTTACGGTGTCCCTGGACTTCTACAGGCAGGAGTACAAAAAGGCGGTGCGTAACGGCGCGGAAGCTATGCTGGCTTTCCGTACTAAGCTGCTGAACGTGTACGCGGAGAATGAGCAGCGCAGCTGGATAAGCAGCACCCTGGCGCGCTCCATTTCCCGGCCTATGCCGCTGGACGCTATCAAAGGACGCCCGGACGCTATGGTAGCTATCGACCTGTCGGAAAGCGACGACTTTAGCGCCGTTACGATGGGCCTATACAACCAGGCGCAAAAGTCTTTCCACTTCCATACCGCGTACTTTTTCCCGGACGGCGCGCTGCCGGGCCACCCTAACGAAAAGCTGTACCGTACCTGGGCCGAGAAAGGCTACCTGCATCTGACCCACGGCGACGTTATCGACTACCGCGAAATCGTGGACTACATACTGCGGCTTAACCAGGTGGTGCGTATTCTGGGCATCGGCTACGATCCCTGGAAGTCGCAGGAAGTAATAAATATGCTGGCGGCCAGTGGAGCCGGTAACGTGATTAAGGGTGTACGGCAGACCTACGGCACGTTTACGGCTCCGGTGGAGAGCTTCGAACACGGCGCCAAAACAGGCCACGTGTTTATTAACGACAACCCGATAAACGCCTACTGCTTCGGCAACGCAGTGCTGGACACCGACAAACTGGAAAACTGCAAGCCCATAAAGCGCAAGGCTACGCAAAAGATAGATGGCGTTATAACTATGCTTATGACACTGCGCCTGTTTATAGACTACGAAAGATAAGATATGCTGTTTAGAGTTTATAGCCGAAAGCATTTGGATGCTATGGCCGTCTACGGCCGGTATCTGGCGCCGTATTATGACCGCTGGGAATGTATGCAGCAGCGCACAGCCGTTATTAACCTGGAGACTATAGCGGACTTTACGGCCCTACAGGACAGTATCGGCCACCGGCTGGTTATGGACGGCGATCTGCTGGAGATAGTGGACGGCCCGGCAGACTTCCAGGACGTCTTACGCAGGGTGGGAAAAGATATTGGATAAATTTTTCATTCTTTTTCTGCCCCTTCTTACCGCTTTGTGCCCAAATGCACCAAAATACAACTAATCACGCCTAAAGTTTGGGTGCGAAAAATTCCTTAGCGCTAATTAAAGTAGAGGGACTACGTAAAGACCTTTGCTAATGGGATTTTTTGGGTACATACTGAACTACTTTAGGCGGGAGACCGCCGCACCTGCTGAACAGGGCGCGGCGGCTGCCGCTGACGGTAGCGGAGACCAGCCGCTGACCCCCCGCCAGGGCGGTACGTGGTGGCCGTCCTATACCGGCCAGACAGCCTTATGCGTGGCGACGGTGTACCGCTGCGTTAAATTCGTGGCTGAAAGTGTCGCTAACCTCAACGTGCAGTATATGCGCCGCAAGGGCGGCATCTTCGTGGAAGACCAGGACAGCCGCCTGTCTTACCTGCTGAACGTGCAGCCGGACGTAGCTACTAACGCTTTCGATTTCTGGGTACAGGTAGTGCAAAATATCCTGCTGGACGGTAACGCCTATATCGTGCCTATCTATAGCCCGGTTACTATGGATTTCGACCGGCTGGCCCTGTGCGGGCGCGGCACGGTGGTGCATAACACGATAAGCGATACGTACACGGTGCGCGATACCGCTAACGGCATCTACGGCATCTATGACGAAGACGAGATTATACACCTTAAGGGTCTTACCACTTACGACAGCAAGGTAGGCGTTTCCGTGCTGACCTTTGCCAGGCTTACGCTGGACATAGCCGCCGTGGGCGACGCTGAGACCTACGACCGTTTTAAGAACGGCGGCAACGTGCGCGGGATCGTCTCTAACGACACCAGCGTGCGCGGCTTCGGAGAGTACCAGGACAAAGAACTGGAAAAGACAGCCGAAAGCGTGGACGACCGGTTTAGGCACGGCGAAAGGATTGTTAGCCTGCCTGGCCAGGTAGAGTTTAAGCAGCTTTCTTTGTCCAGCACGGATATGCAGTTTTTGGAAAGCCGGAAGTTTACCGTTAGGGATATTTGCCGCTTCTTTGGCGTGCATCCGTCTTTCGTCTTTGACGATACAAGCAATAACTACAAGTCTGCCGAAATGGCTAACGTGGCTTTCCTGTCCAACACGCTTAACCCGCTGCTGCGGAAGATCGAAAGCGAGCTGCAAAGGAAACTGTTTAGCCCTAGTATGTACGGCAAACGCAAGGTGCAGTTTGACCGGCGCGGCCTGTATGCCTGCGACCTGGAAAGCCGCATAAAGTACCAGACAGACACTATAGCCGCCGGCCTGTACACAGTGAACGAGTGGCGGCAGGAAGAAAACAAACCTGCTGTAGAGGGCGGCGACACCGTACTGGTGTCTGCGAACCTTAAGAGCATTAACGAGCTGTCGGCCCCGGCCCCGGCTCCCAATACCCCTACCAATGGAAAAGAGGAATAAAAACGACCTGGTGCGGCGCGAAGTAATCGTGGCCGACCTGCACGTGCGCGAAGCGGCAGAGGGCGAAACGCCCAGCCGCGTAATCGCTGGCCGTGCTATCCTGTTTAATACGCCGTCGGCGCCCCTGTGGAGCGACGAAGACGAAGAAGCGCGGGAAATCATTGCGCCGGAAGCCATTACCAAAGAACTGCTGGATGGCTGCGACATAAAATTTACAATGTTCCACGACCGGCAGCTGATTTTGGCGCGCTCCAAGAATGGCAGCGGCACGCTGTCTTACACCGTGGACAGCCAGGGCGTGGCTTTCGAGTTTGAAGCCCCTAACACCGTGGATGGAGACAAGGCCCTGGAACTGGTGCGACGTGGCGACCTGGCCGGGTGCAGCTTCGCTTTCAGTACCCATTACTGGGACGAAGCCTTTGTTACCCGCGCCGTGGAAGTGAGGGACGGCCGCGCCTACATTACCTACACGGTAAAGGCCGTTACCGGCGTCTACGATATGACGCTGGCCGCCGATCCCGCGTACCCGGACACTTCCGTAGAAGCCCGCGAGTTTGCCAGGGATCTGCGCGAAGCAGCCAAACCGGCAGAGCCGGAAACCCCCAAAGTAGATAAAGAGAAAGTAACAGCGCAGCTGCGCGAAATGCGAAACGCTGCTAATACTAAAGTTTTTGTTTAACCTCAAAAGTTTTTCAGCAATGAAGAAAAACACTGTAAACGTCCGTGAACTGGTTGAGAAGTACCAGTCCAACTGCGAGCGCATCAATGCTATTGCTGATGCGTGCGAAACCGAGCAGCGCGAACGCACCGAGGCCGAGACCAAAGAGTACGAAGCCCTGGCGCGCGAAAACCAGCTGCTTGCTATGCGTATGCAGGCCGCAACCGCAGAACACCTGCGCGAGAACCCCAACGCCGTGGCTGATGCGGAAAAGCTGATCCGTGAGAACGTGGCAGCTGGCCGTAAGACCGAAATTACCCTTATCCGTGAGGGCGAATTTGCCGGTATGATGGTCTCCGATGCAACCAACGGCGGTATTGTCCCCCTGTCCGTGCAGGACTTCATTAAGCCCCTTGTTGAGGGCTTTATCCTCGACAAAGTGGGCCTGCCTATGCCTACCGGCCTGGTGGGTGATTTCGTATGGCCCATTTACGACCTTGCCGATGCTACGGTAGCTGGCGAGGGCGTGGCCCTGTCTGACAGCAAAATTAACCTGTCCAAGCTGACTGCAAGCCCTGAGCGTATCGGTATCGCTATCCCGGTTACCAACCAGGCTATTAACCAGTCTGCCGGTCTTATCGAAACCCTTGTAAAGCAGGTTATGCCGCAGGCCGTCGCCCAGCTGCTTAACAAGATCGTTTTTGGTCTTACAAAGGTTACTGGCGCCACCAACCTTGTTGGCCCCTTTGCCCATATTATCGCAAAGGGTGGCGAAAGTCCTACCACCGAAGACAATCGTTACGCAGACAAAGTGGCTATCCACGAAACCCCTGCTTTTGTCGAGCTTAATGCTAAGATGAAAGCAAAGGTACTGGAAACCGGTATAGACGGCGCCCACCTGTGCTGGGTTATGACCAAATCTATGCAGGCTATTCTTGAGGGTACCCCGATCAACGCTAACGGCATCTATGTACCTATGGTACAGGATGGCAAGCTGTGCGGTCTCCCGATCCATACCAGCAACGTTATGCGCAAGACCGTGGTAACCTACAAAAAGGCTACCGTTAGTGGCAGCTCTACCACCTGGGCCGCTTGCGACAAGCCCGCGCAGGAAAGCGACATCCACTTCCACGTAGTTTGCACCCCGAACAACGAAGCCACTGTGCTGGCTGCGCTTACCGCTTCTAACAACAATGTGGCCGAGATTACCACCGTTACGGAGTATATCGGCCTGGGCGACTGGGGCTACCAGCCTATGGGCCTGTTTAACAGCCTGCGTTTCGTCGTCGATCCTTTCAGCCAGGCCCGCAAAGACGCGGTGGACTTCGTGCTGAACTGCGACTACGCAACCAAGACGTTGCGCCCCGAAGCTTTCCTGCTGGGTGAAGCGTCCGTGGCAAACTCCTAATTACCGAACTATCGACGTAGCGCTAAAGTTTTGAATTATGCCTGTAGTGAGTTTGGCCCTGTTTAAGAAGCACGTACGTGCCGACGATTTCGTGGACGACGACGAGCTGATGCAGCATTACGTAAATGCTGCGGAAGCGCACGTTATCCAGGCCACCAACCGCACAGACGCTGAACTGCAAGAACTGGGCGGCGGCGAATACCCCGCCCAGCTTAAGCAGGCAGTTTTGCTGCTGGCAGGCCACTGGTACAACCAGCGCGAAAGCGTAGCCGGCGTGCAGATGCACGAAGTGCCGGACGCGCTACAAGCTTTAATCAAGCCCTTTAGAAAGTTAGTGGACGATACTACCGAAAACACCGACTAAGCTATGCAAGCGGGACGTATGAAATATAAAATTACGCTGTTGGAACCGCAGACGGAAACGACTGCATCCGGAAACGAAAGGATCACTTACGCTGCCACCCGCACGGTCTGGGCCGAAAGGGTTAAGGCTACCGGGCGGCGAAGCGAAGAAGTGGGCGAGCATTTCCCGGACTACAGCACGGAATTTAACATACGCGACGCGCACCCGGTAGAAGAAAACTGGCGGGTACAGCAGGTAGGCGGCGAACTTTACACGGTAACAAACATTATCCCTAATCTGGACAGGGGCTACAAAACTTTGGTGTGCGTAAGGGTAAATGAGTAGCAGGCGGCGGTATGGAAGCGCGGTACGACGACAGCAATTTGCAGCGGCTATTCGCTGAATTGGAGCCGAAACGGCGGGTACAGGCGTTAAAAGGCGGCTTCCGCAGGGAAGCTAACCAGGTACGCAAAACGGCTATTAACAACCTGCGCAGTAGTGGCATCCGTACAGACCGCGATCTGGAAAGCGGCGTACGTGCAGTCGTCTTCAAACGGCAAGCGGGCTTCCGTGTTACCGTAGGCACCAAAGCGGGAAAGAAGCAGTACGGTTTCCATAAGAACCGGCGCGGCGAATTAAAACCAGTCCTGCTATGGGCCGAAATGGGAACGGAAGACCGGCGTACTAAGTCTAACGGTGGAAAGCATACCAGGCAGTGGACAGGGCGTTTACGCAGCAGCCACTATACAGGTAGGATGAAGCGCTACGGCTTTATGGCCCAGACCTTAGAACAGGTGCGCGACAGCGTTACCGATAACCTGCATAACGAAATTATCCAGAACGTCGAAAGAGTAGCAAAGAAGTATGGCTGTAAATAAAACGTCTCTAAGCATAGGTACGCTGATCCGGGAAATGCTGCTGGACAGTGCCGACGTAACGGCACGTACCAATAAGATTTACCCGGTGGCCAGCGACAAAGCCGAGCTGCCGTACATACTGTACCGGCGTGCGGCCCTGGAACAGAACCCGCAGAAAAGCGGGCAGCCAGGCGCCGATACCGTACAGATGGAAGTAATTTGCTTTGCGGCGGATTACGACGACTGCCTGGAACTGGCCGAAGCCGTGCGCGGTGCGCTGGACAACAGGCGCGGCGTACAATCGGATGACGATACGCTGGCGCTTAGCAGCTGCCAGCTGGTGGACAGTGAAGAAGCCTGGCAGGATGACGCGCACGTACAGCAACTGATATTTAACGTAAAAGTCTAACGAATAAACAGTATAAGCAATGGCAAAAACTGCACGCACAGGCTACTGCAATGGTAGCGATATGCTGGTTTACGTGGGCGGTAGCGCCGTGGGGCATTGCACCAGCCACACCGCAACGTTTGCCAGCGAGACCAAAGACCGCGCCGTAAAGCCGGTAGCGTCTGCTGATCTCACATCCGGACTGTGGAAAGGAAAAACTGTTGTCGGTCTTTCCATTTCCATTTCCGCAGAGGGACTGGTACACTATGACGAAACGGAAAGCGGCTTCAAAGAGCTGCTGACCGCCTGGAAGACCGGCCAGCCGGTTACCGTCAAGTGTATGGAACGCGCCAACGATAACGACCCCTACCTGGAAGGCAGCTTCATTATTACCAATTTGGAGCGCACCGACCCCGCGCAGGACGATGCTACCTACAGTATCCAGTTGGAGAATAACGGCCAGCCTACCACCCTAGATCCGACCGCCATTACCGAGAACGTAGCCGCTACACCGGCCACCCAAAGCTAGATTATCGGATATGGCTAAAATCGAAATCGAGATTAACGGCGAAGCATACCCCTGTCGTCCTACGATGGGGGCTATGCTCCGTTTTAAGGAGCAGACCGGTAAGGAAATTACCGAAATGGACGCCAGCAGCTTTACGGAACTTTGTACGTATTTGTGGTGTTGCATTAAGTCTGCCTGCGCACGTGAACAGAAACAGTTTGACTTATCGCTGATTGAGTTTGCAGACAGCATCGACCCCGACGATATGAACGCCTGGGCCGCTGCGGTGCAAGACGGCAACGGCGGCGAAGCTTCCGGCGCCGACCCAAAAGCGTAAGCCCTGCGGGCGTCTACGATCTGCTGGGCGTGGCCCTGGGCTGTATCGGCCTGTCGTACGACGACTTTTGCAACCTGTATACGCAGGAATTTGCAGCCATAAACAAGGCGTGGTACCAGCAGCAGGAAGCCTTACAGCAGGGCGAATGGGAACGGACGCGAATACTGGCCGCTATTGCAATTCAGCCGCACGTCAAAAAGACATTGACCCCGGAAAAACTGCTACCGCTTCCGTGGGATCGCAAACGAAAGCGCGCCACCTCAACGCCCGACGCGCCAGAACTGACAAAGGAGCAGAAACACGAACGCTTTAAGGAATTGTTACACCGCTTAGGAGAGGACTAGTACAATGGCTGGCAAAAGCACTATATCCATAACTTTCAAGCTGGACGGAGACGGTAACGGCTTTAAGACCCTGGCGCAGGACGCCAATGGCCTAAAGCAGGCGATTACAGCCACCCTTTCCGAAGCAAAACAGCTCAAAGGTAACGTAATAAACTTCGCGGCACTGGCCACCGGCATAGATGCTGCGCAGCGCAGCTTTGGCCAGTTGCAAAGTTTTATGGGCGATTTGTCGAAGTCCTACCAGCAGCAGGAATTAGCGGAAACCAAACTGGCCACCGTTATGCGCCAGCGTATGGGCGCCACTGACGACGAAATAGCCAGCATTAAGCAGCTGGCCAGTGAGCAGCAGAAACTGGGTGTAGTGGGCGACGAAGTGCAGCTGGCCGGTGCCCAGCAGGTGGCCACTTTCCTTAAAGAGAAAAGCAGCATAGAAACCCTGCTGCCGGCTATGAACAATCTAATAGCCCAGCAGAACGGCGTAAGTGCTACGCAGAGCGACGCGGTAAGCGTGGCTAACCTTATGGGCAAGGCTATGCAGGGCCAGGTATCGGCCCTTACCCGCGTAGGCATCACTTTTAGCGAAGCCGAAGCGCAGGTGCTTAAGTATGGCACGGAGAGCGAGCGCGCGGCCGTCCTGGCGCAGGTTATTACTAACAACGTGGGCGATATGAACGCCCAGTTAGCCGCCACAGACAGCGGTAAGCAGGCGCAGTTAGCTAACAAGCTGGGCGACATTAAAGAGCAGCTGGGCCAGCTGGCTAACGGTGCTATGCCCTTTGTTACTATCGCGTCTTCCACGGTTACGGCCCTGGCCAGCATTACTACGCTGTCTTCCGGCATTAAGACCCTTACCACCACTGTATACGCCAGCGTAAAGGCGTTTGCCGTCTCCACTGCCGCAGTTATCAAAAACAAGGTGGCCACCGCTGCTGCCGCCGTCGCTGAAAAGGCGGTAGCCGTGGCTACCAAAGCCTGGGCTGCCGTGCAGAAAGTGCTAAACCTGGTACTGTCCGCTAACCCTATCGGCATAGTTATTACGGCCATTAGCGGGCTGGTAGCAGCCCTGGTGGCCGCCTATAACAATAGCGAGGACTTCCGTAATATCTGTAACCAGGTATGGGGTGTTATTAAACCCCTGGCCGACGCCATTATGGGCAGTCTGGTTAAGGCTTTCCAGTGGCTTATCGACAAAGCTAAGCAGGCGTGGGAGTGGCTGCAAAAGATATTGGGCCTGGGCGGCAAGAAAGCCGAAGTATCGGTGGACGTGAAGACCACCGGCGACAGCGGCCTGGACGTGGACGCCCTGGCAAACAAATACGCGGACGCCGGAAAGAAGACCGCCGGAACCGGTACAGGCAAGGCTACCGGTACGGCTGCGGAACCTGCCGCGCCAACCGGCATTATCGGACAGCTGGAAGCCCAGATAGCGGATGCGCGAAAGCGGCTGGAAGAAGCCACCAGCGAAGCCGCTATTACGGCTATTAACCAGGAACTGGCCGCCTATGAAAGCCAGCTGGACAAATACCACAAACTGGGTGTGGAAGTGGCCGAAGAAGTAAGCAGCGGCGTAGAGGATAACGGCCCGATCTGGAAGACTGACGCGGCTACACTGGCCGAGATTTCCGGTAACCTGGATATATTGCAAGCTAAGCTGCAAAACGCCAGCCTGGAAGAAGCCGCCGCGATTAACAAGGAAATAGCCCTGTGGAACGATAAGGCCGATGCTATAAAGCACGCGGGCGAAGAAGCCGAAAAGGCCAGCGTTAAGGCCGGCGACGCGCTGCGCTCCACGTGGGGCGGCCTTAAGAACGTGGGCAGCGGCGTAGAGGGCATAACCGATGCTATCGAGGGTAACGGCAATGCCTGGCAAAAGTTGTCCGGTATAGTAGATGGCTTCTTTAGTATCGTGGATGGCATAAAGGGCATTATAGCGATTATCCAGACGCTTACCGGCATTACGGAAGCGCACACCGTGGCGAAGACTGCGGAAGCCGCCGCCGTGAGCGCGGAAGCTAACGCGGAAGTGAACGCGGCGAGCCAGGAGATTGGCGCAAACGCCGGCCTTATCGCTTCCGAGTATGGCGTAGCGACCGCCCGCACAGCCGCCGCCGGTAGTGGCGCAGCGTCCGCCGTGTCGTCTATTCCATACGTGGGGCCTATACTTGCCGTAGCCGCCATAGCGTCTGTTATTGGCGCTATCCTGGCTATCCCGAAGTTTGCAAGCGGCGGTATCGCCTATGGCCCTACGCTGGGTATGTTTGGCGAGTATGCCGGCGCTGTGAATAACCCTGAAGTAGTGGCCCCATTGGATAAGCTGCGCGATATGCTGGAACCCCGCGAAAGCCTGGGCGGCAAAGTAACTTTCCGCATAGATGGCCGTACCCTTGTGGGCGTGCTGGAAAAGGAAACAGACTTAAGACGACGCAGCTAAGATGGCAAAGCAGTTACGATATGCAGGCGAATTTCTGAGCCGCGCGGGCGTAGCCTGGCGCGTGGAAATTTTGCAGGAAGCAAGCCAGGCGTTTGCTTCCGTGGGCGAGCTGACCTTTGAAGCCGATGAACCGCTGCTGATAGAGTGGAAGCGAACCGACAAAGAAGAAGTGCTGTGCGGCTCTACCGCAACTATCCGTGTAGAAAGCCCCGGCGACCGTACGTATGAAGACTTGTACAGCATCGAAGTGGGCAAAATCCGTATGGACGTTTACCGGGCCGGTTTCCTTTTTTGGTCTGGTGCCCTGGATCCGGAATTTTACGAAGAACCCTACGAAAGGGCCGCAAATTACCCTGTCTCGCTGACCTTTTCAGACTTTGGTATATTTGACCGTCTTAGCTATAATCTGGCCGATATGCAGACCGTTTACGCGGTCGTCAGCGACGCGTTGAGCCGTAGCACGATTAACTATACCAGCATCGACCAGTCGCTGATTTCGTCCTACCTGGGCAGCACTAAATTAACCCTGGGCGGCCTGCGTGTGCGCAGCGACAATTTCTACGACGAAGACGGCATAGCCAGCAGCCTTAAAGACGTTATCGAGGGCATATTCTTGCCGCTGGGCCTGCGGATGGTGCAGCGTAACGGTCGTATCTGGGTTTATGACCTCAACGGTTTGTATACCCTGGCCAGCCAGGCACCGATAGAGTGGAACGGCAGCAGCCAGACGATGGGTACCGATAAGGTGGCCAATAACGTAAAGATTACCTGGAACACCTACGCGCAGGGCGGTAAGCAAGGCCCCGAAGACTGTTGGACGCAGGACGTGGACAAGAACCTGGTAAACATAAACAGCACCAATCCGGCTACGTCCGGAAACTGCCAGTATTACAGCTACCACTACAGCACTGAGCTGTACGACTGGATCGACGCTACGGATGCAGGGTTTACACTGTGGCTGTGCGACCAGCAATACGGCGAAAACGCTACGCTGGACGCTTCCGGTATCAAATTCTTTAAGATCGTGGAACAGAACGACGGCCAGGAAAGCGAGGGTATCGCGGTAGTCTGGACGGCGTACTACGGCTATGGGAATAAGCAGCGGTGGAGTGATACAAAATCCCTTAGCTGGGCTGTGCGTGGTTTACAGGGCGTAGCGATTACTTCCATAGATAACGCTTTTGGCACTAACCTGGATACCGTGCTGGGCGGCACGCTGGCGGCCTGTGGGGAAAAGCTATTTACAAGTGAAAAGATATGGATACCGCCGGTAGATAATACCGGTGATCTGCTTATGCGTGTAACGCTGCCGCTGCTTATGGACTGCCGGTTTAATCCTTTTGAAAGCGCAAGCAACCTTATTAAAGGAATGAAACAGGAAGACTGGTATAAGCAGTGGGGCAGCTACGGTAATTTCCTGTATATCCCAGTAAGGCTTAAGTTTCAGCCGGACGGCTCTAATACTATCTATACCTGGACTAACCGTACAATCGTGGCGCAGGATATTAGTAGTAACCCGGTAAAGACGCTGGAAGCGACGTACGGAAGCTGGGTTTCTGGTACTTCAACGTGGGGTTATTTCGGATATTGGGATAAGTCCAACGCGGAAGACGACGCGCCCGCTGTTTTGGGATGGAAGACCAACCGACCGGCTAAGAACGCTTACACCGGAAAGATAACAACCCTGCTAAAAGAGTGTGAAGACGGCCAGTACGTACCATATCCCAGCAGCGCGCGTGGCGGCCAGCTGTGGCTAGAGGTCTGCAAGGGCTGGATAATCCGGGATGGCTCCAATAATTTGCCCAGCAGTGGCAGCACGCCTAATACAAAGGACTTGTGGCAGAAAGTGGGTATTATCCTTTTCAAGCTCCCGCAGTTTGAGATCGTGAACCGGCAGCAGTTTGATATGGGCGTAAGCACTGACGACGTGGAATACCAGGCCGAAATCAATGCCGCCGCCAAAGAAAGCATTGATCTGGACACGATCTGCGGAACCCATAAAGACGGCGTACCCACAGCGCGCGGCGCGTTTTTCCTTACCAGCAACGGCCAGCAGTTAAAGCAGCTTACCAGGGCCGGACGGACTACGCAGGCAGAAGAACTGCTGATAGGTACACTGTACAGCCAGTTTGCGCAGCGGCGCACCACCCTTAGCGGCGAAGCGGAACTGCCGACCGGCGGGTTAAAGGTGTACACAGAACAGAACCAGGATAATAAATTGTTTCTTATGCAGGGCGAAGTTATGGACACTATCGCGGACACGTCCGACGTTACGATAGTGGAGCTGCGCCCGGACGAATACGATAAAGCGGTATAGCGGGCTATGGCGGATAAAGAATTTACACTGGTTACCAATCTGCGCGACCCCCGGCCCCGCAGCAAACGCCTGCGCGAGCTGGGCGCGACCGGCACCAGCGGCGGCAGTACCGTGGTAAACATTTCCGGTGGCGGCAGTACACCCGCCAGCGGCGACGGCCATACGCACGCCAATAAACCGGCCCTGGACGCTATTACTATCGACGCGGCCGGGTATGAATATCTTACCCAGCTTAAAGAAGTTACCGACGCAGAAACAGGGAACCCCACCACGGAAAGCGTTACCGAAAAGGTAAAGGCCGGATACGCTGACGAAGCCTACGACCTTAGTCCCAACAGCCCGGCTAACGCCCGCTTCCTGTCCAAGATCGCGGATGACGTAGCCGCCGGCCGTATAACTTTTTCGCAGGGCCTTACCGCTGTGGGCGTGGCCGTCTTCCAGGACGAAGCGCAGTTTGGTACTTTCGTCCGGTCGCTTTACGGCGGTACTGGCGGCGGCGTGGATGCTAACGGCAATGCCGAATTTGAAAGCGTCCGGGTGCGTACGTACTTTGAAGCCGTAGAACTGATTATTAACCGCCTGTCCGCTATCGAGGGCGACCAGCTGCTGACGGAAGCCGATACCATAGACAGTATCGACGATCTGGGCGACGGTACGTATGGCCTGCACCTGCACAGCAAGTATGACGGTTATTTTACGGCCATATCTGCCGGCAGTGTGTTAAAGGGTATTGTAAACAACCTGGGCGCGGCTGCGCTGGGTATGCAGAGCCAGGGCAATAACGTGGCCCTGTACACGTCCTGGTTTAGGGTAAACAGCGTGAACCCTGCCAGCAACTACCTGGAAGTACAGCTGTACCCCGGCAACCAGGTACCCGGCGGCACGAATTACCCGCCGTGCGAGCTTATGAAGATAGCCCGATGGGGACACCAGACGGACACCACCCGGCAAAGCTGCCTTTTCCTGTCTTCCACAGAGGGCCGCATAGTACACCTTACCGGCGTTACAAAGCCTATCATAGACCGCACGAACTATGGCGCGACCTTTGGCACCATACCGGATTTCCTGCGGGCCTTAGACCTGCCGATAAACCCCAGCCAGGATTACGTCTACGCACGTGGTCTTATCGTGCAGGATATTATACGTATCAACTACCAGGGCCAGCCTGTGGTAGAGTACGTGGACAGGGGCGCGTATGACGCTAGCGCTACATACTATTGCGCCGCCGTGAACCCGGACACCGGCGTATATGAGACTTCCGACGTTTGGTACCTGGGCTGCAAGTGGCGGTGTATGAATACCGGCACTACGGACGCCCCCGCCTGGAATAGCACCGACTGGGCGATGGTTGAGGGTAACCCGGAATTTACCGTAGAGTTTGCCGACACGGATTACCTTTTCGATCCAGACCGCTTCGCCGTTACGCTGCGTGTTATCGCGAAGCTTTACAACCAGGTTATAACAGCTGATATTCTGGACGCTGACGTAGTTTGGACACGTTACAGCGAAGACCTGGATGGAAACCCGCGTACGGCCAGCGATAACGCCTGGGCCTTGCGGCGTGCTGGTGCCGCGCCCGGTGGCATCATTGGCAAATCCATAGACCTTACCGTGGACGACTGCGATTTTAACGGCTATATTCCGCCGGTACTTCGCTTTACGGCCACTGTTACCCTGCGCGACGGTGCGACCGGCACGCCCGCAGCTACAGATACCGCAAATTTTGAGTATTAGATGATATGAAAACAAAACGCTTCGACTTCAATTTTAAGCCGTTACAGCTGAATATCACTATATCGGTGGATGGCAGCGTACCGGATAAGCAGAACTATAACGGCGACGCGGACGAGTTTACCCCGGATTATACCCTGGTGCCGCTTATTTTGCAGCCGCAGGTAAGCCGTCTGGACAAAGACGAAATAGTAAGCCCCGGTAACATAAACACCCTGCTTGCAAACGTCAAGTGGTACGAAATTATAAGCGGCGTGCGAACCCTTATTTTGGCCGAAAACACCGACTACGAAGTAACTACCAGCGGCGGCCAGGCCGGGCGTATCAAGGTTAAGAAAAACGCCCAGCCGGATATTCCTATTACGCTGGAATTTTACGCCGAATATCTGGACGACCGCACCAACCAGGTAGTGGTTATCCACGCTACGCATATAGTGAAGTGTGGCAACTCCACGGCCTATATGCCCGAACTGCTGCTGGACGCGGCAGACCAGACGATTTATAACCCGCTTATCGACCCGGACAGCCAGACCGTCCACGCCAGTTTGCGTGTAGGCGCTGCGGAGTGTGCGGCAGCTAACCGGCAGTTTGTCTGGGAAGTCCTGCGATCCGACGGCACCTTTACCGAAGTAGGCCAGGACGATTTCGATTTTGAGCTGTCCGTAGCCGCTGACGGTGCCAGCTGCACGGTAAACCGTAGCCTTATGGGCGACAGTGTAATACTGCGCTGCCGCGCGAAGTACGACCCGGACGGAAGCCCTGGGAGCGTTACCCTTACTGCCGCCGCGCCGCAGGCTATCGTAGCCTTTGTACGCCGTCTCCCTAAGTACGAGTACGAGATAGTGGGCCTGCCTGTCAATATCCCGCCGGGCATCCTGGCGGTTTGTCCGGAAGTGTACGTATGGGACGTAAACGGCCCGGTGGACAATCCCGAAAACGTACTGCTGCCGCTGTGGTATATCGGCACCAACATAGCCAGCGGAACCCCCGCCAGCTACCAGCAGGTGGCCACCGGCTTTGCCCCGACAATCCCCACCGCCGCTATGAGCGAATTATACGGCGCGGTTATCGGCGTGGAAGTTAAAGACCCCGGCCCGCTGGCACCCTGGGAAGACGGTAACGGTACGTCCTGGTTTGAGGACGGCGACGGTTACGTATTACTGATAAAATAACGCTTAAAGCATAGGAATTATGGCACGTTACATTAAAGCAAATCCCAAAGTAGCCGCCTTTTTGGGCATTGAGAGAGACCGTAACACGGTTACAGACGGCAATTACCTTTTGTGGCAGTCCGATATGCTGGCCTTTGGCCCGCTTACCCAGCTGCCGGACACCCTGGCACAGATCGGCGGTATAGCCCTTATGCCGCACGAAGCACGCGAAGAACAGGACGGCACCGTAGTGCGCCCGCTGCCTACTGCGACAGACCCCCGGTTTATCGTGGAGACGCAGGCCGCAGAGGAAAGCGAAGAAAACGCCCCTGTGGGCGGCGATAACGCCGAGCAGGTAGAAGAACCCGCCCAGCAGGAAGAAAGCCCCGCAGAGGGCGAAACAGACGGCAACAGCGGCACGGAAGATAACGAACCCGAAAACGAAGACTAAGCTATGAGCAGCGCAAGTACAACCCGGACTATAAAATTTATATCCAAAGCCGGTACCTACACCGCCGTTATTATGAGTCCGAGCGGCGACCTGTACCAGGAATGGGAAGGCACACTGAACGACATTACGGCTATACGCCCGAATTATGCGACTTTGCAGCCTGTACTGTATTTCGTCTGCACGTCTTCGCGCGTAGCTGAGGGCGTGGCCACCCCGGACAGCATCGACTATTACTTCAACGGCACGAAGATTACCTGGAACGGCGCAAACAGTGCAGGTACGTTTGCCGGTTATTTCCAGAAGATTTCGCCCAGCGGCACGCAGCTGTACTATGGTATTAAAATCGTCCAGAACATAGCCGCGCTTTCCAACTATGCCCCGGCGGTTATCAAGATGGAAGCCACGATTAGCTACGGCACGCAGTCCGATACGATCCAGGCCAGCTATACTATCCCGATCCAGCAGGCGACCGGCAGCAGCTACCGCGTTACAATCGCGGCTGGCGATAACAAGAATTTTGTTATTACGGACAAATCCGACAGCTGTATACTGAAAGCCTACGCCTACCAGTCCGGCAACGAGCTTTCCGCAGACCTTACCTATGCCTGGGAGAAGATGGGTGCCACCGGCTGGCAGACCCTTTCGGGCCAGACGGCGCGTACGCTCACTGTGGCCGCTTCCAGCATCGACACGTACGGCGAATTTAGAGTAACTGTGTACCGTGGCGGCGTTGAAATCGGCAAGGACATACAGGGCGTTATGGACGCTTCCGACCCTTTCGACATTGACCCGCACCCGAACCCCGAAGACGAAGCGATTACCGAAGACACCAACGGTAACGGCAGCGTCGTTTACACCCCGGTAGTGGTAAAACGCGGCACGAACACGCAGGCCCTTAGCACTACTTTCTATTTCGTGCTTAAAGACGCTGCCGGTGTGTACCTCAAGAACGTCTCCTCCGGTATCAACCTCAAGGAAGCGACCGGTACTACCAGCCAGAGCCGCCTGATCTCCTACTTCGGCCGTGTCAACTATTCCTATGGCGGCCGCTACCTCCTGCAGGCCACGGTCCGTGCTGACGGCTCCTCCCGCTTCGCCCCCGGCAGGCAGTGGGGTGTGTTCCCTTCCATGTCCGCCGGCTGGCGCATCTCCCAGGAACCCTTCTGGAATGTTTCCTGGATGAACGACCTCAAGGTCCGGTACAGCTACGGCCGCCTGGGAAGCCAGAATGTTGGAGACTACGACTGGATGTCCCTCGTCAACAACTACACCGCCTATCTGATGGCCGGTGACAACGGCGGAGAATTCCCCGGACAGGCGATCCAGGCGCTCTCCAACATCGACATCTCCTGGGAAACCCTGGTCCAGCACAACATCGGCGTGGACATGGCCTTCCTGAACAACCGGTTCCTGGTCACGGCTGAGTACTACATCAGCCAGTCACGCGACTGCCTGTACCGCCAGCCCATCCTGAAGACCGCCGGTTCCACGACCGACCCGATGGTGAACTCCGCCACCCTCACGAACCGGGGTATCGAACTATCCCTGAAATGGCGGGAGAACATCGGACGCGACTTCCACTACAGCATCGGTGCGAACTTCTCCCACAACCGCAACAACCTGGACGGCCTCGGATACGGAATTCCCGAGAGCGACAACGGTTCCACGATCTCCCGCGTCGGCCATCCGCTGGGCCAGTTTTACGCCATCGTGATCGACGGCCTGTTCCAGAGTGACGAGGATGCCGCGAACTCCACCCGGGATGGCAAACGCATCCAGCCCAATGCCAAGGCCGGCGACATCAAATGGG
>ERZ842401.3265-NODE-3265-length-20394-cov-4.564433_pt1 | contig 20394 bp, 25 predicted proteins | sample MGYA00521270_ERZ842401 | MGnify/ENA primary metagenome ERZ842401 (study PRJEB31892, sample SAMEA3878208) | bioreactor metagenome | biome: Moose rumen | place: Sweden | collected 2011-10 | study: EMG produced TPA metagenomics assembly of the PRJEB12797 data set... | reverse complement strand
CAACAAATGCTGTCGCAACTCTTGAAGCCGAGGCAGAAGCGCAGTGGACGAAGCATAAAGCTATCGTTATCACAAATTAAAAAAATATGGGTGTAGATATCAACAATCCGGATGTTATGAACGAAATTGAAAAAGTGAAAACGACTGTATTCAGCCGAAGGAAAAGGCATTATAATGAATGCCGGAGTTGTGGATAAGTCGGAAAACCTTATATTAACGGATAAAAACGTATATTCTCTTAGATATGGTCATTTGAGGCATTATGACTTTAAAAAGAAACAGTTTGACGAAATAACATCATTGCAACTTACCAATATCCATTGTGCAAAACAATACGAGAATATATTAGTCGTTATTACAAAGGATGACAAGATGTATACCATCTATCTTGACGATGTGTATTTAAATAATATCAAATACACCGTAAGCAATGTATACCATAAATCATTTATTAAGATTAACGGTCTACATGAAGTTCTTAGTAAGAATTCAGTAATATTCTACAATTCTAATAATAAGATTTCAACTTATATTATTAAAGAAAAAATCGTAGATATTATTCAGAATGAAAACACTGGTATATACACCGTTAATGATAAGAATAAGGTTAAACACGTGTTATTCACCATCAACAAGTATGGTGACATGAAAACAAAGGAAATTGATGAGGTTTACCCATATACGTCAAATGATAAATTCATTATACTGTATAACGATGATAAACTGCATTTCCTTGATAAAGAAACCTTGAATGAAGTTGTAGCATTTGAAACTACTGGTTTGGATAACTACAACATATCATTTACCAATGGTGGAATTTTGGTTTATAATAACAGTAAAGTAAATGTACTAAATACAAAGTAACAATAACATTTTTTAACAGAATTTATTATTTACTTTGTAATAAAAGTAGTATCTTTGCAAAAGAAATGATAGAAGAAAACAAGTTTAAACATTAATTTTTTGTACAAAGAATGAGAACATTAATTTTGACAGGTCGACTCGGTGCAAATGCAGAGGTTAAACTGACCAAGACAGGTACACAGTACCTTGAGTTTAGGATGGCTAACAATGAGTTCGGTGATGAAGAGGGACAGACGTACTGGTTCAGAGTTGTATCCTTTAATGCAAACCACATTAACCTTGCCCCACATCTTGTAAAAGGAAAACCGATTGAGGTTATTGGAGATTTAAAGGCAAGAGGTTATGTAAACAGTACAACAAATAAGATTGAAGTTGGTCTTGATATACGTACATGTGAGATTAAGTTTGACTCGAATTTCAATACACGTCAGCAGGAAAACAGTGAAAATGGAACAACTGCTACAGCACCTGCCACCACAACAACCCCGGCTGCACCGGCATCTACGGCGACAAAAAAGACAACAAGAAATCCAACGACAGCGACACCAAAAACTGCCACTGTTCCGGCTCCACCGACAACAGAACCGGCCGGCGATAGTAGTGATGATGACCTACCGTTCTAACAATACAGAAAAACACACAAAAATGCCCATCCCTATAAAGGATGGGTTTTTTTATTATTCGTTAATTACATATGCTCTTTCAAATCCTTCTCTTATATGTCCATATTTTTCATAAAGCATCGGTATTCGACGAAAAATCCACTCATTAGAATGCCCACGTCTCAATTCAATACAACATCGTTGAAATACATGTCTCATTTTATTAGTAAATCGTGTAACACCCTTATCAATTCTATGTTCAAATGTTTCTGGTTTAATTTTTAATGCAAGTATACCGTTCTTAACGTCTGGTTTATTAATACGTTCATTATACATTCGCAATGAAGTCTTTAAATTAAGATATGGTTGAAACATATTTAAACATTTACTAAAACCTTCCGGTGTATCGATTTCGTTTGCCCGATTAAACGTTCTTTTAATCATAGAATAAAACTGTACAGCAAAAGAATCTACTTCATGCCTAAATGTATAATAAATTAATAAAGAAGGTATTTTATAACCAATTGGTAATGTCTTATTCTGTGCGATTTTAACAGCCGTTTCGTATAAATTCGATGAACGATTAGATTTGGTAAAATCATTACCATACTGTAATAAATGATTTATTTCATGATGAATATTATCTATATAATCATTTTGTAAAATACCATTTATATAAGCCGCTGTAATATCAATATACTCTTCTTCATAATTGGCATCGCAAATCAATGCACCACTATTATGTAGGTAATTGTAATCTTTCTCGTCTTCACAATAATAAATTGTATAATATATTTCGAGTTTATCAATTTTACCTAATAAACCATTTACGTCATAAAAGAAACTACCTTCTTTAAACTCCAAAGTATGTTCTGAACTAATTTTAGTTTCCACATTTTCGGCATTTTTTAGAATTTCGTTTCCAATTGATGATGCAATCGCAACAGTATCATCACTGACGCTTTTCCATTCTTTTAGAAATTTCTCCATATAATCATTTTTAATTCGTTATTTATTTTAAATAGTAATAACGACCACTTATCTGTAGCCGTTATTCATATTCTTCATAAGATACACTCTTACCACGTTTACCGATTGACCAATCATCATTTGTCTCATTATCAATATCCTCGTTATTTTGCTTATAAGGCGTTTTCTTTCGGTCTCTGACATTCTTGTACAGTTTATCCTTAAAATCCTCTACAAGAGCCGCTAAATCACTTGTATCGTCAATAGCCCAACGGTCTGTCTTTAACACAAGATAATAACCTTGTTCGTTTTCGGCCTCTTCACGGCTACATATTGCATCCTCTGTTTCGATGGTTAATGTTTGTACATCATCACGACCACCATGATTTGTGTCATCCTCCTGTATATATGTAATAGACATTTTTTCAATACCTACTTCAGTAAATTTAGCATTACTCTCCGGAAATGCATAAGGTACAATTATTTGTTCTACCATTTTCTTTATATTTTATATGAATTTATTTTCTCTCTAATAAATCAAGTAATGTTTTAGTCAAATCAGGCACTCTAACCTTCTCATAAGTACCATCATCCTTTAGCCATATCAATACTCTGTCAATAGGCTTAATTCCAAGTTGCATTAAACCAATGGAATACAAACTTAACTGAATTGCATAGTGACTCCACGCTTCTTCAAAGAAACCCATACTACCAAACGGTTCAAGCATCATAACTCTATTATTCCTTGAAAAAGCCTTGTATATATCGGCATTGGTGTTATGTGTTACTAATAACATTTTATCTGCCAAATATGTATGTGTAGGACTATCTACTTCAATACAACGAGTTGGTACCGTATCAACTTTTTCTACTTTAGCAATATTTCTGAATGTATAGTTATTATTATTTGGTTTTTTAACATCTATCTTCCGAATTAAAAAAGGATATAAATCTGTCGTAAAACAAACATCCCATCTAATAAATGTTCTTTTTTTAATACAATTATTACATTTACTATTCGCCTTTATAACACTTGGTTTTATACCAAGTGAAGTTAATATTTTTACGCAAAATTCTACTTGTTTATATCTATTAGTCGTTAGAACAAACCGGTTGCGTTTCGGATTATAATAACCATCTGTATCCATCAAACCTCTTAAAATATCAAGCCTTTGTTCAAATGAAGCATTTGTAATAAATAAATCTGGAATATGTTTATTTTTGAGAAGACCTAGTTCTCTAAGAGGTTTTTGTAACCCGAAAACACATCTTGTTTTAGCTTTTCCACAATGGTGGGTTTTATCTACGTTAACACCAATAAAATATCCACGACGTTCAATTTCATTAAAAATTTCGTCATACATATTAGTAATATAACCAGAAGCCGCATGCCCATCACCTAACCAAACACCAAAAACATAAGGGTCTATCGGCAAAACCGTTTTTTTATTATCCAAAGCCTTATTTACCATTATTTTAGGTATTTTTACAGAGTCACGTTTTTGTTTACTATTTATTTCAGTTACATATTCATATAACTCTTGTGTTGTCATTATTTCTTCTTTGATTTTTTCATGTCTAATGCCATTATATATCCATGAACGAATAAATGTTATTTCCCATCTATGTTCATGGTCTGCCACAATTGAATAATTGTCATCAAAGGTAATTTTCATACATGGGTTATGGTGAATCTCAGAACAGTTCAATATTTTTGTTTCTTCACCATTTTTATCATAAACAATATCACCGACTTTTAATTCGCCCATTGTTTTAAATCCTTCTTTTGTTAAGATTGGCGTATCCAAAGGCAACCCTTTGAAATCATGGACTGCGTATTTGATTTCACTATTAATTCTATATGCCATAAGTATATCAAATGTACCGGCATACGCTTGTTTCAAGTTAAACGTATCGTTGTAATTCGTGTATATCATAGCCTCCGGCATTACAGGATAGACATCATCATTCTTCAGAATATCCATATAATACTGCAAAATAGCCCACTCTTTCGGACAATAAGGAATAAGGTAATCATCATCCGTATACTGAAATTTCATATTCTCCCTCGCAATATCCTCACGACCAATAAACATGTTCATAAGGTTTTCGCCGAAGAAATGGGTTTTACTACCACATGAAGTTGAAAGAATGTTATTTTCATGCCATTCTCTCGCTAATTCCTCTTTCGGAATACCAAGTTTAGCAGCCTTTATTTCACATTTCTTATCCCAATCAACATATGGAACCCATTGCTCAATAGTGGATGATACGCTCGGTAATTCAATCTTAGTACCGTCATTTTGAGGGAGAAAATACTTATGGACATCCTCCACGAACTCTAACCTTGAGAACGCATTTGTAATTCGTTCACGTGTCTCAGTAACCTCTTTTGGTTCTGGATTAAATGCAATACGTTCTTTAATATCGTTTAAATTCAATAATCTACTCATATTGCAAATATACTACAAAAATTGGAGACTTCCAAAGAAATCCCCAACTTATTTCCGTATCATTTAATTAAAAATCTTCGATTACATCGTCAAAGCCAATCTCAATTTCGTATTCCTTAAAGCCATCATCATTATAGTCATACTCTTTGAAATCAATCTTTGTAAATTTTGGATTCGTATACTTTGTACTATGGATAGCACGACCGGTAGGGTCTAATTCCTCAAATCCAATATATTTATAATGTTTATCGTTGAATTCATTGAAATTCTCAATAATCTCACTATCTTTCATGAATGGATGCCATTTCTTTGCATCACTAGGTACTACATATCTGATGCGACACTTAGCCGGTCCATCCCATCTCTTATTCACTAAGTCATACGATGGTTTCTTAAATGTTGATACCAACCATTCCATCAATTCCATTTCACCGGGGAATCTTACAAGAAAACGGTTAAGTCTTTCCGGGTCATAATTAAATGCTAATTTGAATGTTTTATCAGCATCTATGAAATTTTTATTTTCTTTGCTCATGCTAATATTCCTAATATTAAAAGCGTTATATTCAACAGAAATTGATTATAAAACAGTCCATTCTCTGTATATTTGTATCCTAAATAAACAACTTTATTAACTATATTTCCCATATTATCACTATTTTTACTTATATATAATCAATATAGATGTTTTATTAGATAATTTCAATAAAAAATGTCCGTCAATGCCATTTCCCAGACATTAACGGACTGCGAAAGTTATGGAAACAAAACTTTTCTCATCTACTTAGAAAGTAACGGCACTTACGGTAGCACCACTGGCACTTGAACTAACCGAACTTGAAATGAAATTCACCATCTTGCGCAACTCCTTCGCTGTAGTACCCAACTTAGCCATCATCTCAGGACGAATACCCATGTCATCACGGGCTGCCTCAAAACCTGCTTCATCACCAAGACCGAACATGATTATCGAGAATGCAAACGAATTCTGTTCATCCTGATAGATTTCCTTAATCTTCTCCTTTACTTTATTTGGGTCTCCACCACGATTCTCCAAACCATCAGTAATAAGGAATACAAGTGACTTAGATGAAAGTCCGTTATTTTCTTGTTCTTCCTTGTATGCAACCGCATTCTCAAGTCCGGCAAGCATGGCTGCGTAAAGTGCGGTACAACCACCAGGTTGAACATTAAAATCCTTAACATCTGCAATAGGATGGAATGCAGACTTTACTTCTACCTGACTGTCAAATTCGATAATCTGCATCATTACACGGTCGGCAACATGTGAACGCTGAAGTTCATGCAAGAAATCGTTGAGAACAGTGTTAAGGTCGTTCACATACGAGTAGATAGAACCACTACGGTCAATGACAAACGTAACGTTAATGGTCTCAGATGACTGAATAGCCGAAGGGTCAAAGTTAGCAAAGTTCAGACCCATACTTGACTGAAAGTTAAACTCTTCCATTGTTTTCTTTATTTTTTTTATTATTAATTAATTCTTTTAATTTGGTAAAACTACCTCCCAATCCTCTGCAAAAATATCTTCCCAAGTAGGTATATAATACGTTGCTGTACAATCACCAGTTGTCGGATTTACACTGATAATGATAACTTGGTCATGGTATGAAATGCTTCCACCGCCTGGTTCACTTGCATCTAGTGCTGACTGTTTAATATGTTCTTTTGCCATATCAGGTAGACTCGTCATACGTGGAACAATATCAGGACTGATTGTTTGTGGGATTTGCCTAACAATAAACTTGTCAAACCACCATGTACCTCTACGTACAGTCTTACCGGATTTCAATTCATTAATTATTTCTCCGAAGTTCATTTGATTTTATAAAATTAAATAATTCATTAACTTCTATAAATTCATCTTTTTCTTTTAACTCAGGTAATGTATAATATACTAACTTAATACCGTTTTCGATACACAAAGTACGTTTCTGTTCATCATACATTTGTTGTTTAATTAACTGCTCGTCACCGCCAAAAAAATCAATTGAAATATAGTGCTGTCTTCCTTGACATTCAATTGCAATGTTGTAGTCCGGTAAATAAAAATCTAATTCCAATTTACCAAGCCACGGTTCATGATGATGATAAATAAATCTTATACTATTTTCATCGAGCATTGTCCTAACATCACGCTCCAAATGGCTTTCGTTGCAAACCGGACATCCACAACCTCTTAAATGACTATCTGCTTGTTGTGGAAAATCTCCATGTTTAGGACAAGTGATAATTACTTTTTCGTGAGCATTGATATAAACAGTATTTTCATAAGTATATTTTCCATTATGTACTCTATTTGCCATTTGGATAAAAGTTTTGGTATTAGATGGTAAATGTTCGCCACATATCGGACAACCATTATGGTTATGCGCACTTAAATGATTATGAGGATTTACAGGAAATTCACCATGTTCTATACCGTCTTTATCTTTTTCATGACATATTAAAATAACCGGGGTTTTAGCGTTAACATATATTGTTTTAGAATAGTCGAAACGATTCTCACCATAATACTCTTTTGATTCTTTTATAAACTGTTCGGTCGTTTTGCGAGTTCCGTCATTTTGGTGTTCTCTCGCACAATATGGACACCCATTCTTTTGCAGTGGATTTATATGATTACCGGCAATCTGTGAAAAATCTCCATGTTTACGGCAAGTAATTGTAACAATAGTTTTTTGATTTACGTATACAGTTTTATCGTAAATATATTTTTCACCATGTATTACTTTAGCTCGACGTATAAATTCTTCAGTCGTTAATCGTTTGTTGTTCTTTCCCATACTGCAAATATACTACAAATATGGGAAAGAATCAAACTTTTCTTAGAAATTTACTTCGGTTGACTTTAACAATTTAGCACCAAGTGATACCGCTTTCTGATAAACAGCGTCTGTATTGATATCAAAAGGTCCAATTGGGGACATACAATCCGTCAAAATTACCAACTTCTTAACCAAGTCAGGCGCAAATGTATTAAGGTCATCAAGGGTGTATTTAACACAATGAGTCTGTGCTTCGCCACACAAGAATACACGGTCATACCTATTAAGAGTATCAAGCAAATTTTGATTTAACTGCGTCTCAGGACAATTAGGCACAGGGACTTCACTTTTCAAAACAGAATAGCTTTCTGTTAGAATATTAGAACCCTTGAACTCCATACGATAAGGAATACAAGTTTCCATAGACCACTCTACAATAGCATCAAAAACATCCTTCTGAATACACCATCCATTTCCAGAAACAAGACAATGTGGAGGCCATATTGTAAGGGTCTTACCGGCGGCTTCAAGTTCAGTCAAATATCGAACAGCCCACTGAGGCTGTACAGCCGTCTGATACTTACCATCCTTCACATCCTGTAAAGTAATAACGGTAAATGGCACAGGGTGATTTCCATCCTTATCTTTCCAAAAAATCGGATGGGCGATATGATAAGGATAATGTGAATCGGCTGTTAATGTGATATTACCAATACTTCGCTTATTGTTCACAATAAAATCACGTACACGCTTTGCGTCATCTTCTGCACCAGGAACGCTCAAAGCACCATTCGACAACACAAAATCATTCTGCATGTCGATAATAAGCAATGCATTTGTCATAATTTAATTTTTTTTTAATTTGTATTTAATTATTATTTGTTTAATTTTTCTCCAACATAGCCTTGTAACGGCTTACAATTTCATTCAAAAGTTCAACATCACTGATACCGGCAAACTTATTAACAACAGTTTCGGTATTTTTAGTTGTAACGTTATTTGGCTTCTTCTCTTTTGTAGTCTCCGGCTTTACATCATCAAACAGATTCAACTGAAGTTGTGAAGCCTTCTTACGATTAGTCTGATTGTAAATTGTACGATTCTGAGATTTAAAACCAAGTTTAATCTCATTCTCAGCACGTGTAAGACTAATCTCATTCATCTTGTCAATAGCCCAATCACGGTCGATAACGGTGTTCTTCAAGTCACCAAGAAGAGACTGTTTTACCTTACCAATATGGTAATTTGTGAAATAATAAGCAGCAGGATGAATCACAAAACTTCTTAAATCCCTCTGCCATTCAAGACACATCTGCATAAACCTGTTCAGACGGTCTTCAGTTGTTCCAATAACTTTCTTACTCATATTATTCTTACATTTTAAAGTTTAACACTGCAAAGATACTACATTATTTTGGTATTTCCAAATTTTTACTGTTAAATTATGCAAAAATTCATCTTGGTTCTCCTGCTAACAAATGCATTTCACACATTGAATGACTTTCCATTGATAACGGAGTTAGAACGTTTATATTATTTGGATTTTTCTCGTCAAAATTCACACAGCAATAATTACCCATTGGAATGCCGTGAACATATAATGTATATCTGAATTTACAATTACAACAGCATTCCCCATTTCTCGCCCATGAATGATAACAATATTGGCTGTTCTTATTCCTTACCAACATATTCCCACATATCTACTACGGTGCCTTGTCCAACCATTTGACGTATTACATATTTATCATCAATAATATAACACTTGTGATAGAAAGGGTTATCATCCTCATGAAACAAGGTATCAGCACAATATTTCTCAGCATACTCCAACAAATACCAATAAAGAGTACAACGAGGTTCACAATGTAGTTTGAACATCTCACGGTCACGATAGGCATCACTATTGTATTTAGTAATACATTTATCAATAAACGCTATTCTTTCATTTATTGATAAATTATGGATTTTCTCTACCCATCTGTCAGTAAGTGATGCGTTAAATTCCATCTTCTTACGTTCATGTTCTAACTGTAGCTGTCCTTCTGGAGAGTTCATCCACTCTATCAACTTATTCATTGTTCTACTCATTTTAGCCTATTTTTTATTTCTGTCTGCAAAGGTACAAATAAAAAACGAGACTTCAAAAGAAATCTCGTTAAAAAATATTAATAGAATTTATTTTATGAACCGATTTCACGCCAATTGGCATCATACACCTTACCGTTACTATTATCCCTTATATACGTAATTGGTGTTGGCGTATATGTATTTACCACAATTTCAGGACCGCCTTTCCAATACTGTGAAACATACTGATACTGTTTGAATGCATTCATTAATGTACCGTATCTCTCCATATCGTTTTCAAAGTCATAAACCATACTTTGACTAACAGCGCAATAATATGTATACTGTCCACCATTTGACGGGTCACTTCCACGATTTTTACTTCCCCAAAAATATATGCCGACATCAGAATTGTTTGACCAACCGTTTGGAGTGCCTTTTCTCACAACACCATCTGTTATACGAAAACTGCTATCATGTTTTAAAAGTACCTTATCACCACTCATATCAAGTTGCGACATGAACATTTCATGTTTCCTTCTTTGCTCATCCGTTTTTTTCTTGCCAAGGAACAGTTCTCCATAGTAAGTATCACGATATTGGTCATAAATCTGAAGATACTGTTTTTGATACTCAGGCATTTGCAACTCATATCCTGTACCATCAGGTTTTGTATTGTATCCTGTTGCCCGATACTTAAACGTACTAGAATCATTAGTCTGAGGATAGTTTGGGTCAACCATAAGATATGCATCGCCGCCAGCCCCTATATTTGAGCCATTCTTGATTACGCCAATGTTAATCCACCCCTTCATATCAGTATCCCACATACCTTCATTCAGTGTATATGTTTTCTTATGGGTTTCATCATATTTGTTAATAAAATCAAGCCTTTTACGGATAGATTCTAAGACATTTTCGTTGACTCCATCAACTGTAATACCTTTCATTTCATTAATATACCTCATGTTTCTCTCATGTATGTTAGTAATAATATTTTTAGCGTTACGTGAAAAATCCTCATAGGTTTCGAAAACTTTAGATTCATTATTCATATATTGTCGTAACCGCTGTTGTTTTCTTGTCTGAAAATTATATGGAGTTTCATCATGTTCTATCTTATCACCATCAGGCTTAAAAGCAAACGAACTATTACCAACCCTTGATAGAAACTCTGATTTAATATTGATATGAAATTTACCGGCCGGTTCCTTAATATTATAACCGGGCCACTCACAGTTATTTGTACCTACATTGTATGCTTCATCACTATCTTTTGGCTTATAGAGAAAACAATCTTGATTATATAATTCAGAAAGAACGAAAATGTTCTTAAAAAAATTAGGGTCATCTTTTAGATTCACCACAAAATAACTACTTTCGCCAACTTCTCTTGCATCAGATGAATTGAAATTCTCAATATAATTACCGGCAATAGATGTAACACCATACCCATATTTTAACAAAGAAGCCTTAAGGTCTCTGTTACGTTTTTTCTTTTCTGCCGTACTATATTGGTAAGGTGTTTTTTGAATAGCCTTTGTTATGCCACGTTTAACATCAGCATCTTTTAACTCTTGCGGACGGTCATCAAGTGTATTCTCTGTCGCATTCTTGAATTGTCCTCTAAATGCCGTTAGACAAGCAATGTCATGTTCAAGCATGAACTTTATTGCCCTATTTATACTGCTTTCGTTTATTCCCATACCATTACTTCACCTTTTCTTCTCATTCTTTCAGATAACTGACAAGGCATTGGATTTACATAACATTCACCAAACGAAATGTCATATGTATAACGTTTTCCAATGGACTCAATGTCATTCAGATGTTCTTGATAATATTTTTCAAAACCATCCTTTGTTACCGGAATATTATTTTGATGACAATAAGTCTTATATTTGCCCATCAATTTGGCATGTATTTCATTGTCAACAGCGTCTTTTGATTTAAATGATGTGAAATATTCTTGCTTCGGGTCATTTTTCCAGTATTTATTACTTTCACGACTATTTACTTTATTACCATTTCTATCAACCCATATTGGTGCTTGGTCCGGTGCTTTTATAAGAACACTATCTTGGTCATATTTGCCACAAAGATTTAAACCAAATTGTTTAAGTTCTTCAAAATCCTTTGGTTGACCATTTTCAGTATAATTAAATACTACAAAAGATGGTTCATAATCATCTTCTACGCCGTCTTTACCTCTATAACCGCCATAAGTAGGCAAGAAAGAATAGCCACTTTTCTGTAAATCTCTGATAAGTGCTTTTGTTTGTTCATCGTTTCTTTCAGACGGCATATCACTCCTGTTTGCACTAATATTAATCATACCATTTTTACCATGCTTTTGAAGAACACGGTCAAGAGTGACTTCATCAATTCTAACGGGCTTATTATGATTACTTATAATCCCATAAAAACGATTCATAACATCCTCTTTTAACATTGTTGCTTCTTCGTGAAGTCTTCTGAAATCTTCCTTACGTTTTCTACGTTCTTCTTCAATATTGGTTTTGACTTTGTTAATGAGTTTAACATCAGGATTAAGTTTTTCCATCCATTCGTTTACACCTTCAAGCCATAATGTATTATGTATTTTTTTCATTAGTCAAATCTTAAATCGTATATTCCTTTATATAAAGCTGCTCTATGATACCATGCCGTTTGACCGACTGCTGTAAATGTATGGTCAATATTCAGATTTATGTGTTTATTTTCTCTGAGGTCTTCCAAATTATGATTAATCATTCGATTAACTGTCTCAAAGCACTTCAATGGTATTGTATATTTGAAATCTTTTCCAATAATAGAGTAATCCTCCGCATCAGTCGCATCCATATAGCCATTATAACTTTCAATAAACACATAAGGATTTTGTTTACGGTCAAATGGTTTAGTTATATCACGTTTCTGGTAATAATCATTCTTCACCATACCATTTTCCAGAGTGCAATAGAAAAATGATGTCTGTTCATATTCAGCCGCATAGTAAATCAAAGTCTCAAGTGTTATGTTAAAAATAAAATAAGACCATTCATCATTACTACCAAAATGCCCTTTTTGTCTGACAAAGGGATAATGTCCGGTTTTAAGACTATCGGCCAAAGATTTCATGTTTTTCTTATTGATATTTCTTGGAACCGGTTGTGAATCAGGATTCTCAGCACTAAGGATGCCAAATGATTTAATGCCATTATACCCGCTTAATCCCTTTTTATAAGTGTTAATAGCATTTTTGACATTACGTGCTTTTTCATGCTTGGTAAGTTCATCGACTTCACTTTCAAAAAGTAAATCCCCATTTGGAATGAGTTTTCTCATCCATTCGTTTACTCCATCAATCCATGATTTAGTATTATTCATTTAAATTAAATTCTATTTAAGAATAAATAGGCGTGATTACTATAACCACGCCATTATTTTACAATATTTTTAACATTAATTGATACCAAATTCCTTTTTCAACAAATCAACACTGTCAAGTTTTTCCCATGTGAATAATTCAACTTCAATTTCTTTGGTTTCATGGTATCTACTTGTAAACTTCTTAGTTACTACTTCATTCTTTCTGCCCATGTGACCATAAGCAGCCGTTTCAAGATACATTGGCTGTCTAAGTTTCAGTTTTTTCTCAATTGCCTTTGGTCGTAAATCAAACAGCCTACTTATTTTATTGGCAATTTCACCATCATCATAAGATACATGTGACTTACCATATGTATTCACATATACACTCATTGGTTCTGATTTACCAATTGCATACGAGATTTGAACAAGAGCCTCATCCGAAATACCAGCCGCAACCATGTTTTTTGCAATATAACGTGCCATATAAGCAGCAGAACGGTCAACCTTGGAAGAATCCTTACCACTAAACGCACCGCCACCATGTGCGCCACGGCCTCCATAAGTATCAACAATTATTTTGCGTCCTGTAAGTCCTGTATCACCGTGAGGACCGCCAATTTCAAACCATCCAGTTGTGTTTGCGAAAATTTTAAAATTGCTATCAAGCATTTCCCTTACGTCTTTGCGGTCTATTTGAGCCTTTATTATCGGAATAACAATGTCACGCATATCTTGAATCAAAGTAGATTGCATTTTTTCAGACGTTTCAAATACATGGTCATGTTGCGCACAAACCACAATATTATCAATTCGTATTGGTTTGTTAGTCTTAGAATCATATTCTACTGTTACTTGTGCTTTTGAATCAGGACGAAGATAAGTCATAACTTGCCCTTCATGACGAATTTCATCAAGAGTTTTAACAATAAAATGAGCCAGATAACTTGTAAGTGGCATATAAGTTTCTGTTTCATTAACGGCATAGCCAAACATAATGCCTATATCTCCGGCACCTTGATTTTCATCATCACCATTATCGACACCTTGTGCAATATCATCACTCTGTTCATGTATAGCATTAAGAATACCACAAGAATTTCCATCAAATTGATATTCTGATTTAGTATAACCAATATTGTTAATCGTATCACGGGCTACTTGTTGTAAATCAATATATTCTTTACTACGAACTTCTCCACCGATTACAACTTGACCAGTCGTTACAAACGTTTCACATGCTACTCTTGCATCTTTATCATATGCAAGAAATTGGTCAAGTATGGCATCGCTTACTTTATCGCAAATTTTGTCGGGGTGACCCTGGCCCACACTTTCACTTGTAAAAAAATAACTCATCTGTTTTTAATAAAAAAAAAATAAAATTATACAATATGTGGTATAATTCCATTATTATTGGAATTTTAGCGTTTTTATCAAGGAACGCAAGCACCACAAATCAAACCTCATCTGCAAATATACTGCAAATATTTTATATTATAAAAGAAACTAATTTAAAAAATGTTAATAATTAATCAACTCGATTTTTTAATTATTATTTCATCCCCCACATTTGTCAGTAGACAAAACTACCGGATGTAATACATTAATCTCATGCCATTTCAAACAATTTGAAGAAAGGCTTAATCTAAGTGTTTTATCATCATACGTAATACCACTTTCAGTTCTCCAATTTTTATTTGCTTTAGTTCTTAGGAATGTACCATTACCGTCACCAAAGTCAATCCAAATCATAGTGTTTTCACATACATGATTCTTTTTGACAAAATCAAGCAAATCGCCAATACTGACAAATTCCTCACTCACTTTTTTAAAACTTGGTTTCTCAGTAATCATACACTCATGATTTTATCCTTTAAGAAATCATTCTCTACAATCTCCTTACCAAGAATCTCAACCACTTTATCCATCGTCAAATCGTCATCAGGAGTAACCCAATCACAAATATAGTAAAGTTTCTTACTACCGGAAATCATACCAAACAATATAGGGTCTTTCGCACGACGAACCTCTTCTTTCTTTTCTTCATTAGTCTTTCCATACACTTCGCCAGATGGGTCATAATGAAGAATACAGAAATTATCGAATACTTCAAGTTTGTCCGCATCTATCTTCTTCTTAATAGCATCAACCGGTATAGACCTTGTATAGTTCTTGATATAGTCAATCCCAAGTGCTTTCGGACTATTCTGTGCAAGTTTAACAAGGGTTTCCTCACTGATTGCCTTATACATTCCCTTACTATACAGAATAGATTCATACTTATTGATTATCAACTGTTCGAACAAACGTTCTTTCAATGCCACTTGTCCACTTTTCTCAGTATAACCAATACAGTTAATATATTCTTCAATACGGTCACGATACTTTTCTGATTCTTCAACCGTAAGATTTTTAACCTCTGAGAAAAAATGAATCACATCGAACCTTTTAGCGATTTTCTCATCCTCATTAACATTATTTTTAGTTTTGAAATAGTTTCTAATAACTCTCCATAAAGAACTCTTACTGCCATCATGACCATCAATTGCATTTAACCTTGATGGATTACCCCATGAAATACTATTATTTAGGCTACTAGCTAAATGTGTCTTATCAATAGTTCTTCGCATCTTGTCAGATACATTAATGTTAAAATCGGTAATCTCATTTTCACTCTTTTCAATGAAATACTTCCTTAACGTATCATATGAAAGCGTAGTACTTAGTTCTTCTTCAGGACTGATACCCTTTTTGATAGCACGTGAAATATCATCAAATTCATCTGTTGCGCCATTGCTTACATCACTCATTACCCTATACTTGGGTAAATCTTTGTCAATCTCGATATGTTCAAGTATTGATACATGCTTCTTATCAGAAGTTAATAGTGGTAATCTTGCCATAATATATTATATTTTTAATTTATTTTCCTTTAAATCGTTATATGCAAGTTTCGCCATTTCATAATATGACATTTTCCTTACATCTTCTTTTGTATATCCACCGCCTTCAAATAAACGTCGGCAGACAAAATCCTCAAACCAATCAGATGTTACTCCATCGCCATCATGTATACCATTATGGTACATAAAATTGCCAACAGCAGCACATTCCTGATGACTTTTCCATATATACATGTAGCCATCAAAAACATTCGTGCTATTGTGGTATGATGTTCCTTTCTCTATTTCACAACCGCAAAAATCACAACGATGCTTCTTCCTTGATTTCTTAACTATTGTAGAACTGATTACATCCATATTAATTACAATAAATTTCTACTTCTAATCCATCACACATTTCCAAATATTTAATCATAACCGGTAATACATCTTTTTTGTTAAGTCCACCATTATTACAACCAAGCATAGGAAATGCAATTGATGTTATTCCTTTATTTTTGTATGTTTCAACAAATTTTATAAGTCCTTTCTCAATATATTCTTTCTTTGATGGGTTTCTCCAATGTTCTTTTGTCGGGAAATTCAAAACCCATTTGTCATCCGTTTTAAATAACCATAATTTTCCGGGCTGTATCAAACCATCATTACAAAGTTGGCGGTATCGGTCATACATGACTGGATAACGTTTCTTAAATTCTAACGCTATCCCCTTTCCCATTGCACCAACACAATTTATAGTATTAACTAATGTTTGCGCTGATGACTTGAACATATCTCCTTGTACGACCTTTACCGACATAATCTTTACTGTCCTATCTGAGAAATAAGATACTCACACTTTCTGGTATTACCGAGTGTCTTACCTTTATCATTTGACAGTTTAACACAATCATGCCATTCACGATTCTCAGTAATACGCATACCAATTAGTTTAATTACAATATTAGAATACGTAAATTTATTTCCAGTTTCAAAATTAGTAACATCAGCACAAAGATGTGTACCAATTCCATAACTATCCTTCATGCGCCCATCAACCCACCGATGAAGTTCTATTGCTTTATCAATTGTAAGAGCATTGCTATAAACGATTGATTTGGTCGACGGGTCAATACCAAGAGACTTATACTTAATAATCATTTTCTCAGTTTCTTCTCTCTCGTCACCGCTATCAATACGAATACCGTCAAACAACTTAGCCATCTTTTTTGACAGATTCGATAAAAATACTTTAGAACCAAAACAATCCGGTAAAAAAATACCTAAATCACCATCATAAACATCACTCCACTTCTTCATAACTTGATGGTTACATTCAAAAACACCACTTACACATTCCTCAAAAGAACAAATCTGATGCGACATCGTTCCAATCGGAGTAATATTAAATTCTTTAGCAAACCATACATTCGATGTGCCAACGAATTTACCGGTACATTCTTTGTCTTTCTTAGCATTTTCATATGCCGCGCCAAAAGCATTTAAAACATTACGTTGGTTCTCAAAAGAAAACCTGCGCCTCGTACCCATGTCTGAAAGGACAATACCATTCGTAAAAGCCTTATATGCCTTATCATAGGCATTCTCAACCTCGATATCTACGTTTACTTTATCAATATCACCATTGATGGTATGCATTAATTCAGAAATTGTTGAGAGGATAGGCATTTCCCACATAATAGTAGAATACCATTTACCTTCAATCATAATAGAGAGGTAGCCATCAAGGTCTTGGAAAATATGAACTTCAGATGGATTGAAACGAAAACCACGAAGAAAATTATAATACCAATCCGGCAAGAAATAAATTTTACTTTTCATAAATTCAATTTCTTCTTCCGTGATTACAATATCTTGCATACCATTAATTTGCTTCTGCAACAACTCGCCAAATCCCTTTGGATAACGTGTATGATTACGGTCAAAAAAAGCGTACCTTACTTCTGCACGTGGGTATGTGTGCAAAATGTAATACTGACACGTAAACGTATACAAGTCATTGTCTGTAAAATGAGTAATAATTTGTTTAATCTCTTTCATAATTTTTTCTTTATGTGTTAATGTTCTTAATTTTCTGCAAAGATACTACAAAATAACGAGAACTTCAAAGAATCCTCGTTAATATTTGTTAAGTATGCCAAAAAATTCTATTATTATCATGCTCAATGCTTATGCTGAAACCATAATCCCATACTTCACGTTGAATATCATTTGCAATTTCTTCCATAATCTTATTATGCATATGAGAACAATTACAAAAATATTCTATTAATTCCAACGCATCTTGTGGTGGTTCTACATAACCGTTACTTTCGCCTAAATTGATTTTTTCTGCAATTTCCTTAGATGAAAAATAAACAACTTGGTTAATATAATCTTCCAAGTCATTGAACATATAACGTTCATACAACATTCTGACTACTTTTTAAAGAAATCTTCAATTCTCTTATAATATTCTTGATACTTCTGTGTACCAATGATATTTCTATCACGTTTTCCATCAAACTTGACATCAATCACATCACCAAACGTATGGGTTTTAGCATCAAGCAAATATACTCTCTGTGAAAGATAAATTGCCTCATTAATATCATGGGTAATCATAATAAAAGTACGGTCAATCTTATCATCATAGAATAATTTCAAGAGAATTTCCTGCATTGTAGCCTTTGATGTTGTATCAAGTCCAGAACTATATTCATCAAGAATCATAATCTGTGAATCTGCGGCAAGATTACGTGCTAATGATACACGTTGTAACTGACCCCCTGACAATGTTGGATATTGCGCCCACTTGTTCTCATGTCCTTCAAGACCAACCAGTTTAAGAACTTCCATTGCCTTTGCCTCACGTGTCTTTTTATCTACACCTTTCATCTTCAACGGAAGTGCAACATTTTCAAGCACTGTCATCCAAGGGAATGATGAATACTGTTGGAAAACCATCGGTACATGTGTTTTCTCATTATAAGGCTTGCCGTACATCTTCACAACGCCCTCATCAGGTGTTTTAAGACCAGAAATCAATCTGCTTAATTGGCTTTTACCAGAACCACTTGCGCCCATAATAGCGATAAACTGTCCTTCACCCTTAAAATCAGGAATTGAAAAATTCAACTTATCGAACAATGTAAAATCTCCAAACTTGACAGTTATGTTTTCAAGGTCTATAACATTTGGGCTATTCTCGACTTCATAAGCACCATCATACTTAGACGACGTTGAAACTGATGCCCCTATTTCACCTGTCATAGTAGCAGCCATCACTTTAAAGGAGTCAACATGGTCATGTTTCCCTTCCATCGCTTCAATAGGTTCTTTTTTTTCTTGTGGATTGTAATTTTTCTCACTTGTTTCTGAAACGTCTTGTCTCAGTATGTTTGATAATAAACCACTCATATCTTAATTAATTTTTATATGGGAACAACTTTTTGTTTAACTTAGTAAATACAAAATCCTGTAAATAACCAATTGCTACTATAAGGAACAATAAGGCAAAAGCCTCTGGCATTCTTGACTGTCGAACCATAGTGTTAATCATCGCGCCGATACCCGTTATTGTTCCGTCTTTGTAAATCATTTCAGCAATTACCACATACGTATACGAAATCGCACAAAGGTCAATTACACTGTTTGCTACGCCACTCGTTACATATGGGAGATATACATATCTAAACTTTTGCCAATTTGATGCCCCAAGAGTTTTAATAGTCTGAAGATATACATTATCTTTATCGTTATTTGGATTTTGCAAATCATTAATTTTGTTTACAACTGCCGGTATGATATAAATCATAATTGCAACTGTCAAAAACCATGTTTTCATTCCAAAAGTTAAACCAAAAATTGCAATAAAAAGTCCTGTGAGAGCCGGAAGAGGAATAAAACGAAATGCCGTAATGTACTTTCCAAGTAGAATATTATTAATAGGATATAAAGCAATTAAAAATCCAATCGGAAAAGATAAAAGTATTGCATATACATAGCACATTAAATTCATTTTTACTGTAAACCATGTATTAGGAATCAAACAATACTCAGTAAAAAGGTTCCCAAAACTACCAATTACCTTAAATGGGTCAGGAAGAATATTTGTAGGAATTATCTCATTTACTGAAATAAGATGCCAAGCAAACAAAATAATGGCAAAACCGATAACACTAATTATTGTATTATTTACAGTACCGAAATCGCTTTCACCGCCAAATTTAAATAATTTCTTAAACATATATTGAAATTCTGTTTTTTAAGAAAAACGGGAGTGACCAACCTAATATCGGTCAACCACTCCCTAACAAATCTTATTTCGCAAAAAGAAAGTTTACTCGTTAATCAACTCGAAATCGGTTGTTCGATAGTTCTGATTTGCACCGATAACGCCATCTGCCTT
>ERZ842401.3264-NODE-3264-length-20399-cov-3.502064_pt1 | contig 20399 bp, 18 predicted proteins | sample MGYA00521270_ERZ842401 | MGnify/ENA primary metagenome ERZ842401 (study PRJEB31892, sample SAMEA3878208) | bioreactor metagenome | biome: Moose rumen | place: Sweden | collected 2011-10 | study: EMG produced TPA metagenomics assembly of the PRJEB12797 data set... | reverse complement strand
GAATGGGAACCGTGGAACGCTCCGGAAGTGAAAACGCTGGAAAACGGCATGGTTTGCCGCAGCGACGTCAAATATGGCGAAACCTATCCCAACAGCTTCGCGGACATTTGGTATCCCGATGACAGCGGGAAAAAGCGGCCTGTTGTGGTGTACTTTCACGGTGGCGGCTTTATCTTCGGCAACAAGTCCGCTGGTGATCCGCTGCAGACCGGTGGCGGCGGTGTGGGAAAACTGGGAGCCATCGTAAAGGCGGGGTACATTCTCGTGAATGCCGACTACGCGCTGGCGCCTGAATATCGTTTTCCAGTCCCGATCCGGCAGTGCGATGAATTGTTGCGTTACCTGATATCTCACGAAAAGGAACATTATCTGGATATGTCCCGTGTTTGCCTTTCCGGTGGTAGCGCCGGAGCAATCATGGCAGAAATCTACGGCGCCTGTGTCTGCAACCATGAATACGCTGCTATGCTGGGTGTTGATCCGGTCATGACGAGTGAATCTTTGAAAGTGCTTGCCATTGACGAATCAGCGCTGGACGCCAGCGTATACGACAGCAATATGTATGCCATGCTGGGCTGTGCTGTTGGAGCGAAACACAATACGCCTGAGGCGGTTGGCATCATCAACGCAAAGAACTATATCCATGACAGCTACATTCCAAGCTGGATCAACGCCTCCAATGAGCCCAACGATGAAACCGGCTTCTTTATCGCCGAAGGACGCGGGCTTAAAAAGAAGCTGGACGAGATCGGCGTACCCAATGATCTGGTCTTCTTCCCCGGCGCAAAGCTGCCTCACGGTTATATGGACCAAATGGATCATGAACCACATGCCAAAGAAGCCTTTGAGAGGATGATGGCGTTTGTTCAAAAGCATATTTAAAGGAGGATACGGCGATGGCAAAGAAAGAACGTGTCAACAAGCATCCGGACTGGCGGCTCAGTGCCCGGGAGCGATTCAATTACTATCTCTCCGACAGCGGCAGACTGTTCGGCACCTCTGTGTTTCAGACCTTCATGACCGCGTTCCTGGCCCTTCGGGGCGTCAATCTGACGGTGCTGGCCAGCGTGCTGCTGGTGCTCAAGCTGATTGACGCAGTGGACGACGTGGTCTTCGGCTACCTGATCGATAAGCTCAAGATCACGGAATGGAAGGCCTTTCGCAAGCTGACCGGCGAGGGCAAGTATCTGCCCTGGTTCCGGCTGACCTTCTTCCTCTTCCCGCTGTTCACCGTGGTGTTCTATCTGATGCCCTCAACGCTGTCTGTCGGCGCAAAGATTGCATGGTTTGTGGTGAGCTATCTCCTCTATGACTTCTCCTGCACCCTCAATGAGGTGCCCATGAATTCCCTGGTGATGACCCTGACGGACAACACAGAGGAGCGGACACACATCATCACCGTCAAGGGAATTATTACGGTTCTTGCGGCAGTGATCGTAGGCGTCGCCTTGAACTTCCTGGTGGATCCGGTGGCCGGCCCGGGCTTCAGCTTTACCTCTGTTTCCATCGGTACCATGATCATCTGCACTGCAATCATGATCCCACTGGTGCGAAACGGCAAGGAATACAACACGGAACTGAAAAATGTAGAAGAAGAAAACCAGCACGAGGGCTATACTCTGCGGGATATGTGGAACTGCGTGAAAACCAACAAGTACATGATGGTCTACCTGGTTTCCATGCTGATCGCGGGCGTCACATCCACCTCTGCTGCGGTCAGCTCCCTCATCTCCTTCTACCTCTTTGACGGCAAGATATATGTCACCATCCGCGAAGAGCTGATAGTGACTGCCTACGACCTTCTTTTGGAGCATCTGAGGATAGTTCCGATGATTGGTGAGAAGACCGTCTGCAAGAAATACTTCATCGACATCATCCGCTATTACAACCAGCTTATCCCAAGGCCGGACCTGATAGCTTTCAAGAATGGTGTGTTGGATTTGCGCGAGTTCAGACGTGTGCTCTTCCGATCTGAGTATCATGTGACCTACTACCACCCTTACGAATATAGGGAGAATGCCAAGTGTAATAAGTGGAACAACTTCTTGCATGAGGTGTTGCCCGATAAGAACAGCCGTCTGATACTACAGATGTTTTTGGGCCTTGGGCTGATGGAGCGTGGTACGGTGTACAATCCCTACGAGGGCAAGAATGCCGCAAAGATAGAGTTGTGTCTGATACTCCTTGGTGCAGGAGCCAACGGCAAGAGCACCATCTACGATACTGCGATAGGTATCTTTGGCAAGGAGCGTATCAGTGGACTCGACTACGACGATCTTACTGCGACAGGTGATGAAGGTATGCGTGCTCGTAGGCTGTTGCGTGATGCCATCTTCAACTGGTCATCAGACTCAGACCAGCGTACCTTTGGAAGAAAGCGCACTGGAGTATTCAAGCGCATCGTGTCTGGTGAGAGTGTTACGGACAGGAAGCTTGGTGAGGACGTTCGTGAGAACTACAATATCCCCTTCCTTATCTTCAACCTCAATGAGTTGCCATATTCTGATGACCAAAGCCTTGGCTTTATCAGGCGCTTGCAGTTCATCAGCTTCGAGATTACCATTCCGAAGGAAAAGCAGAATCCTGCTTTGAGCCGTGAGTTAGTTGCAGAGTACCCCGGCATCTTCAACTGGATATTGCGAGGCAGCAGAGAGTTGAAACGTAGGAAGTTCGTATTCCCATCGAGTGAGGGCAACCGTAGGCAGATATTGTTGGCACAGCTGCAGATGAATCCTGTGTTGGCTTGGGTCAACAGCTATCAGATGCGCAAGGAGGCCCATGCAGTACATGAAGAGTACACCCTTATTCCTTCATCGGAAATGATTGAAAGCCTCAATCGTTTCTGCAAGGATAACGATGTAGAGCCTGTTACTGGTCAGAAGTTCGGGCATACCATGAGTAAGCTTGGCTTTGGCAAGAAACGCTCCCAGGAAGGCAACAGCTATATTGTCTATGGCTGTAATGCTGAGCGTCTGAAAGAGAAGTTTGTCATCAACGATGCCAACCTTCAAGTAGATTACATAGAAGAAAAAGGAACATTCATAAAAGAGGATGACTAAAACACATTCATTAAATAACATAGAAACAATAATGGTACACGAAAACAGATGGACTTGGGGTAAGACAGCCAGTATAGTCATTGCTGATGGCGCGGCTATCGTCGATATGTCTTTTGAGGATGACAACCCTGGCGTTTGCTATATATCTGGCTTGTCGGTTGTTCCTTGGAAGAGAAGGCAAGGGCTTGCAACAAACCTTATGGAAGAGTGCGAGCACTATTGTATCAAGCGTGGAATCTTTCGTATTGACCTCAATTCCGTTCAAGAGCCTTTCGTTATGGACTTCTACCATAAGTTAGGATATACGGACATCAAGGAAAATGACGGTTACATGCGAATGTTCAAGATGCTCTACAAACCACCATTCAAACATATCTAATTAAAAATCCAAAAACAGTAAGTAACATGGAAGAGAAGAAAGAAAGACCCTCTTTGCCGTTTGGTAAGGAAATCAAAATCGGGAACTATAAAGTTCTCAAGTTCACGAAATCGCTGAGTAAGAGCCAGCTCAAAGGCCTTCGTGCAGACGAGAACGTGCCTGCTGGATTGAAGAAGCAGCTTGCACGCGCCGGAATCCCATACATCAAGGTAGAAGCCATCAGTGGTATCTTTGCCCTGACGTTCTGCTTCAACACACAGGTATTCCGTTGGCTTGACTACTGCATCCCTGCAGCTCTCGAAGCACAAGAGAATGGTGAGACGCTTTCTCAGAACAGTGTTGCCGACATTCTTCATGTCTTTGGCATGTGGATGACTGATGTGTGTACCACTGGAGACCAGAAGTATTACGAGGACAAAGCCAATGCCCTGAAAGCACTCATTGAGCGTCAGAAAGCATTTGCTGGTGCTGCTGAGACTGCCGAAGAGAAGGCAGAAGATGACAAGATTCTCGAAGAGGTAAAGGCTGATGAAGAAGCCAAGGCAAAACTTGTAGAAATGTCAAAGGAGGTGGCCGATGGAGAGCAGTAAGGATGTCATAGAGATTATCGAGGACCATGTAAGGGTTACAGACTATTTGGATCAGCTCTGCTGTGCCATTGAGAACCCAAAGGTAGAGTTGCCAAACTTTATCCCTATCTGCAATGACAGTCTGACTACAGACCGTCTGACTACGATTACCGAACATATCAAGGACTTAAGAAAGAAGTTGCTATGAAGATATTAGGAATAGACCCCGGAAAAGGTGGTGGTCTGGCAGTCATAGACTCAGACACCCATGAAGTCATTGATGTAACGGCAATGCCTGAAACGCTTGCTGACATCAGTGATTTTGTGGAGCGTCATAGTGATTCTCAGTGTGCTTACATCGAGATAGTCCACTCCATGCCCAAACAGGGTGTGGCCAGTACATTCACCTTTGGTCAGTTCTATGGCTACGTTCAGATGGCTGTCACATGTCATAAGATACGCTGCATAGATGTGTTGCCGTCAAAGTGGCAAACTGCACTTAGCATAAAAGCTAAGAAAGGTGAGGGTTACGAAGCTCATAAGCGTCGCTTGAAGGGTAAGGCGCAACAGTTGTTTCCCAAGACAAAAGTAACATTAAAGAATGCTGATGCACTTCTGATTGCTGAATATGGCAGTTTACAGGAAACCAAATCCGCAACCAAAACCTGAGCAACCTAAGAAATGGGTAGGTAGGAAGTGTGGTGAATGTAAGAACTGCACTCCAGAGACCTCACACCATACGCTGAGTGTCCACGGACGCAAGCCAACCATGGGAAGATGCCCTTGGTATAAAGACGGAAAGTTTTGTGTATTACTCAGCGACAGAGCTTGTGAGCATTTTGATGAATAACAAAGGGGAGCTGCTTTCACAAGTGGCTCCCCTTCTCTCTCTTCGTATGATACAAAAATCAAAAGTTTAACGTTGGCTTTATAAGAAGTGTTGTTATTCCTCGGTTTTCTTTCTTTCTTCACATTCTCGCTTATACTGACATTCGTTGCATCGAGAATACAGGCAGTCATGACAGCCAGTAGGATATGAGACAGGCAGGTAGTAGTGTATGGTCTTGTCATCCGTCTTTACCTCATTCTGCTTCATTCGGGAGATATTGATAATCTGGTCGTTGACCTTGTTATACTCCGTGGAGCCAGGCTTTAGTCCTTTAAGGATGGTCTGCAACTCTATCAGCTTTTTCTCTTTATTGGTAGCCAGTTCAAGAAGCTCGTCGGCATTCTCCTTCATATCCTTCTGAATCTTCTTCACCTGTGACTCTCGAAGTACCTCTTTATTGGCAGCTATACGCTTCTGTACGGCAACAGAAGAAAGAATCTTTGCTACTTCATCCTTGATAGCTGCACGGTTCCATGTTGCCATGCCTGTACGGATAGCCACGGCATACGCATCTTCCTCTGGCCATCCTTGCGTTATGAGGTCAGCGAAAGCCATCTGCTCAGGAGTAAGGCCCAATGAGCGAGCGAGCTTGTTAGTCTTTGATGATACTGTTACGTCCATGTCTTAATGTGTTTTGTCCCATGCTTCCCAATTATTCTCTCCTTCGTGGTTACCGTTCTCGTCAGTGGTACGAATACGTCCGTTACCAGTGCGGACATTACCCTGCTTGGCTTGAATCTTCGATATCTGCTTGAGCTTTTCAATCTCAGCCTCCACCTCAGCCTTCTTCTTTTTGATTTCATAGAGAAGGTCGAGTTCCTGCTTCTGCTTATACTCTTTCAGCAGACGATCCATTTCATCATTCTTCGTGTACTTAGAAGCACGCTCTGATGCTGTCTGCTTGGAAATGAAGCCCTGCTGTACGCCAGTAGCGAGGTTTGTCATCAGCTCGCTATCATTCTGATGAATGTATGGCTCAATCCACGACTTGATAGGCAGAGCCATGAGTGTAGCCGGATGGTTGAGCTTATATCCCCAAGCATACTTGACGATACGTACAAGCTGTTCCACGAACGGCTGCAGACGTTCAGCATCACCAATAGCCTGCTCAATGGCAGGAGAGAACAACAGCTTAACGGCTACTCCTGGCAGGTCGCCAGACTTCAATTCAGGTGGCTTGACGGCAAACGACTGCTCATAGATAAGGTCGTAGAGCTTGATAAGGAGTGTGTTGTAAGAGTTTGAAACGTCCTCTTGCTTGAGGAATCCAGCTTCACCCTTGGGGTCACTGATGGCCACCGCCTTGACAGCACCATTCATGTTTCCGCTGAGCTTCACACCCTTGCCCTTAGCATAGAATATCGGGAAAGCGTATGCCTTGTTGTTCTCGAAGAAATACGACATAGCCTCTTCGTATTTCTCGATAGTGTCCTGCGAGAAAGCCCATGCCGGACCTTCAGGATTGACATGATAGGCAACAGGAATGAATGGGAATCCGTGCTTCTGAGGTTCACCAACCTGCTTGAATCCGTTTAGTCCGAAGATGTCAAGAATGGTAGCAGAAATACTCTTCACATCACGTTTGAAGCGATACAGGTATTCATCATCCCACACCTCTACCCATTCCGTGGTGTGCTTTCCATCTTCATCGAGGTCGTAATACTTACGGGCAAAGAGTCTCATGCGTCCCGTAATGGGGTCGTAGTGTGGATAGAGCTTATCACCATTGATAAAGGAGAATGTGCGCGTCTGAGGCTCACCGTTTTCATCAAAGAAGCCAACCACGGCAGCATCAGCAACGGTGTTGATGGAGTCAACAGCCTCATAGAAACGCTCTTCCATTCCCATTGTCAGCCAGCCTTCCTTGAAGTCCAGCAACGACAGCGTGTCTTGGAGTGTTTTCTTTTCGTCACGACTCTTGGATGCCAACTCAAACTGCATATCGTTACCACACACATGCGTATTACGCTTGATTTTGATGACGCGCTGGAAAGCCAGAGCGGTACGAGTGATGGGCTGACGGAAATACCTCTTTTGATTCGGCTTTCCCGGTACTGGCATTTCCTTCCACACATCGGGATATAGAACAGGATTGTTGATATTGTGAGCCGACGGGTAGTATTCACGTAACATCTGTGACTGCGTATATACCTGTAGCTTGAGAGGGTCATCAGGTTCCGACATGTCGCTACCCTGATAGGTCTCAAACTTTAAATTCGTTTCGCTTGGTAAGACTTTGTAGATAGGCTTTCGAACGAGAACTTCCTTGAAATCAAATCTCTTTGCCATATTGTTATCCTGTTTTAATTAAACTCCATATCAAAATTCATTTCCATGTCTGCCCCCAGCATCCATGAGTTTTCTACTTCCATCTGCACGGGGTCTGCAATGTCAAAGTACGCTCGGAAATACAGAGACTCCCACCAGTCAGGCGAGTGTCCTACTATTACCTTCGATTTTTTCTTTGGCATCAGGCAGAAACCCTTATCCTTTGTATCTGGATCACGACGCAACGACATACGCTCCTTCTGTAACACATCACGAAGCATAATATCCTCGTAGCCATTACCCGACACCTTCCTGTCAAGCAGACTTGCCTCGAAAGATACGTTCAGCTCCTTGAGCTTGCGGTATGTGAGGTATGCGCACTGTGATTTGAGGTCCTTATAGAGATACTTCACGCCATCATCATAGTCATCATCATCATCGGCAATCGGTGCTGCCTGGTTGTTGAATGGTATGGCCTCTGGGAAGAATCCCTTTACGAGCTGTCCTACACCCTGCAGGTCATAGCAGAAATTCTCTTCCAACACTCCCCATTCCTTCAACTTATGCTGAATGACAGAAACAGCCGTCTTGGAATTGACGTTGACGCAACAGAAGTCAGCAACATGCCATCCTATCCACAGATACATGACAAGATTATCACCACCTTCAAGCGCAATATCAGCCGTGCATCGTCTGATGCCATCACCATACTGGTAAGCATTGGCGAACACAGATTCAAGCTCGTCATAGGAAACCATGTCATCACCAGCCTCAGAAGCATTCCAGTTGGCTTTAAGGTCTCGTAACACCTGTCCTTTGTCCTGCTGTGCCAGACGTGCAAGATACGTTGGGTCAGAGAGAAGAAGCATGGGGTTCTGTGACAGGTCAGCACGTACGAAAGCCACCGACATTACCATCTGCTCCTTCGTCATGCCGTATTCGTCAAACTTAGGATTCCATACTTCATCAATTTCATCCTTACACTTGAGATACACCTCTTCGCGAGTATCACCCCAGACAATCTGATTGATGCGGTCACCCTTCATGAAGCAGTAGCGTACCTTTCCGTCACGTTCCGGGTCGATATACCCGTCTTTGTCAATCCACCAGTCAATGAACTGACGTACCCATGAGCGAGGGTCAGGGTTACAAGTACCCCAAAAGCGGTTGCGAATGCCATAGGCATTACGGTTACACGTCGTGAGGTATTTGAACTTGTTGTATTCGATGTGTGTTATCTCGTCTATGAAGATGTAGGCGTATTCCTGACCTTGGAAGCGTTCTTTGAAATCCTCATAGCTGTCATCATGGTAGTAGAAGCCGAGAGTGCCGCCTGCAGAGAAGTTCCAAGTCATATCAGACTGAGACTTGTTATAAGTGCCAAATTGCGAAAAAAGTTTACGTGAGTCACGTATCAGTTTTTCCATGGCTTTCTTGTTGTTTCTGAATACGGCTGCATGGAAATCGGGGTTTAGTATGTCTTTTTGCGCTTCCATCAATCCCGAAAAACTTTTACTTCCACCGCGTGAACCACCGCAAATCAGTATATCCACATTGGTAGCGAGCATGTTTTCTTGCCCTCCAGCCTGTGGCACGATTGCATTTTTGAGTTTCTTTGCAATCGCCTGCTGCTGGAGGGTATTGATGTACTCTTGAGTCAGAATCGGCTCACCATCGGGCATTTTAAGTCCTGAAAACTTTTCCATCTACCCCGAAATTGAATAATTATTCATAATTTTCTGCAAAAATACGCAAAAATATTTGTTTTATACAATTTTTATTCATATTTTTGCAGAAAATTAGCATATTTATGCAAAATATCGCGGAATAGAGCAGTTGGTAGCTCGCAAGGATCATAGCCTTGAGGCCGCAGGTTCGAGTCCTGCTTCCGCAACAAAAGGTAACGATTGAAATCATCAATTTTAAACTTTAAAACCATGGATAGAGAATCACTCAGACCATTAGTAGAAGCACAGTATGGCGAATCACGCATCACAGTGCTCAGCGAAGAGACTATTAACGCAGAGTTGGACGAAGCTCTCGAAGGAATCACCGAAGACAGCCAAGCTGACGAAGCATTCTGCAAACGGATTGCCAACCGTCTGATTCGTATGAACGGAAACGTTGCGAAAGAGGCAGGTACCCAGATTAACGACTGGAAGAAAAAGCATCCCGTGCAGACTCCTCCGAAGAAGACCCCCAAGGTCGAAGAAGAGGATGAAGATGACCCGAAAATCAAAGCCTTGAAGGATGAGGTTGAAGGTCTGAAAAAGTCTCTCAAAGAAAAGGACGAGAAAGCGGCAAATGATGCTGTTATCGCCCAGGTCCGCAACAAGCTTAATGAGACGTTCAAGGAAGGGAAAATCACCCCTAACTCGTATTTCGTCAACGCTGTTATTGCAAAGATTAAGCTCCCTACACTCGAGGAAGGTCAGACTCACGACATTGCCAAGCTGGCAAAGGACGCAGAGGAAGCCTACTATCAGGAGTTGAAGGATGCAGGTATCAAGTTCGAGCGTCCCCGCAAGGGTCAGGAGCAACGTACTGACGGACCAGACAAGGAAGCTCTCGCGAAGCGTGAGGCCTTCAAAGCCAAGATGCGTGCTCGCGGCAAGCTCCCCAAACCCGAAGAGAAGAAATAGTTCTTTAGGGTAAAAAGAGTTTTCAGGTAACATTATTCATTAACATTTCAGTTATGGGCTATTACAACAGAGGAACGGACAATACCATGACTCAGCAGACCCACTCCATTGGTGGCGGTAACGTTGAGTGCTGGATTGACGTTGACAAGCAAATCCATATCGGTCGAAAGATTGATTTGGCAAAGCAAGGCTTCAAGGCAGGTGATGTTATCCCTGCTGGCTCCATGGTCCACTTTGACAACGAAAGCGATTATTGCGAAGTTATCAAGGCTGACGCTGGTGCTGCCAAGCTAAAGACTGTGAATGGCATGACCCTTCATGACGTTAAAATTGTCGAAGGTACGTTCTACGCATCAACGGCTATCGTCACATCGGGTAAATGCTGGGGTGATGCCACTGATGTTCCTGCCAGTGTCGAGGCACAGCTGTCGAACATTGAGTTCGTCCGCTTGCGCAAAGACGCTCGCGAGGCATACGGCATCGAGTAACTAATCTCTAAAAGGTATTCAATTATGATACGCGACGCACAATTTTACGATTTTATTGCTCAGGGCCTTGCCTCTATGGGCTATGTAGACGGTGGTCACGCCTCTCTGCAGATGTATCTTGACGATATGTTTGCCGAGAAGTGGAATGCCGAAGCTACCTATGCTCAGATGGGCTTCCCCTTGGATCCGGACATTCGTCTGAATCCTACCTACGAGCAGATTGAGGCCGTCATCCGTCCTTACACGATGGCTGCCTACGTGGACTACGATTCTGACGGTCCTTCTAAGAGCGTTGACGGTGCAACCCTCAAGACTGGTGAGATTAACATCTTCAAGCATGAGGTGTACCTTAACCGTAAGAAGATTCGTGAGAAGATGGCTCTCGTTGACATGCTGGGTGGCATGAGTCAGGATATTGTTGATGCAGTGATGGGCTTGTTCTTCACCGCTTCTGACTCTCTGATTGGTGGTAACTTCAACACCGTTCAGTTCCAGCGTCATCAGATTGTTGGTAACGAGGGTAAGCTCGTCATCGACGGTGTTAACAACCCCTACGGTCTGCCGTTCGAGATTGACTTTGGTGTTCCTGCCAAGAATAAGAAGACCAGCACTTGGTTCTACAAGGATGGTCAGGGCAACGTAGTTCAGGTTTCCGGCATTGGTAAGGGTGTGAACCCAATCACCGTTTGTCAGAAGATCGTCGAGGATGCAGAAGAGAACGACAGCATGCCTGCCGGACACTGGGAGTGCTCCAAGCGCACTAAGCGCGACATGTTGGCTATGCCTTTCTTCCGCGAGCTGTTTGCTGTTGCTCAGCGTCCCGACATCACGAAGGACACTCTGCGCATCTCTTGGTCTTACACTCAGGACGAAGAGCTGATTTGGAACTATATCCAGCAACGCATCGGACGCATCGAGGTTGTTGACAAGGTAGGTGCTATCGAGTTCATCGACCCACGCACCCACAAGGCTGCATACCACAACCTGCAGGCCTTCCGCGAGGGCGTTCTGGTGTACATTCCTGATGGTGACATCGGTACCACTCAGAGCGGTAAGCTCGTTGCTATCGACAGCGGTAACACTCGCACTGCCTTCATCGACGGTGGCCGTACCATGTTCCGCGAGGTTCGCAACGGTGAGAAGATGTGGATCAAGGTTAAGTCTGAGTCTCAGACGATGTGTGTTCCCAACCTCACTCGCTGGTTCTACTACCTGAATATCATGGGCGAGGCTCCCGTAGAGCCTACCTACACCTACACCAAGGTAACTGATACTGAGGGTAAGAATCCTGTTCAGGAGGGCTGGTACGTACAGTCTGACGGTGGCTTCATCCTGTCAACCGACACCGAGGTACAGGAGGGTACTGACTACTACGTGCGCACACAAAATTAAATAGGTGAAGGTAGGCTGACATCAGCCTACCAACACCTTCTCTAATATTTGCCTGTATGGATAACGAGAGTGGAGAGAAGAAGAAAAGAACGGTCAGAGACTACGTTTTTGGCTGTGTCAACTTCCAAATATCAGACGAGACAGCAGAGTGTATCTGTGACGAAAGAGGAATAGACCCCGACAAAACTTTTGACGAGCTATTTCCGAAACCCACAGAAGATGCTACCGATGTCGTGTCTGAGGAAGAAAATCTTGAGCCTAAGCGCACGAAAGAGCTGCTTAAGGCTGACCTGTATGTTTGGATTTGCATGGGTCCGACAAAGGTCAACTCCACTTCTGACTCCGATAACGGTTGGAGCCATTCCGAGGGCGGCTATCAGTTGACGGATGAAGACAAAGACCGCATGCTGGCTTACGCCAAGACCATCTATGACAAGTATGGTGAAGAGTTCGACTACGATGACTCTGTAGAGGTGACAGTAAGCAGCTTTGGGATTCAGCCCTGTGACTACAATGAGGCAGGCATCCCACTTCCACATGAAGTATCACTATGAGGAAAGTTAAGGTCAGTAATCCGCGATACCCTCACACTATCAAGATAGTGAGGCGAGAAGTGCCAGACAGGTACTCCGAAGGAAAGCTTGCAGAGCAAATCGTCTATGAGGGTATAGGCCGCAGCTATACAGACACCACGACAACGGGAGACGCTAAAGTTGACAGCAACAAGCGCAAAGCCAGTATTCCCGTCCGTTTTGACGAATGGGATGGCTTAGTACCAATGTCGGGTGATGTTCTTATAGCGGTAAAAGGTAATATCACCGAGGAATGGGAAGTCAAAGACTTCGAGCCGGACAACAACCGTAGCGTGATCTATGGAGAAATGAGCAGAAATCTGAATAACGGATAGAGTGATGGCAAACTACAGAAGAGCTGGCATAAGTCATGTTTTTGACAATCTGCGTAAAAGGTGCTACGATGCAGCAGAGCGCAGGATGGTGGCTTCATTGCCTGCTGCTGCAGATGACATTCACTCTTTTGTCCGCGAAAAGATGGCTGAGCTTGGAAAGTCAGACATGACGGGTAACTACATCAACGGATGGGGCATTGCCGTTTATCGTGATGGTGTTCTCGTTGCCTGTGCCACAACCAACGACATAGAGGGCGCGAGTCCAATGCGGATGACTCTCATTAAGGGAGAAAAGTTCGCAAAAGGCAAAAAACGCTATGACGGAGGCGTACAAGAAAGATGGTTTACTGCCTCTACTGGTAAGCATTCCATCTGGGCCGAAGATGAAGTTGTACGATGGCTGCAAAGCAATGCACCGAGGGTAAGTAAGAACAAGCCCTCGCTGGCCTACAGGATAGTAACTGTTGTTGAATACTCAAAGCTACTTGGCGGTGACAAGGTGTTACTGAGTCTCGCCGACAGGATTGAGAGTAAGAACGGTACGATTAAAGAGTTCAGGTTTGCATGACTATGATTACTCCAGAGGATATACTTGAGACAATGGATAAGGAATCGCAGACGGTGTGCGAAAAGACGTTCCTACAGGAGCGTCCCAATGCCACTGACGAGAAGCTGACAGAGTTTATCGTCGTTTCCCTGCCATACTCTACCGTCAACAAGACTCTTGGTGAGGCTGATGACTGGTGGTTTGACATGACCGTTGTCTTTGAGATATATGTTGCTGACAGAAAAACCCGAAGCAACCCGAAAGAGTTCAATCAGCCTGCAATGAAACGACTGAGAACGGCGTTGATGGAAAAGTTTCCAATCATCGTACCCAACCAGTTCAAGATAGACTTTCCTCGTACGGTCATTCCTGCATCAAGCGACGGACACGGCTACCACTATACGCGCATACAAGCAAAGATGACAACGATGGTATAAATTATTTATTCACTTTTAAAGTTTACTGATATGAAGACAAAATCTCAATTAGCAGACAAGTTCAGTGGCCCCAGCTCATTGCTCTATCAGAGTGGTATGCTGGAAATCGCAACTGACCAGGAATCAGGTGAGAAGTCTTTCACCGTAACCCCTGAGCTGGACGTTCCCTGTAAGGTTGACTCCCTGAACTTCGAGCAGGGCGAAGCCGATGTCGAGAAATACAAGGTTATCGGCCTTGCTGGTGCCTGGATTACCGACAGTGAGCCGGGTGAGGTAGATTACAGCTTCCGTGTTCCTTCTATCTCTGAGGACATCCTCAAGCTGGCCTTTGGTGAGGACGCTGTTAGCGCAATCACTGGTAAGGTTGACAACGTGGACTACGAGGGCCTTGCCCTTATCCTCAAGAACAAGAAGGTGCAGGGTACTTGGCTTATCGTGAACAGTTCTAAGGACCGCATCATGGTCATCAACAACACTGCCCTGTTTGCAAGCCTTGTGCTTGACTCAGACGCTAAGGGTGTGCTCGCTGTTGACTTCAACGGTTCCATCGAGAGCGACGGCACGAACCCCGACATCATCTTCTTGAAGAAGAAGGCTTAACCAAGCCCTTCAAAAGAGTAAGAATCCGAGTGGCGGGCGGGCATTCCGCTTCGCCACTCTTTTCTTTCAAAAAGTGGCAGAAAAAAGAAGAAACCAAATAGGAGAAAATAAGAACTTATTGAAAACCAATCAGTTACCTTCTTTTTGGATTTCCAGATAAAATAAAAAATTCCCCATAAATGACAGAAGTAAAACAACCAGAGATAGACGTACAGGAGCTACTAAGCGACCTGACAAGAAACGAGAGAGAAACTATAGAAGTTGATGGTCGTGTTACAACCATCGGATGGCTACACAAAGACACCGAGGCCCGTATAGCACACCTGATGCTGAAAGAAAAGAATGCCGAAAAACGTATTGTGAAATGGTTCTCGCTAATCAAGTTAGACCGTAGGAGTGGCTTCCTAACATGGCTGTTAAGCTGGTTGGGTTATTGGATATACTGGCGTTGGATTTGGTATGTGAAGCGCGAACGTTGCTCAGCATTCCAGATGGAAGTCATTCTAACCAGTAAAAAAAAAATCAAGGAGCGATCAGACGCATTAGGTCTGATTACCGTATTGATGATAGAGGCAATGGACACGATGATGACGACAGCTCGACACGAGCGTGGCCAAGTCGCACAACATGGGGAGGCAATCACTCCGTAGCAGAGAAACTCCCATTCCTGTTTATTCCCTTCATGGGCATCATGGAATACGGATGGCGTTTCGGTTACACGTCAGTACAGATAGACTTGATGATTATTGACCAGCCTACCGTAGATTATAGCTCTAACAAGGATAAGAGAGGCAAGAAGTCGATGATTGCCACCAAACAGGAAGAGGACGAAATGAAGGATTTGGTAGAGGCATGGAAGAAAGACCGCAACGGCAAGACCTACGCAGGTAAGACATTCTCTCTGAATGACTTCATGGAAGGAAAAGTAGAATAATCATAGTGGTCACAAGCCACATAACAATATAAACAGGATAACAACTATGGCAGCAGCAGATAAACTTTGGTTTGAGCTGGGTGTAAGAGACGAGATTTCTAAGGTTCTCGAGAATCTGATGCGTAATTCAGAGAAGCTGGCAGGTATGCTTACTGATGACGCAGCAGAGTTGAAGAATGTCTATAAGAACATCTTGGATATTTCCAACGTCTATGACAAGATATATATTACTCAGAAGCGTATATCGGACCTAAAAGGTGCCAAAACCCTTACAGCAGACGAGAAGAAAGGCCTTAAAGAAATGAGCAAGGAACTTGAGAATGTGCGCAAGGAGTTTGCTGCCATCCTCAAAAATCCCGACAGGGCCACCTCAAAGGGTGAGGCTCAGTTTGAAAAGACACGCCTAAACATCGAACTGATGCTTAAAGACACCCTTCGCTATGTTGACAACATTGAGGCTAAGGAACGTGCCGAGGCTCAGAATGCCATCAACGAGTCAAAGCGTATTGATGACCTCAAGGCAAAGTATTATGAACTGCAACGTTACCGCAAGCAGTTGTCTGATGCCATTGTAGGTGCTACTCCTGGTACCGATATTTCAAGCTCTGTCAGCCTTATCAACAGCATATCCGCGAGAATGTCAGCAGTCAAACGTGCTGAGCGCAATGGTGGTGGTATGCCTATGAGTGCATCAGGTCCCGACTATGAAGAGTTCCTGAGACGTGTAAAGACTGAGTTAAGCGGACTGACAAGTGCCACCAACGACTACAACAACCGACTGGAAACCAACAAGCAGATACAGTCTGCATTGAACAAGCTTAGTGCAGACGCTATCAGTCAGCAGAAGATTGCTCAAATCCGTAAGCAGACCGCTGAGTTTGCAGCACTTGGCAGAAAGATTCAAGAGATACAAAACCTGTCTCATAACGTCAGCTATGAGAACGGCCTTCTGATGTCAGGACGTATTACTTCGCCCACTTGGACGAGGGAGAAAGTTACGGAAGAGCTGAATGCCATTCAGCGCAGATACAACGAAGCCCTTGCAGCAGGCAAGCAACGAGAGCTTGATGATGCAGCGGCCAAGAATCAGCGTGCCAATGCTGCCAAGAAGGCTGCAGATGCCGTTGGTATGCTGGCACACGTCAACGAGGGCCTTATCTCTTCTTACAACCGTGTTGCCGAGGCTGGGAATAGAGCCAACAGAATCACCATTCAGTTACAGAATCAGATTGGTGCATACGCAGGCCTGTATGGATTGGAGCGTGTTCTGAGAAGCATCGTTACCATCGGTGGCCAGTTTGAGGTGCAGCATGTAGCCTTGCAGAATATACTTGGTGACGTGCAGCAAGCCAATATTCTCTTTGGTCAGTTGAAAGAATTGGCCATTGAGTCACCAAAAACATTCATGGAGCTGACCTCATACGCCAAGCAGCTGTCAGCATATCAGATTCCTGCCAACGAGCTTTATGACACCACCAAGAGACTTGCCGACATGTCATCAGGTCTTGGTGTTGACATGAATCGTCTTATCCTTGCCTACGGTCAGGTACGCAGTGCAGCCGTGCTGAGAGGACAGGAATTGCGTCAGTTCACTGAGGCAGGTATTCCCATGGTGCAGGCATTGGCAGACAAGTTCACTCAGCTGAATGGTAAACTCACCACGACGGCTGATGTGTTCAAGTTGATCAGTGCGCGTGCTGTTCCTTTCGAGATGGTGAAGGAAGTGCTTTGGGATATGACCAGCCAAGGCGGTCAGTTCTTTAACATGCAGGAAGAGCTTGCTAATACTCTCTATGGTAAATGGCAGAAGCTACAGGACTCCTGGCAGATTATGTTAGGAAGTATTGCCGAGGGAACGAGTGCTTCCGGCTTCTTGTTCAAGCAGGTACTCGACTTTGCCGTTCTACTGACTCAGAACCTTGACAAGATGGTTTTGGCTCTTTCTGCTTTGGGAGCAGCCAAAGGCATCAAATACATGGCAGAAGGTCTCAGAAACACCACTATGAGACGTAGTGGTGAAATGGCCATCGAGAATATGAGGATTGCCAAGATACAGGAGGCTAACCGACTGGAACGTGAGCGCGTTTGGTATGGAAGGAAGCTGGAGCAGGCAGAACTTGACCTTATAAGGAATAAGAACAAACTTGTAAGTAGCGACTATCAGATACTTGCCTTAGAGAATCAGATTACCGCCAAGAAAGCCCATCAGCTCATGCTTGACGGTCAGATGTCGAAACAACATTTCTATCGCTATTTGCAGATGCAAGGTTATACCAGAGAACAGCGTAAGCAAATTGCTCTTGGTCAGCTGCAGGCATTACAGCAGGGTCCAAATCCTACACCAATGGGCAAAATGGGCAAATGGCTTGGTATTGGTGCTAAAGGTGCTTTAGGCTTCTTTGGTGGTTGGGTTGGTTTAGCTATAACGGCAGCAGGTGTAGCGGCTTCTGTTTATTCAACCATCAAAGAGTCTGACGAGCGACTGAATGACCTTGTGAACTCCATATCCGGCAGTGCTGAGCAGAATGCCAACCAGCTTGCAAACACATTGAAGAATGTTGGTGATAGCTCTGACGAGCCTTTCAAGAAGGTTGAAGCCCTCGAAGAAACCCTTATTGGCATGGGCAATGCTGGTAAACAGGTTGTACAGGATAGTCGCGGTTTTGATGACATCAACGAGCGTCTTGAGAATCTGACGGAGAATGCCAAAGCATATCAAGAGGCTTTGGATGCTATGGGTACGCCCGGAGGAAAGTCTGCCATCAAAGGTGCTCTCGACAATTCAGACCTCAATGACGAGATGGGCGATTACGAGGACCTGCAAAATGCCGAGTTTAAGGCTCAGTCTGCCCTTGAGCGTTACAGCTCAAAGTATGAGCAGATGATAGATTCCTTAAAAACCAAGCACAAGGAGCTTGCAGAACAGCTTAACGGCAAGAATCTCTATGAGAATCTTCGCCTGTTGATGACTGGTCCATACGAGAATGAGGCTGTTGGTTACTTCGCAGGCAATACTCCTTGGGGTAGTGCCATCAAAGACTATGCCAAGGCTGTTGAAGAAAGCGAAGAGCATCTGAATAACATCAAGAATAACATCATTCCTGATGCCATGACAGACCTCAAGGTGCTTGCACGGCAGGCAGGTGTTGATGTCAGCAAGAGCTATGAAGAATTAACCGAAGCAGAGAAGACCAAGCTCCGCACCATTGCCACCAACTTTGCAAATGGACTGGAGAAAGGCTCTCAGGACGCGAAGGATAGTATCGCTTCTTGGGTGGCACAAGGATTCTATACACAACTCTATATTACACCCGTCATCAACACTAACGAGCTTACCGGTCTTCCTTACGAGCTTGACAAGTGGCAGGAAGGAAAGGGTTATAGATTGTGGAGTAAGAATGATTTGAAAGAGGCAAATACCGACTTTATTGCATTCAGCAAGAAGCAAAGTCAGCGTAAGGTTGATCTTGAAAAAAAGATTAAAGACTTCAACACACAGCTCAACAACCCAAAACTCGACCCAGACCTTGTCCCATCCATCGTAGGGCAGAGACAAGCATTGCAGTCTGTGCTTGACCAGCTCAATGACAGTCTAAACGATGGTCAGTGGATATTCGATAAATCGTTGACAAAGGGACAAAGAAAAGGTGGCGAGAAGAAAGATACCGCTCTCGAAGCCCTCAAGAATCGTGTTGACCTCTATAAGAAGTTCTATTCTGAGTTAGAGAATGCCCGTAAACTATATGGCGAAGGAGCTGTTGACTATCTGAAAGCTAATGGTTTTGCCGACGTGTTCTCTAAGGAGTGGAATTTGTCAGATGTCACCAATTATCGCCAGAGTCTTAACGAACTTACCAAAGGCTTTGTGTTGAACACGGAAGCTCGTAGAAAGTTCGCCAATTCCGTTGACGCAGATAAGGTTTCTAATCAGCGTAAAGCCGATGCAGATGCCATCAGTAAAATCAATAGTGAGCTGAAAACTCAGCTGAGTATGCTCGGTGAGCAGTACGACACCTATAAGCGAATCTATCAGCTGACTGGCAACAAGGAAGGTGCCATGAATCTTGCTTTTGGTGGCAGTATTCAGAGTGCAACCTATAAGGATGAATTGATACGTCAGATGCGTGAAGCACTTGCGGCAAAGCCACAAGGAACAATGACGGCAGAAGATGTGTTCGCTATGGATAAGAATACCTTCGCCAAGGCGTTCGGCGAGAACAGCAAGATATTCTCTGAACTGTATGAGGCTTATGCTGCCAACGAGAAAAAGATAAAACAAGAGACATTGCAGCTGTTGGAAGAGACAGTTAGCAAGAATCGTACCCTTGCCCAGCAGATAGATGATGAAAATCGTCGCTATGAGCGTCAACTGGAACTTATCAAGCAGATAAAAGACCCTTCCTTGCGCCAGCAGGCAGAACAAGGAGCTACCCAGGAGCATAACGAGAAGGTTGCCCACTTGCAGTTTGAGCAGTTTAAGGCCAATACGAATTGGGTGAAGATTTTCGATGACCTTGACAGAGTGACTACTGAAACTCTAAGGGATTTAATGACTGCCACTGAGCAGTTCGGACATACCGCTGGACTCAGTGTAGAGGACGTAAAAGCCTTGCAGAGTGCCATTGCCAAGATGCGAAATGAGCTGGCAAACCGCAATCCGTTCTACGCAATGAGTGATGCTCTGAGCCGCATGAGGATTCTCAGCAGAGCAGAAAAGACGCATGTCGATGGAAGCATTGCAGGCGTAGAACTTGGTAATGTTCTCGGTGTTGATCGAAACTCAAAAATCACAAAGAAACAAATAAAAGATGCCAAGAAAGCAGCTGGTTCGGACTTTGGGAAAGGTGTCGAAGGTTTGAAGAATAAATTTGATACACTTGCTGGCGCTCTCGATCCTGTCATCAAGCTCTTTGATGAATTGGGAATGAAAGAGGTTGGGCAGATATTTGGTGCAGCACAAGGTGCTCTTAGTGGAGCAGCAGCTGGCTCGGCTGCATTCTCTGCCCTTGGCATTGGCGGTCCTTGGGGGGCTGTTGTAGGGGGAGGATTGAGTTTGCTATCTTCTGGTATCAGTGCACTCTTTGGCGGTCATGACGAAGCAATTGAAGAGGAAATCCAAGCCTCTAAGCGCAGGCAAAAGGAAATGGAGAATCTGACAAAGAATCTCGAGACCGTTCTTGAGCATACTTTGGGAGGTATCTATACTGCCAAGGCTGACAAGGAAACGTCTGACAAGATGGCTGAGTATCGTCAGAAGTACGAGGAAAGAGAGAGGGCCAGACGTGAGC
>ERZ842401.3263-NODE-3263-length-20399-cov-12.977487_pt1 | contig 20399 bp, 14 predicted proteins | sample MGYA00521270_ERZ842401 | MGnify/ENA primary metagenome ERZ842401 (study PRJEB31892, sample SAMEA3878208) | bioreactor metagenome | biome: Moose rumen | place: Sweden | collected 2011-10 | study: EMG produced TPA metagenomics assembly of the PRJEB12797 data set... | reverse complement strand
CCCCAAATGCGCCTTGCTCTGGTGCCAGCCTGTTAGAATCTTCACAAGGGGGGGAGACCCCAAATACGCCTTGCTCTGGTGCCAGCCTGTTAGAATCCTCCCCCCTTGGGGGGGATAAGAGGGGGGGGCTCGTCTACGACCTCTACACCGGCACAGGCACCATTGCCAACTTCGTGGCCCGTCAGGCCCGTCAGGTCATCGGTATTGAATACGTGCCGGAGGCCATCGAAGACGCGAAGGTGAACTCACAAGTCAACGGCATCGACAACACGCTCTTCTTTGCAGGCGACATGAAGGACATCCTCAACGACGAGTTCCTCCAGAAGCACGGCAGGCCCGACATCATCATCACCGACCCGCCCCGCGCCGGTATGCATCCCGACGTGGTGCAAACCATCTTGCGCGCAGCTCCAGCGCGCATCGTCTATGTCAGCTGCAACCCCGCCACACAAGCACGCGACCTGCAAGAGCTCTGCCATGCATACGACTTGCGTGTTATCCAGCCCGTCGACATGTTCCCCCATACCCCCCACGTCGAGAATGTAGTCCTGCTCACACGGAAGTCAACAATAGTATGATCACCAAGTGCCAGTCTGAATGAGAACCATTATTGTTTTTTTCGTCGAAAAACTATTGAATTATTCCATCAACAATGGTGATGGTACCACCTATCCATTCGGTGAAGGGTTCCTCGTGGGTAAGTGGATGAACATCAGCTACGGTACCATCAGGATTGACGACGACAATACTCTGTCCACAATCGTGACCATCGATGATAGCGTGATGGACACCCAAACGACGAAGCTTGGCTTCTGACTTCATATTCTGATGGTCTTATCTGGATTTTTGCGAGCAGACATTGCCTGATTATCTAACTTGGAGGTCTTGCGGACGACCATTGAGTTCGAGAGGCTTACCATTCATGGGAACCGGCCTACGCTCTGGAACGGGAAGTGGTTGATGGTCTGTGGGCCTTCTATCATCATCCTGAACGACCGAAGTAGAGGCAGAGTCAGTTCGATTACGGAGACTATCGCCTCGCATATTGGCCGCATTGTCCACCTGTGTAGAGTCTTTCTTGGGTTCCTCCATCTTCACCTTCAGAAGTTTGATGTGGTTCACCACCATCAGTTTCAGGGTAGTCTGAGCTTCGCTTCTTCCCGAATCGAGATAGAACAAAGCTTCAACCGTACTGACGCCGCGCTTTCCCTTGTCGAGAATCTCCAAGTCGAAATGGCCGTTCGATGACATGTGCATCACTCGGGTGGCCACACTATCGTTGTTGAAACGAACCACCAACTGAGCGACCCCGTTGCGCGAACCCTCCTGATAGACAAACTGAGTATCGAAGCTCAGCGTGAATCGCTCTCCCGCGTGGAAGGTCGTATCGGCCTCAACGCGATGTTGCACGACGTTATAAGGCGCTATGGGCATCATGACCAGCGATATATCGCCTGGCCAGATATTGAGTGCTTCGCCTTCTACGCCAGCCATTCGGTTCAGGTCGGAAACCGTAGCACCCAGCGCGGTAGCCTCGTTTTCCATTCGTTCGGCCACTTGCTGATACACCTTATGGAGCCAGTCGGCATGGCGGGTATAATAGACCATCGAGGAATCGAATTCTGCTTCCGTCACCCCGTGCTTCTTGAGGGCGGCCAAGCGATAAAGTCGCGAGTCGTAAGCACGTCCGTCACCTTCTTCTTCCTGCGCCATAGCGTCAGCCAGATGATAGTCGAAAAGAATGTCGGCCATCTGGTCGGGCTGAAGGTAGTCGCGCGGGACGGTGGGCTTGCAAGAAACGAGGAGGAGGAATAGGAGTAAAATCGAGGAGCGGGGAGCGAGGAGCTCCTCACTCCTCGAAAAGAGGCAGTTACTACGCAAAAAACTACTCATGATTCAGTTTCGATGTTTTCTTTCTCTTTTCTTTCCCTCGTCAAAGATATGGCTCACCTCATTGCGATAGAAGAGCAGCAAGAGGATGACACCTACAGATACACAAGCATCGGCGAAGTTGAACACAGGGCTGAAGAACACGAAGGGCTGACCACCCCAAAGAGGCATCCAGTCGGGCCACGTGGTTTCGATGAGTGGGAAATAGAACATATCCACCACTTTGCCCAAGAGGAAAGGCGCATAGCCAGTTCCAAAAGGCACGAAATAGGAGACAGCGAACGAATGCGACGCGCTGAAGATCATGCCGTAGAACATGCAATCGATAATGTTTCCGGCAGCCCCGGCCATAATCATCGACAGACAGACGACGTAGCCACGAGAGGCACTTCGCTTGACCAGTTGCATGATGTACCAGCAAATGACGACGACCGCCACAATGCGGAACGTGCTGAGCACGTATTTGTTGATAAACGTCAGTCCGAAGGCCATGCCGCTATTCTCCACGAAGTTGATATAGAACCACGATGTGATTTCCTTGCTTTCGTGCAATCGCATATTTGTCTTCACCGAGATCTTGATGACCTGGTCGATGATTAACAATACAACCACGATGATACCGGCCAGACGACCGTCGTGCGACCGTCCAGTCCGCACTTCTTCGCTATGAATCTTCTCCACGTTTTCTTCCTTCTGGTTCTTTAGTCCCACGACTACTCATGCATTAGTGTTTCTTCTGCATTTTGCTTTCCACGCTCAGCGTAGCATGGGGTACGGCCCGCAGACGCCCCTTCGGGATCAGCTCGCCAGTCATGCGGTCGATACCGTAGGTCTTGTTCTGGATTCTCACGAGCGCCCCCTCAAGTCCCTGGATGAACTTCTGCAGGCGTCCGGCCTGGAGCATCAAGTCCTCCTTGCTCTGGGTGGCACTTCCTTCCTCCAGCACCTTGTAGGTGGGCGAAGTGTCGTCTACGTCGTTTCCGTCGAGATTCATCAGCTGGCGCATCATCTCGTTGTAGTCGTGACGGGCTGTTGCCAGCTTTTCGTCGATAATCGCTTTGAACTCCTCGAGTTCTTCGTCGCTATAACGTTTTTTCTCAGACATAAAGCTATTTATTTTCAGATTTACAATTCTTATACTTTCTCCACCTTGATGTTCATCTCGAAGTCGTCGAAATCGATGGTGGGTCCGTCGTTGCTCTCAAAGATAATCTGGTCGGCCAGCACCGATGTGGCGATGTCCTTGCCATAGTCGCTGACGGCAGCCTGTACGAAGTCGTTGGCCCCACCGAGGAACACACGCACACGGTCGGTGATCTCGAATCCATTCTCCTTTCTGAGGTTCTGAATACGGTTGATTAGCTCGCGGGCCATACCCTCACGGCGGAGCTCGTCGGTCAGCTCTATCTCAAGAGCTACGGTCAGGTTGCCCTCGTTCGACACGAGCCATCCGGGAATATCCTCGCTGATAATCTCCACGTCGGCGGCTTCCACCTTCACGGCCTCGCCCTCGACGGTCAGTTCCAGGAATCCCTGCTCTTCGAGTGTGGCGATGCGGTCCTGCGAGAGGGCGGTCATCTCGGCGGCGATACCCTTCATCAGCTTGCCGAATTTCTTGCCCATCGTGCGGAAGTTGCACTTCACCTTCTTCACCAGCACGCCGGAGCCTTCCACGAACTTCAGTTCCTTGACGTTCACCTCGCTCATAATCAGGTCTTTCACGGCCTCGATATGCTTCTTCTGCTGGTCGTCTACGGCAGGAATCATGATGCTCTTCAGCGGTTGGCGCACCTTGATGTTCACCTTGCGGCGCAGAGCCAGCACCATCGACGTGATCTTCTGGGCCATCTGCATACGAGCCTCAAGGTCGGTGTCGATGGCAGCCTCGTCGACCACAGGGAATATATCGAGATGAACGCTATCGAGCTCACCTCCCAAATCCTTGTAGAGCTGGTCGGCATAGAAGGGAGCGAAGGGAGCCAGAAGCTTAGCCACGGTCATCAGGCTGGTGTAGAGAGTCTGATAGGCGCTTGCCTTGTCGTCGCTCATATCCTTGCCCCAGAAGCGTTTACGGTTCAGACGAACATACCAGTTGCTGAGGTCGTCGTTGACGAAAGCGTCGATCAGTCGTCCAGCACGCGTCGGTTCATAGTCGGCCAAAGCAGCATCCACACCCTTGATGAGCGAGTTCAGACACGAGAGAATCCAGCGGTCGATCTCGGGCCGTTCGCCTTTTGCCTGATGTACTTCGGAATCGAAACCATCCACATTGGCATAGAGCGAGAAGAAGCCATACGTATTATATAAGGTGCCGAAGAACTTGCGGCGTACCTCATCCACGCCTGCCGGGTCGTACTTCAGGTTATCCCACGGCTGGGTATTGGTAAGCATATAGAAGCGCACGGCATCAGCACCGTTGCGCTCAATCTCATGGAACGGATTGACCACGTTGCCCAAACGCTTCGACATCTTGATGCCCTTGGCATCGAGCACCAGACCCGTGGAAATCACGTTCTTGAAGGCCACGCTGTCGAAGCACATCGTGCCGATGGCATGAAGCGTGAAGAACCAGCCGCGCGTCTGGTCTACGCCCTCGTTGATGAAGTCGGCGGGGAAAGCCTCGCCAGATTCGATGACCTCGCGGTTCTCGAAGGGATAGTGAGCCTGTGCGTATGGCATGGCACCCGAGTCGAACCACACGTCGATGAGGTCGCTCTCGCGATGTAGCGGCTTGCCGCTCTCGCTCACCAGCACGATATCGTCAACATACGGACGGTGCAGGTCGATGCGATCGTAATTCTCCTTCGACATATCTCCCGGCACGAAGCCCTGTTCCTTGAGCGGGTTCTTGGCCATCAATCCGGCCTTCACGCTCTTCTCTATCTCGTTGTAGAGCTCTTCCACCGAACCGATGCAAAGCTCTTCGCGTGTGTCCTTGTTGCGCCAGATGGGGAGCGGTGTTCCCCAGAAGCGCGAGCGCGAGAGGTTCCAGTCGTTCAGGTTCTCCAACCAGTTGCCAAAACGACCTGTACCAGTCGATTCAGGTTTCCAGTTGATGGTCTTGTTGAGTTCCACCATGCGCTCCTTACAAGCCGTAGAGCGGATGAACCACGAGTCGAGCGGATAGTAGAGCACGGGCTTGTCGGTACGCCAGCAATGGGGATAGTTGTGCACGTGCTTCTCAATCTTGTAGGCCGAGCCCTCCTGCTTCATCTCCATACAGATTACGATGTTCAGGTCTTCAGCCTTCTGGGCGGCCTTCTCGTCGTAGCCGTTCACGTTGAACTTCGGGTCGTAAGCGTTCTTCACGTAGTCGCCTGAATGATGGCTGTAGTTCTCAACGTTGACACAAGCCTTCACGAAGTCGTCGGCCAGTTCGTCCATCACGTAGTACTTGCCTTGCAGGTCTACCATCGGGCGCGTTTCGCCACCCTTATTAATAATGAAGAGTGAGGGTACGCCGGCATCCTTGGCCACCTTGGCGTCGTCGGCACCGAAGGTGGGGGCGATGTGTACGATACCCGTACCATCGTCGATGGTCACATAGTCGCCGGGAATCACACGGAAGGCGCGTTCCTCCATCTCCACAAAGCGGTCGTTACCCACGGAGAATATCCTTTCAGCATGACTTTCAGCATATTCCGTAATCCATTGAGCAGCACCCTCTTGCAGCTTCTCGCAGGGCTTTACCCAAGGCATCAGCTGGCCGTAGTGCATGCCCACGAGGTCGCTACCCTTATACTGACCCACCACGCGATAAGGAATCACCTTGTCGCCGGGCTTGTATTCGTCCATCGAGGCAAACTCTCCTTCGGGTTTCAGATAGCTGTCCACCAAGGCGGCGGCCATCACGGCCGAGATCTTCTCGCCATTATAGGGGTTGAAGGTCTGCAGGCAAACATAGTCGATGCGCGGCCCCACGCAGAGGGCAGTGTTCGAAGGTAACGTCCAGGGCGTTGTTGTCCAGGCGAGGAACACGGGAGTGCCCCACCCTGTCATCTCCGGACGCGGGTCAACGATGCGGAACTGAGCCGTCACGGTGGTGTCTTTCACGTCGCGATAACATCCGGGCTGGTTCAGCTCATGGCTCGATAGGCCTGTGCCTGCGGCTGGCGAATAGGGCTGAATGGTGTAGCCCTTATAGAGCAGCCCCTTCTGGTAGAGCTGCTTCAGGAGATACCAGAGCGTCTCGATATACTTATTGTCATAGGTGATATAGGGGTTGTCGAGGTCAACGAAGAAGCCCAGTTTCTCGGTCAGCTCGCGCCATTCGCTGGTGTACATCATCACATTCTCGCGGCATTTCTTGTTATAGTCCACGATGGTGATGGCCTTCTTGCCCTGCGCCTCGCGCTCACGCTTTGCCTCCTCGTTCTCCACGATGTCGGCCTTGGTGATGCCCTCCTGCTTCTCCACGCTCAGTTCCACGGGCAGTCCGTGGGTGTCCCATCCAGCTTTGCGCTTCACCTGGAAGCCCTTCATCGTCTTATAGCGGTTGAAGGCATCTTTCAGGGCGCGTCCCAGCACGTGGTGAATACCCGGATGACCGTTGGCCGAGGGAGGTCCCTCGTAGAATACGAACTGAGGATGCCCCTCCCGTTCAGTTATCGAGCGGTGGAACACATCTGTTCGGTTCCACATTTCGAGCACTTCGTTGTTGGTCTTCGTCAGGTCGAGACCAGTATGTTCGGCGAATTTTCTTGCCATATGCCTATACTTATTAATTTTGTCTATAAAAAAGCTATTTCAAAAAATCGGATGCAAAGGTAACAAAAAATAATATCATAGCAAAGGATTTAGTGTTTTTTGTTATGATTTTTGCGGAGTGTGCTTTATTGCTACATCCGAGTCACCCCTGTTGAAGAGGATGTTGAAAAACGTCACAATGTCACAATGTCACATGTCACTTTAAGGAGGTTATTACTTTCCGAAAAATGGCAGAGTAGTTTTTTATTATTATATATATTATAATATATTATAATATATATAATAATAAACCCATATAGTACCCCATTCCACCTATTGGGTTGGTGCTTAAAGTGACATGTGACGTTGTGACGTGTGACAAATGGGGATGTGAGGTTGCTCCACGCTCTTAAGATGCACGTCAAGGGTGCTTTACCATTATTAACTTTTAGTTTGCATTTTCTTAACAGATTTTTGCATGCCACGAGCCTTTGTTTTTGGTGGTCTCGAAAAACATACGTACCTTTGCACCGTGATCACGACCCTCGCTCTTTGACTTGCTGAAACACCCTCTGTCCATCGCTAAAGCCGTCTCCGCCGCCCTCGCCGACCATCTCTATCCTCGCCTAAAACTATCTCCTTCGTCCTCAGAGATAATCTCTGACCCTCACTGAGATGATGTCTGACCCTCACTGAGATTAAGGGCGAAGCAATTATTGATTCTTGTCCAGGCTCTCGTACTTGGAGTGCTGACTCTTGTATTCGGGCACAATCTGCTTCATGAGCTTCACGGTTTCCATATCGTCGTAAAGATAGCTCAGGTCTACCAGTTCCTGGATCATCTCGCTTACCTGCTCATAGTCGTACTCACGCACCTGCGCAATCTTGATCTTATCGTTGAAGGTTGGCTTCGTCACCTCCTGGTCGTTGAGCACCTCCTCGTAGAGTTTCTCGCCGTCGCGCAATCCAGTGTACTTAATCTCCACGCCCTTGGCACCGCTCAGGCGAATCATCCGCTCGGCCAGTTCGGCAATCTTCACTGGCTGCCCCATGTCGAAGACGAAGATTTCGCCACCCTTGCCCATCGTACCGGCCTCGAGCACCAGCTTGCAGGCTTCAGGAATCAACATGAAGAAGCGAATGATGTCAGGATGGGTCACCGTGACGGGACCGCCCTTCCGAATCTGCTCCTTGAACAGGGGAATTACGGAACCGTTGGACCCAAGGACGTTGCCGAATCGAGTGGTCACGAACTGGGTGATGCCCTGCACCTTTCCGTCCTTGATCGCCTTGTCGAGCGACTGCACATAAATTTCGCAGATACGCTTCGAGCAACCCATCACGTTGGTGGGGTTCACGGCCTTGTCGGTGGAAATCATCACGAACTTCTTCACCCCGTATTTCACGGCCAGGTCGGCTAACACGCGCGTACCATCTATATTATTCTGAACGGCCTCGCTAGGGTTGTCCTCCATCATCGGAACGTGTTTATAGGCCGCGGCATGGAACACGTAGTCGGGCTTGTAGGCCTTGAACAGACTCTCCATGCGGCGGTGCTTGGTGATGCTCGTCACGATGCCCTCGGCCTTGATGCCTGGGAAGTCCCGCGACATCATCAGTCGGATGTCGTGTTGGGGAGTCTCTGCCTCATCGATGAGGATGAGCCGCTCTGGGTCGAACTTGGCTATCTGGCGCACCATCTCGCTACCAATGGAGCCTGCCGAGCCCGTGATGAGGATTCTCCGGCCGCGCAGCATCTTGCCTACGGCCTCCAGGTCTACCTGTATCTCTTCACGTGGCAGCAGGTCTTCAATCTGAATCTCTCGGAGCTGAGAGGTGGTGATGTCGCTCTTGCCGTCCCACTTCTGCGCCAGGTTGATGGTATAGATGGCAATGCCTGCCTGAATCAACCGGTCGCTCATGGCGGGATTGTTGGCAAAGTCCTGATTCTTCAGGGGCGAAACGAGCAAAGTCTTCACTTCCATTTTCAGCATGTTATCCACCAGATGCTCATCGTTGCGATACACCTTAACACCCATGAGCAGATGGCCCAGCATATCATCCGAGTCCGTCACGAATCCCTTCAGGTCGAAGCGCATGGGAGAGTCCATCTTGATGCTCTTGGCCAACATCAGTCCGCCCTCGCGAACGCCATAGATAAAGACGCGCTTGGTGTCCTTGTTGCGGAGTATCAGATCGTGGAAATACTTCACCATCACGCGCATGGCGCACATGATGGAGGTGGCCAGAATGAACGTGAAGCCCAGCTCTTTCACCCTGACGGGCACCATCCAAGGGAACCATGTGTCGGCATGGAAGAAGATGCGGAGCACGCCAATGATGATGAACGCCATCAGGTTGGCGAAGGTCACACGGGTCAGGTCGGTGAAGGTGGAATAGCGAAGTACGCCCTGATAGGTTCGCATCAGCCGGAACCCCATCAGATAGAATAGCAGATAGAAACACAGGGTGCCTACCAGCGGCAGGAATACGTTGGCCGTAGCCGTTGCTCCTCGGTCGAGCGTATAGCACACCAATCCTGAAACGACGACGACAAAGCAGTCGAACAACAAAATGCACCAATATGGTAAAGCACTCCTCGTAAAATACCAAGAGCCTATTTTCTCAATCATTCTTTTCATAGGTCACTTTAATATTCGGTACCTAAGTACGTTTTATATATAGTTCAGAAATCGTGTCCCGACTCCAAATTGCGTTGCAAAGATACACTTTTTATTCTGAACCACCAAAAAATATCCAACAAAAACTCACAAAAACATGATAAAAGGTTGATTTTTGAGAATATACAGACCACTTGCACGAAGTTCATAAACTATCCTAATTTTTTGTTTCATTGTGTCTGTAAATGCAAATAAATTCGTACTTTTGCATCTGAATAATTAAATAAACATGTCATCATGAAACGCCTTTGGCTCACTTCTCTACTACGCATGGTGCCATCGAGGTAAAGTGAAGATGCGAGTATGGATGAACTACGAAAAAAGTAATTTTGGTAAATGAAACCGTAAAATAGATATAGCGTACCATAATAATTATGCGTAACTTTGCACCCTGAATTGAAGAAGTTCAAACTTAAACATGACATATATGAAGAAATTGAAAATGATGGTCGTCGGCATGATGGCAATGTTGACAACAGCTGCCTTCGGGCAAAGTAAAGTGTACATGACCAAGGAGATTTCTCCTGAGGCATTGGTGAAAATCTATAAGGCCGTAGGACGCGAGGCTACGGGACGAGTGGCCGTGAAGATCTCTACCGGCGAGGACGGCGGCAACAACTATCTGAAGCCAACACTCATACGCCAACTGGTCGACGAGGTGAACGGCACTATCGTGGAATGCAATACCGCCTATCCCGGCAAGCGCAATACATCGGATGCCCATTGGCAGACCATTCAGAAGCACGGTTTCGACTCAATCTTCGCCGTAGACCTGATGGATGAGTTTGGTACTATCCGAATCCCCGTGAAGGATAAGAAGCACATCAAGTATGACATCGTAGGTTCGCACCTACCCAACTACGACTTCATGATCAACCTGGCCCATTTCAAAGGGCATGCGATGGGTGGATTCGGCGGTGTGCTGAAGAATGCCTCCATCGGTGTGGCTTCGTCTACAGGTAAGGCGTATATCCATTCGGCTGGCTATTGTGACGACGTGGTGGAAGCCTGGAACCACATAGAAGACCAAGACGGATTCTTAGAGTCGATGGCTGCTGCCGCTCAGGGTGTACACGAGTATTTCGGAAATGGCCAGCGCATGCTCTACATCAATGTAATGAACAACATGTCGGTAGATTGCGATTGCGACTCGCATCCCGCTGACCCCATGCTGAAGGATATGGGCATTCTGGCTTCTACTGACCCGGTAGCTCTCGATCAGGCTTGTCTCGACTTGGTGTTTAGCCATCAAGATCAGACTGGCGACACCGCTAAGCCCTTGACGGAGCGTATCCAGCGGCAACATGGAACGCACACCGTTGACTATGCTGAGCAGATCGGTCTGGGTTCGAAGAAATATACGCTTATCAGTATCGACAAATGAACATGCATACATATCGTGTGCTTGCGGTGATAGCTGCGGGCACATTTTTGTTTTCGGCGCAGGTGTCTGCTGAGGATATTCAAGACTCCTTAGCACTTCAAGAGGTGGTGGTAACGGGTACGCGCAATGCGGTTGACGTGCGCCATCTGCCCATGACCGTCACCGTGATTGGTCGTGAGAAACTCACGGAGCAGAATCAACCCTCCGTGTTGCCCACCGTCATGCAACAAGTGCCCGGACTCTTTGTCACTTCTCGCTCCATGATGGGATATGGCGTATCGACGGGTGCGGCAGGTGGTATCAACATGCGGGGTATCACGGGAGGAGCTGGGCAATTGCTCGTACTCATCGACGGTCATCCGCAATATAATGGTATCTACGGACATCCTATTTCCGATAGCTACCAGTCGCTGATGGCCGAGCGAGTGGAAGTGCTTCGCGGTCCTGCCTCCGTGCTTTATGGTAGCAATGCGATGGGGGGCGTGATGAACATCGTTACTCGCAATTCTGAGCGTAGAGACCATGTGGCCACGGAAATCAACATCGGAGCCGGGAGCTATGGTACTCTACAAACGGAAGCCAGCATTCAGGTGCGCCAAGGAAGATTCTCGTCGACGGTTTCGGCGCAATATAATCGGACGGATAACCATCGGCCACACATGGGATTCGAACAATATGGCGGCTATCTGAAACTGGGATACGACTTGACACCTCATTGGAATGCCTATGTGGATGCTGACGTGACTCACTTCAACAGTAGTTATCCAGGGGCGGTTTCGAGTCCACTCTACGATGCGGATCAATGGATTACCCGCGGTGTGGTTTCAGCAGCCTTGGAGAATCTCTATCAACACACAAGTGGAGCATTGAGCGTCTTCACGAATTTCGGAAGACATAAGATTGACGACGGAACGGCCGATGCCGCCAATCCCACTCAACGCTATTTCCGTTCGAAGGATGCACTCATGGGCATCTCCTGGTATCAGAGCGCCCAACTCTTCGGAGGTAATCGTCTGACCGTAGGCATCGACTATCAGCACATCTACGGGAATGCCTACTATACGTCGAAACAAACGGGCGAAGTGCTGGAAACTCAGAACAAACAAAGTGGTAAGAGTTATCGCAACGAGATAGCAGCCTATGTGGATTTCCGTCAGGACATCGCCTGCTGGCTGACGTTGGATGCCGGAATACGTGCAGACCATCATAGCATCACGGGTACGGAATGGGTTCCCCTGGCTGGTATCGTGGTACGTCCCATCCTGACGGGCGAAGTAAAAGCGATGGTGAGCAAGGGGTTCCGCAATCCAACGATGCGCGAGATGTATCTCTATCCTCCTTCGAACACCGACCTTGAACCCGAACGGATTTGGAACTATGAACTATCGTGGCGCCATCGCTTAGGAAGATTCAACTATGGCGCGAATCTCTATTATATAAAAGGTGACAATATGATTCAGACCGTGAACCGGCAAAATGTAAATACGGGCGAGATTGAAAACTACGGTGCCGAACTGGAAGCTGCTTGGCATATCAACGGGCATTGGTCGCTAAACACCAACCACGCTCTGCTCCACATGGAGCATCCCGTAATAGCAGCTCCCACGTATAAGGGCTTCTTAGGAGCCGACTATCGCTATCAGCGTTGGGACATCCATGCGGGAGTTCAATATATCAGCGGTCTTTACACGGTGGTTGGCGATGAAGAAGAGCAAGAAGACTTCTGCCTGCTGAATGCATCGGTCAACTATCGCCTTACGAAAGCCATTGCTCTCTGGCTTCGGGGCGAGAACCTCTTGGCGCAACGATATGAAATCAACAAGGGGTATCCCATGCCCAAAGCTACATGGATGGGAGGCATCACACTGAATCTATAATTCTCCATACGTAACAAAAAAGAACACCCACATACTTCACATGCGAGTGTTCTTTTTTTATCGTTACGTTATTCTTACTATTTCTTGGCTTTCTCTTCCTTAGCCTTGGGAACAGCCTTCTTGGGTTCCTCTTCCTTAGCCTTGGGAGCAGCCTTCTTGGGCTTTTCACCAGCCTTGTCGAGTTTTGCCTTCAGTTTGTCCTCTTCCTTCTGCATCTTCTCTACCTTTGCCTGCAGACGTACGATTTCCTTGTTCTTACGCTCTATCTCGTCGCCCTGGTTCTTGATGGTAGTCAACAGGGAGTTCAGCTCGTCGTTGTCAATCTCTTCTGGATAGAGTGCATTCACACGATTGATGAAGTCGCCGAGGATATTCATATAGTTGGTGAACGCATCGAAAGGACTATCGTAGATACCACGGTCGAGACCTACGTTCGACGGCTTGGTAGTCATGAAGCGGAAGTTGTTGGAGGCCTGCAGATAGTCCCAGTCTTGATTGATACGGGGATCGTTAGCAATGCGAAGGCGGTCGGTTATGCTATAGAGCTTTTCAAAGGCCTCGCGTTGCATAACGTTGCCAAGCCAGCAACTCACATCGCGCTCTTCGTCGACCCATGAAAGGGTGTCGGGCACATGGAGTGCATCCACACTCTTGAGTTTGCCGATCACCTCTGACGGTGTAGAGAAGGTGATGCCTTCTTTCTCTGCTACGGCGGGCATAGCCTTGACGAACTCGAGGATATTCGACGACAAGGGCTGCGCAATACCAAGGGCAGAGAGCTCCATGAAGATGCCAAACACTTGTTCTTCTTCAGGTGCCTTCACAATTTTGCGGATATAGTTGTCGGCAAAGAGTGGATACTCGTCCCATGTGGGATCGCTGAAGCGGAGCGAAATGTCATCGCTGAGCGTTACGTCGCGCAACAAGAGTTTCAGCTTGGGAGCCATCGCGCAATGGTAGACATAGTGCGGCGACTTCCAGCCCAGCACATGCTTGGCGCCTTCGGTAAGCATACCTTTGAATCCCATGCGCGAAGCCTGAAGACCGATATCGTCGCTATAGATAAGCGATGAGTTGCGCAGGATGGTCGGACGCTTGCCGAAATATTCCTCTATCTTATCAGCCTGGCGTTTCACCTCATCGGCGAAGCTATCGGGCTTGATGAGCGAGGCAAGACCATGCGAGAAAGGTTCTGCCAAGAACTCCACACAACCGGTTTGGTTGAGTTCCTGGAGCTTCGTGAGCACTTGCGGGGCATGCAATTCAAGCTGTTCGATGCCCACACCAGAGAGGGAGAAGGCCACCTTGAACTTCTTGCCATACTGCTGGAACATGTCGCTGAAGGCATTCAGAGCGGGCATGTAAGAACGCTCTACGATGTCGCTGATGGAACGATCGTTCTCATAGTCATCATAGTAATAATGGTCGGTACCGATATCGAAGAAGCGGTAACGCTTGAGATGCACAATCTGATGAATCTCAAAATATAAGCATATTGTTTTCATATTCTTGCTATTTTTTCGTTGTTTCGTTGTTTGGTTATTCCGGAATTTCCTTCATTCGGCATTCCGGGATTCCGTTAATTCCACCCGAGGGTGCGGAGATAGAGTTCGCGAATCCAGGTACCTACTTTCACCCAAGTAATCTGATCAACTTCGTTCTTACCTTCTTCCTGCAGATACTTGAAGAGGCTATCGTTGTGACAGATGCTATACATGGCGTCGGCCATAGCGTGAATATCCCAGTAGTCCACCTTGATGCAATTATGAAGAATCTCTGCACAACCGCTCTGCTTGGAGATGATAGTAGGTGTTCCGCATTGCATGGCCTCGAGCGGAGAGATACCAAACGGCTCAGAAACAGAGGGCATCACATAGACATCGGAATCCTTCAGGCACTCGTAGACCTGCTTTCCGCGCATGAAGCCCGGGAAGTGGAACCGATCGGCTATGCCTCGTTCGGCTGCCAGGGTTATCATGGCATCCATCATATCGCCACTTCCGGCAAAGCAGAAACGAACGTTGCGCGTACGATGGAGCACCAGATTGGCTGCCTCGACGAAATACTCAGGGCCTTTCTGCATGGTGATACGCCCAAGGAAGGTGACGACCTTCTCCTTATCGGTATGATCCGGACGAGGTATATCCTGCAATTCCTTGCGGAGAGGATATACGGCGTTGTGCACCGTGAAGCACTTCCTCGGATCCTGATGATAGTGGTTGATCACCGTCTGGCGCGTCAGCTCCGACACACACATGATACAATCGGCATTGTCCATACCGTTTTTCTCGATTCCGTAGACCGTGGGATTCACATTTCCACGCGAACGGTCGAAGTCGGTGGCATGAACATGAATGCACAAAGGCTTGCCACTAACCTGCTTAGCATGGATACCAGCGGGATAGGTAAGCCAGTCGTGAGCATGAATGATGTCAAACTCCTGTTGCCGGGCCACCACACCTGCAATAATCGAATAATTATTGATTTCCTCGTGGAGGTTCTGAGGATAGCCGCCAGCAAACTCCATGCAACCTAAATCATTAACGTGCATGTAGTTGAAGTCGGCATAGATATGATCGCGCAACTGGAAATAGAGGTCAGGATCCATGATGTTGCCCACCCGACTCTGCACATAGTCGCGATCAACATTGCGCCAGGCTATGGGTACTGCATTCATGGCTATAATCTTGCAAGCTTCCTGCGACTCATCACCAAATGGGTGTGGCAGGCAAAGCACCGTTTCGATGTCGCCCTGTGCTTTGAGTCCCTCTGATATTCCGTAGTTGGCTGTGGCGAGTCCTCCGAACACGTGGGGAGGATACTCCCATCCAAACATTAATACTTTCATAGGTAATCTATATTTTATTCCATTAACTCGTCAACTTGTCAACTCATTTCTTATAAGTGTACTTCTCGAGCATGTTCAGCGTACGAAGCACTTCTGCCACATTCATCGCAAACGACATGGCACCGCGTGCGCGGAACGGCGGGTTGCCATCGCTCATCTCGGGTATGGTGCCCAGGCAGTTGATGACCATCTCGTCTTCATAGCCCACCATCTGGCGCTCTATGAAGCTCAGGCGAGTGCGTTTGTAGAGTTTCAGACAAGCCTCCATGTAGAAGCCTCCGAGCCAAGGCCAAGCTGTACCCTGATGGTAGGCATAGTCGCGTTGCGACTGTGGCCCCACATACATGGGGTTGTAGCCACCGCTCTTGGGCGACAATGAGCGCAGTCCTTTAGGAGTGAGCAACTCGCGCGTACATATATCTAATACGCCTTTCTGCTGATCGGCCGATAGCGGAGAGTAGTCGAGTGCTACGGCGAAGATCATGTTCGGACGTACACTCCAGTCCATCATGTTGCCGTCAACATAGTCGAAGAGATAACCGTAGTCGTTGAGGAAAGTCTCCACAAACGAGGCCTTGCATTTCTCGGCCATTGCTTCCAGATGAGCAACCGACTTCTCGTCGTTGTTCATCGTGGCGAGCTTGGCGCAGAACTTCAGGGCATTGTACCAGAGGGCATTGATCTCAACCACGTATCCTGTACGAGGAACCACGGGGCGTCCATTGGCTGTGGAGTTCATCCAAGTCATAGCTCGCTCCTTGCCGTTGATGCGAAGGAGACCGTTGTCGTCGAGCTTCACGTTGGGATGCTTGCCCTTCTCAATGAAGCGGACAATGTCTTCAACCAGCTTGCTATACATCTTCAGGCACTTCTCAATACCTGCCTCCTTGGCATATTGCTGAACAGCCCAGATCGCCCAGAGCGGAACGTCGGGCTGCTCCATCTCATAAATCTTCCCGGCGGGCTTGCCTGCCATAAAGCCGCGTAGCTCTTTCTCGGCAGACTTCATCACCAACTCGAAGTAGTCTTGTTCTTCGATGGCAAGAGTCAGTCCGGGAAGGGCGATGAATGTATCGCGCGCACGACACTTAAACCAAGGATATCCGGCCAGAATGTAGCGTTCGTCCTTGCTCGTTCGGTTGTGGAACTGATGGGCAGCATTGACCAGACAATGGAAGAAATTATCGCGTGGAGAACGCTCGTCTACTTCCTCTTGGAAGAGTCTGGACAAGGTTCGTGGTTTAATCTCCTTCGTTGAGGCGGCAAACACGATGCTCTCGCCCTTCCTAATCTTCATTTCGAAATAGCCGGGAACGTAGAGGTCTTCATTCGATGAATAGCCACGCTCCTGCTCCTTCGGATACTCTATGCCACGATACCAGTCGGGCCGGAACACGAACTCGTTTTTCTTCGAGAACTGCATATACAGGTCGGGATAGCCGGCATACATGCAGGTGCTGATACCATTCTCTACGGCATGATACTCTCTGCTGGCCGTGGGATTCTCATGTGTGAACTGTCTGACGCTTCTGAATGCCAGGAACGGCTGGAAACGCAACGTGGTCTCCGAGTGAGCGTCTTCGAGGGTGTAACGCAGAAGAATACGGTCTTCATAGTGCTGAAACACTACTTCTTTCTTCAGAATCACACCTCCTACACGATAAATGGTTGTCGGCACTTTGTCGCAATCAAACTCTCGAATGTACTTGTGGCCTTTCGGACTGTAGTTGTTGCCTTGATATTTGTGAAGTCCCAGATTGAACTCAGCGCCATGCTGGATAACCGTCACGTCGAGCGACGACAACAAGACGTGGTTGTCGTCGTCCATTTCAGGTATCGGTACTACCAGCAAGCCGTGATACTTGCGTGTGTTGCAATCAACAATCGTGGAACAGGAATAGGCTCCCGAGCGGTTGGTTCGCAACAGCTCGCGTGGAAGTGCTTCCTCTAAATTCGTCATCAAAGCCTTTTCAAATCTCAGATAACTCATAGATTCTAAATTGTATGGTTAATAATAATTTGTTGCAAAACTTTCTCCAAAAGTACACAAAATAAAATTATTGACAAAATAAAACAACAGGATTTTGCAAAAAAAAGTTGTTTTTTATACTTCATTCATAAAAAAAGAAGGCGAACAGACCCTTCTTAATCAAAAATTACTAACTTTGCACCCGTCATGAAGAGCCACAAAAAAAACGTCAAATCTGCTTCGACGGCATCTACCCAGATGCGGTTCGCCTCTTCAATGGACGACAGGCTGTTTCTCCTGAAACTTATCCGGCAGGGTGAACATGAGCAACAAGATTTCAAATACAAGGTGATGGATGCCGAAAAGCTGGCACGCTCGGTATCTGCATTCGCCAATACGAGGGGTGGCAGACTATTGATTGGTATTCGCGACGACGGGAACATCTCGGGCGTCAGGTCGGATGAGGAGATTTTCATGATGCATGCTGCGGCATTTAAGTATTGCCGACCTCAGGCCGACATCAAGTTTGAAACGCTCTACGCCGAGGGGAAGACCATCGTTGTGGCTACGGTTCCTCCTGCCGTTCGCAAACCGGTCTTTGCGTTAAACGATGAGGGCAAGCGCACCGCATATATTCGCATTGCCGACGAGAACATTGTGGCTTCGCCTGTGCATCTGAGTCTTTGGAAAATGGAAGCTGCTCCAAAAGGGCAAACGATGACTTTCGGCGACGAAGAGCGAAACATTCTTTCCATATTGGACGAACAACCCAACATAACACTCAACCGACTCATCCGACTTTCTCGCACCAATCGCTGGAAAACCATCGACACGCTGGCTCGACTGATTCGCTTTGGACTCATCGGCATGAAGCATGTAGAGCAGCAATTCCTATTCTTCGAAGAATCTATGTAAACCTATCGCTTACGTAATTGCCAGAAGGCAACCGCAGAGGCTGCGGCCACATTGAGCGAATCCACCTGATGCGACATTGGTATGCGCGCTACATAGTCGGCTCCACAGATGACCTGTTGGGACAATCCGTCGCCTTCGGTTCCCATGATGATGGCCAGGCGCGGTTCTTCTATCAGGGGCTGAAAGTCGATGGATACGGAATCATCGCTCAATGCCATAGCTACCGTACGGAAGCCTAAACGTCGGAGTTGCTCTTGATAGTCGGCCGGAGCGCTGTCAATCCAAGTCCAAGGAACCAAGAACACGGATCCCATCGACACGCGGACGGCTCGGCGGTTCAGGGGGTCGCACGACTGGGTGGTGAGCAGTACGCCATCAATGCCCAATGCGGCTGCTGAACGGAAGATGGCACCGATGTTCGTCGTGTCAACCACACCATCGATGACCACAATCCTCTCTGCTTGCTCACAGATAGAAGCTACCGAAGGAAACGCCTTGCGGCGCATAGCACAGAGAACACCTCGCGTGAGGGTATAGCCTGTGAGTTGGGCAAGCAGTTCCCTACTGCCTGTAAACACGGGTATGTCTGGACAACGGGCAACAATCTCATGTGCATCGCCCTCGATATGGCGCTTCTCGCACAACACAGAAACGGGTTCATACCCGGCATTCAGAGCCACATGAATCACCTTCGGGCTTTCGGCAATGAAGATTCCCTTGTCGGGTTCCAGCCGATTGCGCAACTGAGCCTCGGTAAGGGTACTATAGACTTCAACTCCCGGATGATTCAAAGATGTTACTTCTACGACAGACATGCTTCTATTTTTGTTGGCAAAGGTAGCTGTTTTTTTGAAAAAAACGTATTTTTTCTTCTGTTTTCTCATGATAATCAGCAGAAAATCACTACATTTGCAGCAAGATAACAAATCAGAAGCGAATCATGATGACATTATTAGAAGCTACCGACGTGCGGCATAGCGTCAGAAGATATGATGAAAGGCCTATCGAACAGGAGAAAATAGAAAGGCTGCAGGACATCATCGAAGCGTGTAATCGCGAAGGCGACTTGCACATCCAGTTGGTGACCAACGACGAAAAGGCATTCGGCAGTTGGTTGGTCCACTATGGTGCATTCAGCGGGGTGCGCAACTATTTTGCAATGGTTGGCAAGAAAGCCGACGACCTCGACGAGCGGTTGGGCTACTATGGTGAACGACTCGTGCTCGAGGCGCAGCGATTGGGACTGAACACCTGCTGGGCGGCACTCACCTATCGGCGAAACAGCAAGCGGGTGAATGTCAGACTCAATGAGAAGTATCGGGCTGCCATCTCGTTAGGATATGGACTCACACAAGGCTCTTCGCACAAAATCAAAAGGCCTGAACAAGTCTCCAATGTCAGCGAGCAGACGCCCGACTGGTTTCGTCAAGGCGTAGAATGTGCCTTGAAAGCCCCAACTGCCATCAATCAACAGAAATTCCACTTCCAGTACAACGAAGACCAGACGGTCACGGCAACCACCAGCCTGGGATTCTTTTCCAAAATGGACCTCGGTATTGCCAAGTATCACTTCGAGCTGGGTGTAGGCATCCACGATTTGTTTTAGGCGAGAACGGCATGAACATTCTTATTGTTTATCTCGCTCCGTGTGGTGATAAATGTCTCAAAATTTGTTAATCAATCTCGTCATCAGTGGGTATGGCGTAATTTCTCCACTTTATGTCCGAGGTATAGCAGGCTGCGATTTTGACTAACCTGTCAAACAAATCGTACTTTGGGTCATTTGAGTCTCTGAAGAACCTGCGATTGAACTTCCAGCAGAATTCGTTGAGATAGAGTTGCAAGAATTGTCTGTCGACCTCTCCGTGAATTGCCGCAATGCCGTTTTTACACCTTCCAATTACGATATGAACCCAAGGGAGGTTTGTCTTGACGACTTTGTCCACGTCATATTCTGTGTAGGGTACATGCTTTTTGAAGAAATCCTTGAAGTTGACATGAGAAGACGATCCGTCTGTAACAACCACTGTATCCTTTCCGACATGCTCTTGTACAATCTTGTCTATAGCAGGTGCTGTAAGGTTGTCAAGGACAAACATCTTTATATAATGTACGACCTTTCCAACAGACTGCCTTTTGGCTTTCTTTG
>ERZ842401.3262-NODE-3262-length-20405-cov-4.630860_pt1 | contig 20405 bp, 10 predicted proteins | sample MGYA00521270_ERZ842401 | MGnify/ENA primary metagenome ERZ842401 (study PRJEB31892, sample SAMEA3878208) | bioreactor metagenome | biome: Moose rumen | place: Sweden | collected 2011-10 | study: EMG produced TPA metagenomics assembly of the PRJEB12797 data set... | reverse complement strand
GACCCCTTTCCAAAGACTTTTATTTCTTTTTGGCGAGGGGGCATGAGTGCGGTCTACAGGGCGATTTGCTGTCGCATACAAAGTATTTTGACAAAACAAAGCCCCCTCGCCAAAAAGAAACAGAAGTTTTAGGGAGGGGGCTTGGGGGATGCCCCTTTTTCAAAAGGGTCTCCCCCAATAAATAACGCACCAAGCAGCCCGACGGGACGAATATCGGTCAGAGCTTGTATTTTAGTTGTATGTTGATATCTTCATAGTTTGGTCTTTTATCCCTGCCTGCGGTGAACCAGAATATGAGCAGCATGACCACGAGGGGGGCTGCTATTATGGGCACGACTATCATGGGGTCTACCTGTATTGCGTCGGCAGGGGCTTTAGCGCCGATACTTTCGGCGGCGCCGGCAATTCTGCGTGAGCGCAGCAGCAGGCGGTGGGTGTTGATACCGTAGGGGGTGCAGGTCAGCAAAGTCATATAATCGCTGTCGGGGATTATTGCCAGCTCCTCCACCTGCTCGGGGAGGACGATAAGTATCTCCTCCACCTCATAGGTATAGACCTGGTCGAGAACATTCACGGTAAAAATGTCGCCCACCACTATCTTGTCGATATCGGTAAAAAGTCTGGCAGAGGGCAGACCGCGGTGGGCTGAGATAACGCCGTGGGTATTGGCGCCGCCCACGGGCAGGGTAGAGCCCTGCAGATGACCTGCGGCTATCTGCAAAACACCCTCGCTGGTGCCGTGGTAGATAGGCAGCGAGACACGCACAGCAGGGATATTGACATAGCCCATTATGCCCGTACCTGTGACGTCAAGGGTCTCCTCATAGCCAGATACCTCGTCATACTGGCTCAAAGGGGCTTGCAGCATTGCCAGCCTGCGGTTGTAATCGTGGGCTTCGTCCAGCATTCGGGCGATGTCCTCCTTGCTGGTATTATCCACCAGCTCCTGATAATCGGAGATGACCCTGGCAGAAACGTGCCTGTTCCAAAGGTCGCTGACGGTGGGATAGAGCATCACGGAGACTCCCACAAGGAGCAGAACAACAAGAAACACCGTGGATATCGCATTTGTTTTCTTTTTCATTTTACTCATGGGACCCTCCCTGATGCCGGGCTGACCGCAGAAATATGCGGTTTTCGGCTTTTTAAGCTTAAATTATATCTCCCCCGCCGCAGACGAGGGAGACATAACGGGTTATTGATTTTCAGTCAAACTATCCAATTATTTGGACTTCTTGCTCATTCTCTTCTTAGTGATAAGAGCAACGCCTGCAAGACCTGTCAGGCTGCCGCCGATAGCGTAGAACATCTTAGTACCAACGCCGCCCGTTGTGGGGAGCTTGTTGCCCTTGGTGTTCTTAACGGAAGCAGAGATCTTACCGGTGTCGATGTCGCCTGTAGTTGCGCTTGCTTCAAAGCCCTCAGCTGTGAGTGATGTCAGCTGAGGATCATCTGCAATGATCTGGTGTTCAGCTGTAACAGTGAATGTGATAGGCGAAATACCGTTGTAGCCCTCGGGGGTCTCTGTCTCCTCGAGCTTATACTGACCGTCATCAAGACCATAGAAGCTGAACTTAACTCTTATAGAAGCGCTGTCAGTTGATTCGCCTTCGGCAGTCTGTCCTATCTTAACAGCAACAGGAACGTAATTGCCTGTTTTAGCATCGAACTTGCTGAGAGTGAAGTCTGCACCTGCAAGATTTGCTCCGTCCTGATCCTGCTTTGTGATCTCTGTGATGTAAGTGAATACTCTTACCTTATCCTCGGGAGTTGAAGATGTATTTGTCTCTTCCTTACCGGGTGAATCAGGTGTACCGGGTGTCTGTGGCTTATCAACTTCACTGGGGTTATCGGGAGTATCGGGAACATCATTTCCGGGGGTTACATTCGGATACATATCGTAATCAGCATTGGTCGAGTATACAGCATAAGCAGTATTCGGGTTTCCTGCTGTGCCGTATTTTACGTTATCGCCTGTCTTGCCGGCAGTTTCTGTATTACCGAGAACTGCTGTGTACTCAAAAGTGATAACTGCGTTGTCGGGGTCGATATTTGCATTGTCAGCAATGTGCTTGATATCAGGGAATGTAACTTTAATGCTGTTTTCGGTAACAGTTATATCATAGCCTGTGTTAGCACCTGCTACAGTATTCTTAGCAATGTCGGTAGTATTGATCTTAACGCCTGTGATAGTGATATCAGTAAGCTCGTCAACATTGAAGGCAGAGTCGATAGTATCTCTGAACTGGAGATAATAGCCCTCATAGGAAGAAACATTCTCGGGAAGTGTAGCCTTCAGCTGGAAAGGAACTGCATCTCCAACATCGTGGTCAGCGCCGTCCTGCCAGTCGGACATTTCTGTTTCTGTTGAGTCATTGATATCCTTAAGCTTCTTCTCGAACTGAACAGAACCAAGCTTTGAGGTTATGTTGAGAACATTGGAATTTGTTGTAGAATCAGAAACTATCTGCAGGATAGTAGCTTTCTTTGTGTTGGTCTCGATAATTGCATAGTAGCCCTCTGCAAGATTATCAACCGAAGTATTTGTCTTGTCAAGTGTTGCAACAGGCTCGCCCTTGATAAGAGCTGTAACGTCAGTGTCCTTTGTTGCGCTTGCGAGTGCAGTCTCAACATTAGCGGGAGTCTGACCTTCAGCAAGGTTTGTTCCTGCTGTAGCGCCTACCAGTACCAGCTCGGTACCAGATGCCGCCTCAAACTTACCTGTAAGCAGCTGATAGACCTTATATGTGCTCTCAGAATTAGCATCTACCTGAATAGTATAAGTAGCAGGTTCCGGATCAGCAGTAGCCAGTGCTGTCATAGGAACGCTCAGGCTTGCAGCGATGAGAAGTGCGGCAGCCATTGTAGTGATCTTCTTGAAGTTTTTCATGATAAAATCTCCTTTATATTATAAATTTTGCTGTAGTTTGCGCCATGTAAGCGGCGCAGGTTTTATTTTACGGTGCGCCTGCGCCGTTTAGCAACATAGCCAAGTGCGGAAGCTCCTATCAGGAACATTCCCACAGCGTAAAGTCTGCGAGTACCCTCGCCGCCTGTGGTGGGCATTTTTACGCCTGTTTCTTCTTTACTGTTCACAACGGTGATCTTTGGTGTTGTAGAGTTCACATAAGCGCTCAGCGCATTTACGGTCAACTCGGTCTGATCGTCGTCGTCCTCATACTTATAGCTTGCCTTATAGTGAGCCATTTCGTCCTCTACTGCGTAATAGTAGTAGGGGTTGCCGCTGGTATCACAAGCAGGCAGGTCTTCTATAAGCTTTTTCCAGGTATCGCCCTGTGATGGTGTGAAGGTCACTTCGATATAACCGTCACTCTCAAAGGTCCTTGCGACCTGTATAGCATCGGCAGCAGCCAGATATGTCTTTTTGCTTACCGAGCTCAGAGACATAAGTCTGGGGGCTGATGAGAGGGTGTTTGCAGTTTCTTTTTCGTAGGTAATCTCAATAGTACCCTTCGTGAAGCCACTGAGTATCATCTGGATATCCGAAGTTCCGTCAGATGGAACTACATATACATCATCAAATGCAACATTAAAGACTCCGTAGGTGTTGGCAGTAGCTGTTGTATTCTCTCTGCTTGTTGTATATGCATTTACACCCCATGCAGAGCCGCTGTAGTTATCAGCCTGACCAAAGAATACTTCTCCGTAATTATATCTTATACGGAAGCCTACTATATTACCTGTGCCTTCTGTTCCTGTAACTTTGATATTTGTTATCTTATCTCCGGGTTCAAGAGTTATACTCTCACCGTTTGAAAGCTCATAAGATTTCGGCAGGTCCTTAACAGTTACAAGCACTGTCTTGGAAACTCCGTCCTCCAGTCTGGTCACAGTCACTGCAACAGGACTGTTCTCATTGGTGTAAGCAACACCCGTTACCTCACCCGTGGTCTCGTTAACCGATACCTTTGTAACATCGTTAGATGCGTATCTGAAAGTACCGTAGCTCGGGTCGGGGGTTATCTGTCCGCCCTGCTCCAGCGATACCTCCATAGTGGGCTCTACCGTGAAATCAGCAAGCCCTATCTCAAGGGTAACAGGCTTTGATGTAACGCCGTTTACCGTGGCTGTTATCTCAACAACGCCCATGTTTGACGCACTTACAACTCCGTTTTCAACAGTCACATTCGGCGAACCGCTCAGGACTGTCACGTTATAGGTGGTCTCGCCCACAGCAGCGCCGCCGACCATGTTGACCGTAAGCTGTGCGTTCTCCCCCGCGTTCATCTCGGTCTTGTCGATAGAGAGAACAGGCACGGGTTTCTTGGAAACTATGAGCGTTACCGTTTTAGTTGTAAGTGTATTGCCGTCCCTGACGGAAATGGTCGTCTCGCCCGTTTTATCAAGAGCGTTCACTGTTATGCTTCCGTCGGCATTTGCTGTAACAGAAGCCAGTGTGCTGTCAGCTATCTCAGCTGTAATATTTGTACTGTTGGTAGTTACAGCACCAACTGCGTTAGGCTTTACTACCAGTATCTCGGGGTCTGTCTCGAATGCAGCCAGCTGATCTGCGTTATCTGCCGCCGACTTGGTCCTGTATATCCTGATGGTAACAGGGTCGCTCAGGTGCTCCTCACCGTCAGACCACTTTTTGATCAGCGAAAGATCGGTGGACTTGACTGTGTTGGTAACGGTGATGGTATCGTTGCTGTCCAGCGTGATACCGTTATTGCTGTAAGAAATGGTGTACATTCTGTTGGTGTCCACTTCTCTTACAAAGTAGTACCACGGAACTGAGCTGCCGTTCACCGTCTGGAAATTAGCCAGCTCCAGCGTCCAGTCATCTGACTTTCTCAGCTTGATGTTCTGCAGATACTGATAGGTCGAATAATCTGCTGTTCCTATCTTGCCGTCAGCATCAAGATCACTTGGCAGACCGTTCAGGTCTAATCCGTTCGGGTAGAGTGTTCTGTAAAGCTCCAGCTCAACAAAGTCGGGCTGTTCATAGTTGTCTGTATTCTCCCAGACCTTTTTAATGGTTATCTTATCCGACTGCGAGTTGATTATCTTAGCATAAATGCCGTCCTTATCGCCCTCGTAGTCGTACTCGGTGGTATAGTCGGGATATTTCTCGGCGTCTATCGGTTCCTCATAAACATAGTAGAAGTAATGAGAGCCCGTTGTTGCGTCGATAATGTAATCCATATTCTGCCAGATGTACTCCCACCCGTTGGAGTCATCAAGGGTCTCTGCACCGATCTCTATGATAGTTCCTGCGCCCTTGTCAGCATTCACCGTATCAACAAATCCGGGGTCTACCGAGCCGTCCCAGCCGGGGTATTCCGAAAGGTCAAGCTCAGTCTTATAAAGATGTACCGTTATGCCGTCATGGCTGCTCAGACCGTCCTGCCATACCTTTTTGACCTCATAAGGCACCTTTTTGGGGGTGCTGTCTTTATTGATTATGGTAAGCTCGCCGATATCGCCGTTCAGATTCTTGGTATAGCTTACCGAGTACATCTTTCTCAGTGTTCTCGTCTGCGCCTTGGTCAGGTCTAGTCCGAAGGATGGGTCATCTACTACCTCGACCACCTCAAAGTCGGTATAATCTCCCAGGTCGACCCCTTCCAGATCAAAGGTCCAGCCGTTATCCCTGGTGAGCTTGCCCGAGTAGATCGGGTCGTCTGTCCTTCTGCCCTGGACGTCTATACCGTAGAGCTTGAAGCCGACCTCCTTGAACTCGACCTCTGAGCCGTCAACATCACGGTTGACCGTATCCTTCCAGAGCTTTTTGATCACAAGGCTCTTTGCGTTGGTGATATCCACATCGCTGCCGCTCCTGTTTGCGCCGTTGCCCACATACAAAGGTCTGTATGTGCCGACTATAACATTGCCCTGGCTGTCCGGGTCGGTGGTGAAGCTGCCGTCATCACGGAGCTTGAACTCGGTGCTGCCTATGGTATAGGATATCTCTCTGACATAGTAGTAGATAGGCTTACCCTTTACGCCGTTTGGCAGTCCCGACCACACTGTGGTATCCTGACCCTGTGCGGTGGAAAGTGTTTTGACATTAACGAATGAATTTATAAAGTCGGGGTCCTCCACATCGAGGTCCTCTATCTCGACGGGCTTAGCGTTAGCAGGTATCGTCGAGGACTTTTTATCCGACCAGAGCAGCTGCACCTTTGAGGTCGCCGTCTGACCGTTGAGCTCACTTGTATCCTCCCAGTTCTTTGTGACCGTTATGTCGATCATTTCGATATTGGGGATATCCAGCGCTCTGCCGCCGCTTACATAGGTCGCATTGTCCGCATCGAAATCATCGGGCATTGCAGTGTATGCAGTGACGTTGTTTACATAGTAGAAGGTGAAATCCTCCAGCTCTTCAAGAGAGAGCGGGTGTTCATCTGTCCAGCCTGTGGGCTTATAGCCCTCGGGAGCAACTATCTCAACAAACTTATAAAGCGAGCTGTTTTGCAGCGCAGCCTTTGTCTGTCCGTCGATCTCTATGCTGGCAGCGCCCTCGGGCATATAGCCGTTAACTTCTTTAAGAGTGGGATCAAAGGTAAACTCACCCGGTTCGCTGGCTGTGGGCTGTGTGAAGCTGCTGGCATATATCCAGCCGTTCTCACGGTCATACTTAGCCACCTTAAAGGTCGCTTTAAGGGTAGATATAGCATAGTTGCCTATGTTTACCTTTTCGATCTTGGGAGTACCGCCCGACTGGTTCTCAGCCAAGGTGGTCTGTGCCACCAGCTGGGTCTTTCCAACATCTGATGTCTCCTCGCCCTTATTTGACTGGAGTGTTGCGGAGTTCGTAGCAACTACAGCCGAACCGCTGGGGAGCTCATCGCCCTTTTCAAGGGTCTTGTCTCCGTATGGGTCTGCGATCCTGTAGCTTACGCCCTGACCGCTTTCATTTCTATACTTGATAGGTGTTCTCTCGTTAGCATAAAGAGCATAATCGTAGGTTATCCTCAGATGCTTGCCGTCGGGAACGGTTATGCTGAACACGCCGTCAGCGTCGTCAGAGAAGCGTTCTTCAACTACCGAAACGAAGTCAACGTCCTCGAAATAAGTTGATCTGATACCGAAATATCCTGTACGGTCCTGATCGAACACGTAAGTCTTTGTAACTTCAATTTCTTCGTTAGCCGCAATTGAATAGTCATCTAAGCTTTCCAGATCTGAACCGTAATCGGAAAGAGTGTTTAGAAAGACCAAAGTGCCAAATGATCCGCCCCATGAAGAGCCGACCTCAGTATACTTGATAGTAACTACAGTGCCTTTTTTGAAATCACCTTGAATGAGGTAATAACCATCCTTAGAAGTAACCATCTCACCCAGATCACTTCTGATATCCACCTTCTGTGCCACCGAGCTGCCGTAATCAATGGTGTAGCTGTACTCGCTCTTGTCGAGTATCCTGCCTGCGTCCACATCATAAACCGTCAGGTTCTCGATAGCTGTGTCTACCAGTTTTTTGCCGTAGGTGATGTTGCCTTCGTAGCCTGCACCTAAAATGTTGAACACGTCGGTGATGACTACGCTGCCGTCATTGGTGATATATCTCGCCTCGGGGTTTACGTCCAGCGTATAGCTGAAATCCGTAGCAGGCAGGTTGGTATCGGGCAGTGCCACGCTCTTGGTGAGATAATCCTTTTCATCGGTTATCTTAACGCTGCACTTGACAACCTCGCTGCCCTCCTCCTCAGCTATCAGGTTATTTGTAAAGGTATAGCCGCTGGAGGTTATCTCAGGCATATCCTCTGCAAGGATATAAGTGTAATACTCGATAGTAGTCGAGCCCTGAGTTTTGAACAGAATGGTATTTGATATACTGTCGTAGTAATAATACCAGTTGTCGTTATTCCTGAGGGTGTCCTCATCGGTCTTGTTGAAGGAATAGGTGTTTCCGTAGGAATCTGTATGAGTTATGGGATAAGCGTCATTCACCAGCAGCTTGAAGCTGTTTGACTGTATAGTGTCCTCAAACACGGCTGCCTGTGTGGCGGTTATCCTGTATTTGAACACATATACCTCCTGATTAACGCCCGAGCCTGTAACATCGACCATTTTGGTATCAAGGCTCTTTATAGAAGCCTGCGTATAGGTCCTGCCGCTCTCATCGACTGCATTCTTTGTATAGGAGAGAGTGTAGTCGTTGGTTATCTCAAAGGTGGAGTCGGTCCTGAGATAAGCGCCGTTATCCAGGTTTATCTCTTCCTTCTCGCTGTCGCTTATTTTAAGCGCATATGACTCCTTATAGCCCTCGGGGACCGTTACCTCTACAACTCTGTAGTAGTAGGGCTCACCGTCGGAGGACATGGTGGGTATACCGCTCCAGGTAACGGGGGTGACGGTATAGCCGTTTGTATAAAGTGTCTGGGTCTTTATCTGCTCCCAGCTGCCGCTGTCGCCTGTTTTTCTTTCAAGTGCAACGGTTATGTTGGGGCGCTCGCTGACCGCATTGGCATCGTTGAGCCACACCTTATTTACAGTTATCTTTATCTTTGTAGATGTATTTGTTACGGTTATCCTGCCGCTGGTCCTGGTCTCGGTGCTCTCTGACTCATAGCCCTCGGGCACGGGGTCCTCGGCTATCCTGTAGGTGTAGGTGTTTCCGCCTGCATCTCTCTTTGGCTGAGGGGGCCAGCTCACATCATCAAAGGTATCGTCGCTGTTTTTGGTGACTGTCACGGCAGTGCCGCTGACGTCTGACCAGCCTGTCTGCTGATCTGTTTTGCGCTGCAGCTTCAGGGTTATGCTGTCGGGTCTGTCGCCCTTGATGTAGCTGTCGCCCTGCCACTGCTTGTGACCTGTTAGTATCAGGCTGTCGAACACGTTTGTTACATCGAGCTCTGCGTCAGTGTTTGAGCCCTCGGTATCGTAAGATGAGGTATAGCCCTCTATCTTGCCGCCGTCATAGGTGTTCTTCTCCACCACTCTGTAGTAGTAGGCATTGCCTGAAACATAGTTATGCGCAGGAAGGTCTGCCCACTCTGCCAGCTCGTTCCAGTTTGCGCTGGTTATGGTCTTTTCGGTCTCGACGTCGGGTATTTGCGATGTCCAGCCGCCGGATACGAACTCCTCGCTGCGCTGCAGCACCAGAGTTACGCTGTCAGGTCTTGAGCTCTCATAGCCCGTATCGCCCGACCATATCTTTCTGGAGGTTATCTTCAGAACGTCAGGCTCGTTGGTGACTGTTATGGTAGAGGTCGTATCCACGCTTGAAGCCGAATACTTCACTCTGTAGCCGCTCTTGACGTCATTCTCCACCACTCTGTAGTCATAGCCCGTATCCAGGTCTGTCCAGGAATAGGTGAAGGAATTTGAGGTATCAAGAGTCTGGGTGGCTGCCGCAGCGATATCCGCCCACTGGCTGTCATCTGCGCCGTCGGGCTTTCTCTGCAGCGTTACCGAAACAGGTTCGTTCAGCCCGTCGCTCCAGCTCTTGACAGCGGTTATGCATATCTTCTCATAGGTATTGGTAACATTCAGCCAGCCGTCGGAATTAACGCCTGCGCCGGTATCGAAGCTGTACTGTGTATCGTAGCCCTCAACAGCGCCTGTCTCCACCACTCTGTAATAGTAGGGGGTCTTGTCGGCGTCTGCTGCGTGTTGAGGGAGGTCTCCCCATGCGTACTGCCAGTTTACTGCACTTGTGAGCTGCACTGTAGACTGCTTTGTGCTGCCTGCAGGGTAGGTGTAATCATGCCATGTGCCGTTCTCACCCAGCTTTTGCTGCAGTGTAACTGTAACAGACTTATCAGCGTGCATCGACTCGATATCGCCGTACCATATCTTGCTGGTGTTAAGGCTTATCGTCCTGGGGTTTTCAAGGTGGTAGGTCAGTGTATCCTCACCTGTTACTCCCGGACCCTTTTCGCCTGTATTTTTAAAATACGCTGTGCCGTTGTTTGCAACATCAAGCACATTGGCAGAGGAGGTATAGGTAAAGTCGTAATAGCTGAGGTCCTTATAGCTGTCCGCATTGATAAAGGTTATCTCAAACTTAGTCACCTTGCCTGCCTCAAAGCCGCTCAGCTGGTTATTGTCCTTGTCAAAATACTTAACGGTAAAGTCAGTGCCTGCACTGAGTGCAGTGCCTGACTGACCCTTGGTCTCAGATGCGTTGATAGTTGTTATCGCCTGAGAGAGGTAGTTCTCACCGAAGTTCTGGTCTAAAGTATCGACATACGGATCGCTTGCGATGCTTCCGTAGTTATCAATGCTTACCTTCCAGGTGATGTCGATAGTTTTCTCGGCAGGCTTATCCTCCTCGGAGTAGTAGCCCTCCTCGCTGATATACTTATCGCCCACCACTGACTTGCTGACAGAGTCGCTTATCTGCGGCACTCTTGCCGAGCCTGTCTTTGGGTATGTCACCTCGGGCTCGTCAGGGTCTTTCACCTCAACATCGTTGGTAACGGTAGTTTCGCCGCTCTTGGCAGCGGCAAGCTGTGTCTCGTTGAGCTTTTTGGTGTACTTTATCTGTATATAGTCGATATCCTCGGAGGAGTTTATCGAAAGTGTATCGTTATCCTTTGTAACTGTAACTCCGCTGACTGCCTGTCCGTTATTTGAAGCGGAGACCACAGTGATATCTGTTGCCGAGGTATCGCCTGCGCCGTCAGCTGTCAGCTGAGGGTCGTTTATAACATACTCTTTAAGCGACTTTGCATTTTCGCCCGAAGCCGAAACTGTGACTGTCCACTGGATAGAGTTGGTCTCAGACAGGAAGCTGCCCTGCTTGTCAACGTTCACAAGGCTTTGCTCGCTGTAGTTCTTGGTGACGCTGTCGGTGCCGTCGGGCTCTGTGCCGCCCGGGGGTGTAACAGAAGCATTGTTGGTGACTGAGCCTTCACCGCCTGCAGGTCTGTCGGTCTTGTAGGTTATCTTTACCTTGCTGGCTGAGGTATTCAGCGTAACTGTGCCGTCGGCATTAAGTGTGCCTGCTCCCGCAGGGTCAAAGGTCAGCTGCGATGTTGAGCTCCACATATCGTCAGCCACCACATAGTTTTCAAGAGACTGACCGTAGGGTCTGGTGACTGTCATCTCCCACTGTATATAGCCGTCATTTCCCACATTGCCGTCTATCTCGTAGGAAGCCGCGGCTGTTTTTGCAACACTTGCCTTATCGGCTGTAAGGGGTACCTCAGCCTCGGCGGTCTTGGTCCTTACATTATTATTGTAGTCGATAAGCTTAGCCTCGTTGGTGTCAAGCTTATTGACCATATCCTCCTCGGTTGAGGAGGTCACGTACTTGATAGTGATGGTGGTGGGGTAATTTCCGTTTGAGTCTGTGCCGCCTGTGAGGTCAACGGTATTGCTGCCGCTGCTGTAGGCGGCTGCATAGGCAGGCTCTATCTGCACGCTCTCGGCTCTCGAAAGCTCTGCGTCTGAAAGCACGAAGCTTGACAGATCAAAAAATCCGTCCTGGTTGCTGATAGTTACCGTCCACTCCACCTTCGGGAACTCTGAGGTCTCACTGACAAGCCTTGCATCTTTACTGAGCCCCAGCTCCTTATCGTTGAAGCTTACGTCCAGCGGTATGGCGTCGCCGCCGAACACGATATGCTGGTCGCCGCTCTCGGTCTGCGCTCTGGTAACGTTGCCGTCAAAGTTGATAAGACCTGTGAAAGCGCCATGCTGGTCTGAGATGTATTTGAGATAATCCTCAGTGAACTTGATTATCATCATGCCGTTGTCTTTATTAATAGTATAATAGCCAACGATCGCCGAAGGCAGGCTTACGCCGAATTTGGAAAGATACCACTCAGCATACTCGCCAGACCTGTCTACGGTCCTGAAGTCCGAGCCGTAGATATCCACATCGGCGGTGATATTCTCGGGTATCTGGTAGTAGATATACTCAGCCATACCCTCGCCGACGCCGCTGCCCTGCTCAAACTGGTACTCCAGCTTGAAGCTTCCGTGAGCGGTAACGCCGTCGCCGCCCTCGATATTAACAGGAGTTATGCTGACCTTGGTGAGCTTGTCCTTGAAGTCGATAGCCCCCGCAGGTGCTGTTTCAGGCGCTCCGTCCTCGGAATACTCGCCCTCCCAGCCCGAGCCGCTGTTTACGGCTGCAGAAGACATCACCAGCGGCGTACCTATCTTTTTAACGGTACTTATCGCAGGCTTCATGGTACTCAGCGGTACTGCCAGAGTGACCAGCATTGAGAGAGCCAGCAGAAAAGCCAGATATCTTTTTCTGCGGTCATGGTCCCTGAGCATTCGCCGTACCATTATATGAAAGTCTCTCAACTATACTCCCCTCCTTGTAAAGTGTATTTGCAAAAAGATGATCTTCAAAAAAATATTTAAACAGTGCCGGCACGTTTAAGCGGCCACACTCTGAATATTACCTTGCCTATAACATACTCGTCGGCAATGCAGCCCACCGAGGTGGAACGGCTGTCCACCGACACCGCCCTGTGGTCTCCCATGACGAATATCCTGTTTTCGGGCACCTGGTAGGGCAAAGCTATGTCACACTCCCCCAGTGCCTTTTCATTCACATACGGCTCGCTCAGCGCCTTGCCGTTCACATAAACGGTGCCGTCCTGCGATATGTCGATTATATCCCCCGAAACGCCTATAACACGCTTGAGCAATATCTTGTTGTTAAGATAAAACGCCACCACGTCGCCGCTTTTGAAGTTGCTGCGCTTATTGCAGATTATAAGCTCGTCATTGAGCATCGTGGGGGTCATGCTGGTTCCCGTAACTCTCAGCACAGGCAGCACCAGCATTGATATCAGCACTGCCACCGCTGCCACCACTGTAAGTGATGAAACGGTGCTCCACACGGTCCTTTTAAAGCTTGAGGAATACTTTGTCCTTTCAAGCTCCTCCAGCAGCTGCTGTGCCGTGGGGATATCCATAAACTTCTTCTCTTCCATTTAAGTCTTTTCCCCGCCGTCAGTATCATCTTCGCTGCCCTCTGCTTCGGCAGCCTCTGCGAGAGCTTTTTCCTCGCTCTCCTGCTTATCCAGCAGCTCTCTCACCCTTGCGCCGTAGGCACTTGAAAGCGCCTCGGTGGTGAGTATATCAAGGCGTTTTTTCAGCCTTTCGTTCTCATTCTTAACGTCATCGAGCTCTTTACGGAGATAATAAAGTATCTCGATCAGCTCAGGTCTTTTCAGCCTGTGCAGCTGTTTGTCAGTCATTGCTTTCTCCTTAATCCAACTGCCTGAAAGGGCACAGCAAAGCTATCCCTGTCTACTGTAATACACTTTATTATTATAAACTCATTCTCACCTTTTGTCAATCGTTACAAATTGGTTAAAAAATATTTCGGCATTAAGCACAAATGCTATCTGTTAGTTTTCAGCACTTGTGACAAATAATTTGTTGTAAATATGTCTAAATACGCATAATAAATTTTACACTTTTTACAAATCAAGGATATTATCAGCCGCCTGCTTTCAACATAACAGACAATATGCCCATATGCCGCAAAGACATAAAATGACAATTCATTCCCGAACCTGTTTCAAAATAATAAAGCAGATATACTTGACAGAGCTTTGCCGTCCATCAAGTATATCTGCTTGTCGGAAGTATTTTCTTGCTTTTTAGTTCCTGCTTCTTAGCTGTACTTCGAGGTTATGCCCAGGTATTCCTCCAGGCACAGACCGCTGTCATAGACCTTTTTAGCCTGATCCTTGCCCAGATATCTTACGTGCCAGGGCTCATACTTAAAGCCCGTTATACTCTGCTTGCCCTGAGGGTACCTTATTATAAAGCCGTATTTCCAGCAGTTTTTAGCCAGCCACCTTGCCGCAGGCGTGCCCTCAAAGGAGCTGCTGGCGTTGTTTATATCCATAGCCAGACCCGTCTGGTGCTCGCTGTGGCCCGGGCGGGCGGAGTAGGTATCTGCCATTGCTCTGCCGTCGCGCATAACATAGCTGTTATAGAGGTGATCCTGATAGCTGTAGGAGCGGTAGCCCGAGCATATCCACAGGCTTATGCCGTCTCTGTAAGCGGCGTTCTGCATCTCAACAAAGGCTTTGTAGGTGGCGTCTGTAAGTGCGCCGGGGTCGTAATTTTTCGGCAGCGAATAGGTCTTGTTGGCGATAAGTATATCGTTTACGTATGTAAGACCGTTTTTGGTGACTATGGTGTTCTTGGGGGTCTTGGCTGTGATGATGTTCGACAGCCAGCCTAAATGCTCCTTATTATAGTCGTCCAGCTTGCAGGCACGTATAACAAATTTATACTCGGTGCTTCGCTCAAGGTTTTTGACCACAAAGCTGTTGGCAGCAGACTTGCCGACCCTCACCCACTTGCCGTTTTTCATCTGGTAGATTATGTAGTGGGAGCAGGAGGTCCTTGCCCACGAAAGTGTGACCGAGTTGTAGGTGGTCGCCTGCGCTTTCAAATTCTTCACCGTGTCGGGGCAGGTGGCGGTTTTGAGCTGGTCCGAGAGGGGTCCGAAAACGTAGCCGCCCTCGGGCTTTTTCTTAAAAGCTCTCACGATAAAATGCCTTCTCCACGAGGGGTCAAGCCCTGTCACCGTGTAGGTGGTCTTGCCGTCAACTCTGGCTATCAGCTTATAGCCCCCTGTCTGTTTGAGGTAGATCACATAGCCGAATGCGTCCTCCACCTTATCCCAGCTGAGGGTTATTGAGGTGGGCTTGGTCTCGGTGGCTTTAAAGCCTGTCACCTTTGCAGGAGCTGTAACCTCCGCCTGAGCTGCTGCCGAGGCTGTCAGCGCAAGCTCCCCCTCAGAGTACGGAGCTTCGCAAAGTGTAAAGCCCAGCGCCATGACAGCGGCTGCCGACACTGCAAATATGCGTTTTTTCAGCGTTGATACTGTTTGTTTATCCTTCATATCCTGTTCCTCCGTAAGCTTTTTATATGACCTATATCTATTTAAAATTATACCATAAATCAATATATTTGTAAATATGTTTTTGCCTTTTTTCTCAAAAAAAGCTATATTTTTTAACAGTTCCAAGACCGCGGCAGATACTTTATCCTCGCTTCTGCCATGTCATTCTGTCACGGCAGCAATGTCAATTTATAAGATTGTATAAAAAAGTTCTTTAAATATTAATTATTTTATGGTAATATATAATAAATTGTTATATTCAAACAACTATACATGATATGAGGGGATAGGATAATGTATAAGGATAAGCTGTCTGAATATTACGTACTGCTGGAAAAGCTGGTCAATTCCATGACAAGGCTGGAGGGCTTTTTGCTTGACAGTGTCAGCTCAAATCTGGCGGAGCTTTGCAAGCTTTTGCGCATATCCAAGGGCGTTACCGAGTTTTATAACAGTATCGAGCACGAGCAGGCAGGCAAGGGCGAGGTCTTTGTGTGCTATGACAACGGCAAAAAGAGCAAAGAGGTGCTCTCACGCAGGCTGCTGACCAAGTCGATGACGGTGGCAAAGTGCAAGGTCTATATGGCTGACGGGGACGAGCCCCTTGATGAGGAGGAGCTTGAAAAGGTCGACCTTATCATGCGCACTACCCTGAGCTTTATCAGCCGCAACAGACTGCAGAACGTGGTGGAGCGCCTGACCTTTTACGATGACGCAGGCTACCGCAACCTCAGGGCTTTCATGCGGCAGCTGAGTATGCTCAACGAGAACGGTAATCTCGGCGGTCATACGGCGGTGCATTTCAACCTGAAGCATTTCTCGCTGATTAACCAGGAGATAGGCAGGGCTGCCGGCGATATCGCTATGCGCAACTACTTCACTCTGCTTGAACAGGCGGTGGAGGATAAGGGCGTGGTATGCCGTGTTGGCGGCGATAACTTCGTGGCTGTTTTCAGGACCGAGATACTTGACAGCGTGCTGGAGATATTAAAAGGCGCACCTGTGGTATATGATGTCAACGAGGGCAAGCGCATCCGGATATCTGCCAACACGGGAGTTTTCATCATGCCCGATGGCTTCACCATTGACCGCCCGGGCGACATTATGGACAGGATAAATTCTTCATCACAGGCTGCAAAAAACGGCGGCAAGGACAGCATAGTTTATTACAGCGAAAAAATGGCTGTGAACAAGAAAAAGGCTATGCGCATACAGCAGCTCTTCCCTATCGGGCTCGCCAAGGAAGAATTCAAGGTATTCTACCAGCCTAAGATAGATATCGAAACGGGAGATATCGCAGGTGCAGAGGCACTTTGCCGCTGGCTGCACGACGGCAGGATAGTCCCCCCTATGGAGTTTATACCCGTGCTTGAACAGAACACCGATATCTGCAAGCTGGACTTTTATATGCTCGACCACGTATGCAGAGATATAAGGCGCTGGCTTGACGAGGGCAGAAAGGTGGTAAGGGTATCTGTAAACCTTTCAAGAAAGCACATGATGGACGTTGACCTGTTAGAGCACATTATGGAGATAATCGACAGAAACAACGTGCCCCACCGGTATATCGAGATAGAGCTGACCGAGACCACCACCGATGTGGAATTCAGAGACTTAAAGCGTGTGGTAAGCGGCTTGCAGCAGTCGGGCATATGCACCTCGGTAGACGATTTCGGAATGGGATATTCGTCGCTGAACCTTATCAGAGAGATACCCTGGAACGTTCTCAAGGTAGACAAAAGCTTTCTGCCTGTGGACGAGGACGATGACAAGAGCACCAGAAGCATAATGTTCAAATACGTTGTGGCTATGGCTAAGGAGCTGGGACTTGAATGCATCGCCGAGGGTGTTGAGACCGAGAACCAGGTGGAGGTGCTCAAAAACAACCGCTGCGTTTTCGCACAGGGATTTTACTTTGACAGACCCCTGCCCATTGACGATTTTGAGCAAAGGCTGGACAAGCACCACTATGATATAGGCAGCGAGCATATTGTCAGCTGACGAGACAGATGAAACGCTCTGTTCTGTGGATAATTGAACTTTTTGGAAATATTTAGTACAAACATAAGTAAGAAGGGATAAAATATGAAGCATATTTCACTGCGCTATGTGAGTGATGTGGATTTTTCGGAAAAGCTGGATAAAATAAAGGCGGAGTACGATGAAAACAACTATAAAAACATACTTTTTCACATATACAGCGGCGTGCTGGACGAGCAGCTGCTCATAGGCATCGCAAAAAAGATAAGCGGTCAGTTCGAGACGGATATGATAGCAGGAACTATTTCCGCAGGTGAGATAAAAAACGGCAGACTGATGGACAGGGGCGTGCTGGTGTCGGTTATGATGTTCGAGTCGGCTGATGTAAGGCTCTGCCGCTTTGAAAACGCAGGGGGCAGAGAGGAGCAGTACGGCAGAGATATCTGCACCCTTGCCGACAGCACCCGGCACTGCAAGGCGCTGGAGCTTATGCTGCCCGGCACTAACCTGCACACCAGGATACTTTTTGAGGAGATAAGCAAGTGCCGCAGAGACATCCAGGTATTCGGCGGTTATGCAGGCGGTCACTCGATGGAGTCGTCTGAGCATTTCGTGTTCGACCACAACGGCATTTACAGCGATATGATCTTTCTAGTGGTATATGCAGGGGAGGATTTTCACATATCGGTGGATAAATCGGTGGGCTGGCAGACGCTGGGCGTGCCCTTTAAGGTCACAAAGGCTGATGAAAACAGGCTCATTGAGGTAGACGGCAGACCTGCTGCCGAGCTTTACGAAAAGTATATGCAGATAGAGGTGGACGAGAACTTCGCCGAGGAGACCTTCGAGTTCCCCCTTATGGCTGACCTGGACGGTGAGGAGCTTTTAAGGCACACCATAACCGCCGAGGAGGACGGCACCCTGCTGCTGGCAGGCTATGTCACCGAGGGCATGGACATTTACCTGTGCTACGGCGCACCTGCGGATATCGTCAAAAAGGTTGATGTAAGGCTGATGGACGTTTGCCGCTTTCAGCCCCAGGCGATACTGCTTTACTCATGCTCGGTGAGAAAATCCTTCTGGGAGGATTTTGTTAATATAGAGATGCAGCCCTTTCAGCGCATAGCCGAGACCGCAGGCTTCCACACCTGGGGGGAGGTCAACCGTGACCGCAAAAACGGCAATGTGCTGGAGTACAACATAACCCTTATGTCAATAGCCATGCGTGAGGGCGAGCCTGAAAACAGCGAGCCTGAGCACGTTCATGTGGACGACTCGGTGCTCAAAGGTCAGGCATCATTGATAAAAAGGCTGACAAAGCTGGTCTACGCCACCACTACCGAGCTCCACAAGGCTTACAAGGACCTGAGCGTGATGAACGACAAGCTGCAGGAAATGGCAGACAGGGACGGTCTTACACAGCTTTATAACAGAAGAAAGACCGACCAGCTGATAGACAGCTGCTATGAAGAGCTGAAAGCCTCAGACTCAATTGCGGGGCTGCTTATGCTGGATATAGACTACTTTAAAAAGGTGAACGACACCTACGGTCACGCAGTGGGTGACGAGACGCTGAAAACCGTTGCCGGCATAATGAAGGAGCTGATAGCCGACACAGAGGGCGCTTTTGCAGGGCGCTGGGGCGGTGAGGAATTTATGATACTGCTGCCGGATGCCGATGCGGACAAAGCTTACGATCTGGCTGAAAAGATAAGGATAAAAACTATGGAGCACCCATTTGTGGGCGCAGGCAGGGTAACTGTCAGCTTAGGCACTGTGTCATTCGACGGCAGCTGCGAGCTCAAAGACGTATTCGTGGCGGTAGACAGCGCACTGTATGAGGCTAAGCGCAGCGGCAGAAACAAAGTAGTAAAGGCATGATCATAATTCATGATCAAGCGGCGGTACACTGCTTGATGAAAAACTACAGATCAGCAGGAAGGAGCGATAGATCAAAATGAATACCGACAGACGCAAGGTGGTCCTTATAGGAACAGGAATGGTGGGCATGAGCTTTGCCTATGCGCTGGTAAACCAGGGCGGCATATGCAACGAGCTGGTGCTTATCGACGTGAACAAGGAGCGTGCAGGGGGCGAGGCTATGGACCTTAACCACGGGCTTGCCTTTGCAAAATCCAACATGAAGATATATGCAGGCGACTACAAGGACTGCAAGGACGCTGATATCATAGTCATCGCCGCAGGTGTGGCTCAGAAGGAGGGGGAGAGCAGGCTTGATCTGCTGCAGAGGAACACCGAAGTGTTCCGCTCAATAGTGACCCCTGTGGTAAGGTCGGGCTTTGACGGCATTTTTCTGGTGGCGACCAACCCTGTTGACATCATGACGAGAGTTACCTATGAGCTTTCACGCTTCGGCGCATCGAGAGTTATCGGCACGGGCACTACACTTGATACCGCAAGGCTGAGATATCTGCTGGGTGATTATTTCACCGTTGACCCCAAGAATATACACGCATATGTTATCGGCGAGCACGGCGACAGCGAGTTTGTGCCGCTCTCACAGGTAATGCTGGCTACAAAGTCGGTAACGGGCATTCTGGAGGACAGCAGGAACAGCTACTGCATTGACGATATGCAGAAGATAGAGGAGCAGGTAAGGACATCGGCTTACAAGATAATCGAAGCAAAGCGTGCCACCTATTACGGCATAGGCATGGCTCTGACCAGGATAGTAAAGGCTATACTGGGGGACGAAAACAGCGTACTTACCGTATCGGCAAAGCTCTGCGGCGAATACGGCAGCAGAGATGTTTTCATCGGCGTACCTGCGATAATCGGCAGAAACGGCATTAAGGAGATACTGGAGCTCTCGCTGAACGACGACGAAAAGGGTAAGTTTAACAGCTCTGTAAAAATACTGAAAGAGCATTTTGAAGGCTTGGAAATTTAAAGGAGTGACTAAAATGGTAAAGACCGTGGTAGCAGTAGAGGGCATGATGTGCCCCATGTGCGAAAAGCACGTAAACGAAAGCATTCAGGAGAATTTTAAGATCGAGAGCGTAGTTTCCTCAAAGGATAAAAAGGAGACCGAGATAATCTCCGAGGCAGCGCTGGACGAGGCAGCCCTCACCGCAGCGATAACCGAGGCAGGCTACACTGTCAAAGGCATATCTGTTTCTAATTCATAATTTATAATGCATAATTCATAATTGCTCGGTACCGGACATTCTGCGCTTTAGCGTGGAGTGTTCGGTTTTTTATCCCGATTTTAATGTGTTTTGCTGTAAATAATTATTTACCGTGCCGTCTGCAGGTTTTCCCCAGTAAAACCTGCAGGCAGTATGGTAGATGATCATTTACGGCAAAACACATCATAATTGGGGATAAAAAACCTTACCTCGCTTGCTGCGGGGTAAGGACGTTTTACTTTTAGCCTTTGAAAAAGATCTCAGCGCCGATAGCTATCAGGATAATACCGCCGAGAATGGTGGCTTTGCCCGACATTTTGTTGCCGAAGCGCTTGCCGATCATAACTCCCGAAAGGCAGATGACGAGGGTGACTGCACTGATGATGACCGAGCACAGCAGAGCCATGCCCAGACCGTAATCGGCAATGGTGAAGCCCACCGAGAGGGCGTCGATGGAGGTGGCCACGCCCTGG
>ERZ842401.3261-NODE-3261-length-20412-cov-8.820308_pt1 | contig 20412 bp, 22 predicted proteins | sample MGYA00521270_ERZ842401 | MGnify/ENA primary metagenome ERZ842401 (study PRJEB31892, sample SAMEA3878208) | bioreactor metagenome | biome: Moose rumen | place: Sweden | collected 2011-10 | study: EMG produced TPA metagenomics assembly of the PRJEB12797 data set... | reverse complement strand
CAACATGAAAAAACAGAAAACGAGGATGTGCCTATTTTGACACACCCTCTTTTTTGCACAGAACAATGCTAAAGCGGAAACGTAGTACACTTATTCACAATACAATACAAGCCTATTTCCGTCACAATACCTTGACGGAATTTTTCGGTTACTACGATTCAATCCATTGCCCAAACACATGGGGAAGAAACAACGCTATGTGTGCGTTTTTTCTTCCTTCTCCTTGCCTGTTTAAGAATTATTTCTTACTTTTGTTGCCGAGAGGGCATGGAGCCGCCCCATAGCGGCAGACGGCGAAAACTCAGCGGAGGTGCCCTGCTCAGAATCTTATTGGAAATAAATAATAGCATCAGCTATTTATTCAGAGCATCGTGAAACGTAGGGAATTTCAAGGATGTAATATAATGAATAAGTCTGCCGATGCCCGTGTGATAGCGCGGGCGTGACTTATATCTTATATATTACAGGTAATCCTACGACCTCACGATGCAAGAGAAGAGCCATGTTTCGCGCTTCTTTTGCGTCCAGAGGTCTAATGGTATCACCTGTAAGAAAGCCTGAAGATATAGTCTGTTGCGTAATGGACTATATGATATGGCAAAAAATGAAATTCGTATTTTGTCCTTATTCTCCGGCTGCGGAGGACTTGACCTCGGATTCGAGCAAGTTGGGGACTACAAAACTGTGTGGGCCAATGATTTCAAGCATGAAGCATGCGAAACCTTTAGAAATCATTTTGGCAATGTTATTGTGGAAGGTGATATTGAAAAAATTGATCCCTACACTAATGATGTACCTGCATGTGATTTAATATTGGGGGGATTCCCATGTCAAGACTTTTCCATTATTTGGAAACAACCAGGTCTGAATGGGGAAAGAGGAAATCTCTATAAGAGTTTTCTACGCTTTGTAGATGCAAAGAAACCTAAAGCATTTGTCGCAGAAAATGTAAAAGGCATTTTAACTGCAAACAAGAAGAAAGCCATACAACAAATTATTGAGGATTTCCAAAATATTGCTCCTGGATATTATATCACCCCACACCTTTACAATTTCGCTGATTATGGAGTGCCGGAATTCCGTGAGCGGGTCCTAATCGTTGGAATAAGGATTGATACAGGATTCCCATTTCATCATCCCCGACCAACCCATGGTAATGGTGAAGGACTTTTGCCATATGTGACAGTGGGCGATGCATTTAAAGATGTCGAACTTGTTCCATACAATAATGAACATCTAAAAGTTCAAGAACGTACAAAGAAAATAATCAGTCTAATTCCAGAGGGGGGGAATTTTACAGACATTCCCAAAGATAGCCCTTATTATGTTAAAGGCATGATAAGCCACGTATATCGAAGAGTCCATCTTGGTGAACCGTCAAAAACCATCATAGCCGCAGGAGGCGGTGGAACTTGGGGATATCATTATCCAGAGAATAGGCCTCTAACAAATAGGGAAAGGGCTAGGATACAATCGTTCCCTGACGACTTCATATTTTATGGAAATACAACAGAAGTTAGACGACAAATAGGCAATGCGGTTCCTCCTGTCGGTGTTCATGCTGTGGCAGAAGCATTGAAGCCATTATTTACGGATGAATATGAACCTGTAAATCTTTATTCTATGCAAGATGAACTGCTAAACCTGCCAATAGAGAAAAGACTAAAATTGATAACTAAATAATTTATACCATGGAACTTTTATTACCAGAGAACCCTATTGTTCAAAGGGCAATTCACACTAAAAGCATCTCCAAGATGTATAATCATTTAGTAGAAAATGCGACCGCCCTAAATATTGCGACAGGATTTATTACCAACGACTCAATTGCAGCACTGAAACAGATTATTGAATTTAGAGAAAGAGAGTTAAGTTTATCTCTTTTCATAGGAATGAACTATTTAGACGGATTCACAAAATCACAGTATCATGCCGTTAGAGATTTAAATGGCTTTCTAACCGACAATCATGTGGGTAATGTTTACCTATCACCTCATTCTTTATATCATGGGAAGATGTATTCATTTATGCATGATGATAAATGTTTGGCTTCTTTTGTAGGTTCATCAAACCTTGGTAGTTTTGTAGGTACATCGCAAAACTATATTGAAACAGATATTCTTTTTCAAAATAAGGAAGGGTTGGAGGTCAACCAGTACATCAAACAAATAACCTCTATATTAGGGCAAAATTTTAACGATTTACCAGCCATCACGAATTTCAAGGAAAACGATGCAGAATTGCTTAAAGGATACTCTTATGTTAAGAAATTGACATCAGCAGAAATGTATGAAATACTACAAACGGCGACAGGCATCAGTGTAGACATCCCACTGAAGACGGAAGCAAAAAGCAATCTCAACACTTATTTTGGGAAAGGAAAAATAAAAGGTAGATATAGCCCACGTGGATGGTATGAAGTAGAGTTGATTGTTAGTACAAAACTGGCAAATAGAGATATTATCCCAGACAAAGAATGTGGATCTTTCACTGTGGTAACGACTGATGGATATGAATTCGAGTGCTCAAGGCAAGGAGACTATTCTAAAAATCTCAGGTCTGAAAAGGATTTGAAAATTTTGGGTAGATGGATAAAAGGACAAATGGAGAATAGCGGTGCTTTGGAAGTTGGCGCTCCTGTAACTCAGGAGACACTTCTAAAGTTCGGAAAGTCCGCACTCCGCTTTGAAAAGACAACAAATGGGAATTTCTTATTATCACTAGTGTAAAAACATGTATTTGAGTAAGTATACATCAACAATTCAAAATGCAGAATTGGCCAATAGCATCAATACAACAGCACATGCCTTCCTGCAAAAGATAAATGAGCACTTCAACATGCAGCGACAATTAAATGCGTTGTTGTTGGGAAACGTCCAAAGCGGGAAAACTGGCCAAATGTTAGGCATCATGTCTGCTATGGCCGATCAGGGGTATAAGATATTCATTCTGTTGACAACAGACAATATTGACTTGCAACGACAAACCTTTAATAGAGTCCGAAATAGTCTTAATGATTTTAATGTTCTTAGTGAGAAGGATGATTTACTACTAAGTGCTGCAACACTTACAAAACCGACCATAATTGTTTTAAAAAAGAATGCGAATGTGCTTTCAAGATGGAAAAACCATTTACTCAACACTGGAGTATGCCTGGGACTTATCCTCACTATTTTCGACGACGAGGCTGATGCTTCAAGTTTAAACACATTGATAAATCGAAATAGAATCAGCACAATAAACAGAAGATTAGCAGAAATTAAATCGACAGCAGCCAATACTATATATATTGAGGTAACGGCAACTCCACAGGCAATTATTCTACAAACAGCAATGTCGGGATGGAAACCTGATTTTGTTTACTATTTCAAACCGGGAAGTGGGTATTTAGGTGGCAACTACTTTTATCCAAATGAAAAATCATTTAGCACAATTTATACTCCTGAGTATGAGTTGGATGATATCAGGGATGGAGGTGATGTCGTTTGTCCATCGGGACTGAATAGAAGTATTTTATCATTCTTGATTAACTGCGCTCACAAGAAGCTGAACGGACATTCGAACTGCAATTTCATGATACACCCCAGTGTCAGGATCAATATCCATAATGCTTTTGTTGATGTTATACAGAACCATCTCACATTATTACAACAATCCTCCACTGAAACAATCTTTATAGAAAACCTACATGCGGAATGGAAGGACCTGCAACAAACAAAACCAGACCTGGAGGATTTTGGAGATATCAAGGATACTGTCACAGAAATTTTGGATAATACAGAGATCTTTGTCATCCCTCTTAACTCAAAAAGTTTCGTATGTAGAGATTCTGAGAATCCTGATGCCTTAGATTTGTCGAAAGGCTTCAATATTGTAGTTGGCGGAAACACATTAGGCAGAGGCATTACATTCCCAAAACTTCAAACTGTCTATTATTGCAGAACATCCCAAGCGCCACAAGCAGATACTTTTTGGCAACATTCGCGAATCTTCGGATACGACCGAGAAAAACAATTGGTTCGTATTTTTATACCGCAAGGATTATACAAATTGTTTTCCAATATTAACGCCTCAAATGAAATACTTATTAATCAGATTGAGAATCAGATTGAGAATGTGCAATTGATCTATCCTAAAGGAATCCGTCCTACGCGAAAGAATGTTGTGGACAACAAATATTTAAACTTATTATATGGTGGGGTCAACATGTTTGCTACACTGCCTATTGCCATTAATGTTGAAAGTATAAACAATCTGATAGATGACTATGCAGACATGCCTAGTATAGAAGTCGGAACTGAACTTTTGATTAAAGTATTACATCTTGTAAAAAGTGAATCGTTGGAAGATTTCAATACAAAGAAATACATTGCATGTATACTAGGACTTAAGGCACAAAGACCACATGTCAAATGTAGATTAATCGTAAGAACAGACCGCGATATAGCCAAAGGCACTGGAACTTTGCTTTCTCCTAATGACCGAGCATTAGGAGAACAATTCCACAATGAAATTGTATTAACTATGTATCGTATAAGCGGAAACAAAAATAAGGGATGGGATGGAAAGCCTTTGTGGATTCCAAACATCAAATTTCCAACTGGCTGTTGCTTTTATGATATAATCGATGATTAAGCCGATGGAATAAAGAACGAACCTCGTATAGAACTGACGGAACTTGGCAAGGCCGTCAAGAGCGAGTGGTTTAGCATTCATGGCTACTATCCGCAGATAGAGGTGGTGGCCGTCCAGATGATGCCTGACCATATTCATGGCATCCTCTTTGTCAGGGAGCGGCTGCCCGTGCACTTGGGGCAGGTGATTTCGGGCTTTAAGGCTGGATGCAGGAAGGCGGAACGGGCTTTGAGAGGACGATTTGCTGCGGCAGAACCGCAGCCTACGGAGAAGGGAGGAGCACAACCGATGGAATAAAGGACTCCGCCCTTGGCAATGAATAGGTGTCCAAGGGCGGAGTTTATCGTATGCATAAAGAGGCGGGATGAAGGATTGTATAAAGGCAACAAAGAGAAAGATACGATAATAACAAGTCAAACGATGCGGGGATTTTCTCCCTGCATTGTTCATTTACGCATTAATTTGATGTACCATTCATCGGTTGGCGAGGCATGAAAATAGCCCTTGCCATCTCCTCCCAAATCCCATGAAGGGGTCAACTCGATAGGATAAATGGGAATGCGTCCAAAGCGTCCCGTACGGATGTTTTGTCGTTCACAACGACGAAACCTCCGATTACTAAACTGCTTCCCACGCTTTTGCGACTTACAACCACACCAGCACGTAATGGGTGTGCGTTTTCTGCTTCTGCTCATAATGTCTCGAATGTTGTGAGAGGTCGCAAACTCTTGTTGCGCCACTCGGTTAAACATTACGAGACAATTGGCTTTAATCGTGACATAGCATGATTTATTGTGAGGACAAAGATATAAAGAATTTACGAAAACGCACTCACTTTAGTACACTTTTCTCTCGCTTAATCGTATCTTTAAGTTCTGCTCTTAGAAAACACCAAATAGATTTGTGCTTTTCCTCGCTTAATCGTATCTTTGTGCCATTAAACGACAATAAGCATCTACGAATTTGAAAGCAGGGCAGAATTGAAAACGAACTGCAGCGAACGGATGTCTTCATTATAAAGAATCTACTATAAGCACCCATGACCACGCTACAAAGATGACGGAAGAACAGATTGAGTCAAAGAAAGGACATGCGGGAGAGAAGAAAGCCTCGATGAAACGTCGCGACGACCATCATGACTATACCGAACGGCGTATGTATATGATTACGATGGAGGTGGAGGGGCGTCACCCTTTGTTCGGGCAGATTGTTGGCGATGCCTTTGCACCAAAGGGCAGTAAGGACGAACCGCACATAGAACTGACTGAACTTGGCAAGGCTGTCGAGAGTGAGTGGTTTGGCATTCACGGCTATTATCCGCAGATAGAGGTGATGGCTGTCCAAATGATGCCAGACCATCTTCATGGCATCCTCTTTGTCCGGGAGCGGCTGCCCGTGCATTTGGGGCAGGTGATTTCGGGCTTTAAGGCTGGATGCAGGAAAGCGGAACGGGCTTTGAGAGGACGATTTGCTGCGGCAAAACCGCAGCCTACGGGGAAAGCAGAACCGCTGCCTACAGAGAAAGCAAAACCGCAGCCTACGGAGAAAGCAGAACCGCTGCCTACGGAGAAAGTAAAACCGCAGCCTGCGGAGATGAGAGAGGCTGAAGGTTCGCGGCAGGTGACGGCTTTGCCGTCGCAAGAAACTTATTCCCCCCTTTTCGCAAAGGGCTACAACGACTTGATTCTGCGCTCCTACGAGGAACTGCAGACCTGGCTAAATTACCTGCACGAGAATCCTCGGCGGCTGATGATGAAGCGCGCAAGGCCTGAATGGCTGCGACCGTTCTTCAATCTAATGATAGGGCAACACACCTATAGCGGTGTGGGAAATAGGGAACTGCTGACAGCGGTGAAACGCAAGGCCGTGCGGGTATCCCGCCGACTGAGCGAAGACCAGATTGCCGAAGAGGTGAAACTCTATCTTGAAGAGGCCCAAAAGGGGTGTGTGCTTGTATCGCCTGCCATCTCGCCAGGAGAGAAGCGGGTGATGAGGGCTGTTTTCGATGCGGGTTTCCCTATCATCATCATTGTGGAAAACGGCTTTATCCCACTGTCAAAGCCTCATGGAGAACAATTCTATGCCTGTGCTAAAGGGCTGTTGCTTATGTTGTCTCCTTGGGAGCATCATAACGACAAGCGAAAGCTTACTGCCCAGCAATGCTCGCAAATGAACCTAATGGCCTTGGAGATATGCGAGCCGAACAGAGGATAGATATTGCACTTTTAGATACTCACGCTCGCTAATCGGCTTGCCGCTTCGCTCGTCGAAGAAAACATCAAATAAATTTGTGTTTTCCCCCGCTTAATCGTATCTTTGTAGGCAAGATTCAAGAACAACTATGCCACTAACCCTACCCGATAGACTGCCGGCCATCGAGCTGCTGAAAGAGGAGAACATCTTCGTCATGGGCTCCGAAAGAGCCCGCCACCAGGACATACGCCCGCTGCGCATAGCCATTCTGAACCTGATGCCGCTGAAGATAACGACCGAAACGGACCTCGTGCGCATCTTGTCCAACTCGCCCCTCCAGCTGGAGATTCACCTGATGAAGGTGAAGGCCCACACGAGCAAGAACACGCCCGTGGAACACATGCGGGCTTTCTACCGCGACTTCGAGGAAATGCGACAGGAGAAGTTCGACGGTTTCATCATCACCGGCGCACCACTTGAGCAGATGGAATACGAAGAGGTGCGCTACTGGGACGAACTGACGGAAATCTTCGACTGGAGCCGCACGCACGTCACCAGCACGCTCTACATCTGCTGGGCGGCGCAGGCAGGTCTCTACCACCACTACGGCATCCCCAAGTACCCGCTCACGAAGAAGATGTTCGGCATCTTCCCGCAGCAGATACTCGACCCAACGCTGCCCATCTTCCGAGGCTTCGACGACCAGTTCAATATGCCGCACAGCCGCCACACTGAACTGCGACGCGAGGACATCGTGGCCAATTCCGACCTGACCCTCATTGCCGAAAGCGAGGAGAGCGGCGTAGGCATGGTCATGGCACGGGGCGGTCGCGAGTTCTTCATCACGGGACACAGCGAATACTCGCCCTTGACACTCGATACAGAGTATCACCGCGACCTCTCGAAAGGCCTTTCCATCGAGAAACCGCAGCACTACTACGAGGCTGACGACCCGACACACCGCCCCAACGTCACATGGCGCGGCCACGGCACCCTGCTCTTCACCAACTGGCTCAACTACTACGTCTACCAGGAGACACCGTACAACTTAGAAGAGATATGTTAGTATCAATATCGCTAATGCAAATTCGAAATTCCGATGCAAATTCTCTAAAATTCAGCCCTGAAAGCTCGCATCTGCAGGATATCCTGTACATTGCTGATGATGCTGATAAGACCTAAAGACATCAGCAATGAGAGGGCTGTAGCAGTTATGAGGCGGGAGTTCTCTGCAAGCAGAGCGAACAAGTTAGAGTGCTCAGCCAACCAGAGCAGGAAATCTGTTTGAACTTGGAAGGAGAAAAGGGGCACATCGGCAGGCGTTGAAAGTATATAGGCAATAGATACTGTGCCACTGACGATGCCCACTACGAAGGCTGCCACCATCAGCATCTTGTAGCGACGGATGGTTGCTTCTTGGTGTTGCTTGATAAACTCCACAGCATCCAGGCGCTTCGTGAGCGTAGCTATGAAGTCGGCATTATCCGAGAAATGGGGCTTCTGTGTGAGGAAGAGTTCCTCAAGTGCTTTATCTTTCATCATATTCATTTCAATTATCCATTATCCATTTTCAATTGCTCTCTGAGCCTGTCTCGCCCTCGTGAGAGTTGCTTCTTGATTGCATCTTCTGAGGTGTCTGTAATCGTGGCAATCTCCTTGATGCTGTAGTCGTTGAGATAGAACAGGGTGATGGCTGAGCGTTCTTTGGGCGGCAGGGTGCGAAGGGCCAAGTAAAGGTCTTGGTGCTCGAAAGGGGAAGACCCCTCTCCGTTTCCCCCGAGGGGGAGGGACTGAATCCGTGGGTCATCTATATTCTCCATTGTCCGTTGGCTGGCCTTATGATTGAGAAATGTGTTATAGGCAATCTTGAAGAGCCACGAACGGAACTTCCCCTTGTCCTGATTGCCGGCACAGGAGAGATAAGCCTTCACCAACGCATCCTGCGCCAAGTCGTCGGCATCGTCCTTGTTGCCGCAGCAGAGGGCAAGCAAGAAGCCGCGTAGTGCCTCCTGCTCACGCTCCACAAGGGTGATGAATACTTCGCGTGTCACGACTCAGGCCTGCTCTAACAACTTCTTTTGTTCTGCCTCAATCTCCTTGATTAGCATCTTCTTGCCAACAAAGTAATTCACAAGGAAAGCAATGCCAATGGCAAGAAAAATTGCCCCGATGAAGCTAAATTGTTGGAGAGCTGTTGTAGGCATTCCGCCAATAAAACCTTGAACAATACAGAATCCTATAAAGGAAGTACCCAGGAAAGCGGTGATGCCACCCCATAGCAGTTTCGTAAGCAGTTTCTCCTTCAGCAGTTTCTTTTTCTGCGTGGGAGCCATTTTTTTGATTAACTCTTCTACATCTAGATTAGGATTCTTCTCAAGGGCAGACAGTACAATCTGTGTGCGTTGGTTTGTCTCGTTGATTTTCTTGCGATTATCCAGCCATACGATTGAGATGGGAAGCCCAACACCACAAATGATAGCAATGATCTTAACGATCGTCTCCATAAGAACAACGTAATTCATAATCTAATTTTATTTAATGGTTTATACTTTTGTTTTCTTGACCTGGTCACTTATATAACAAGTCAGAAAGAAAAAAGGTGACATCTCTCTCGTATTTTCTTCTCACAATGCATCTGCAAGAATGCGGGTGAAGCGACACTGCTAAAGAATGGATTGAAAGCCAATTCACCAAATTAACATTACGTCTACTTATCAAACAAAAAAGCCATCCTTGTGAATGGCTTTTTGCGGTGCGTACGGGATTTGAAACCCTTTCGCACCTTTTCTCTTTATATCTGATGTGTCTCAACGACTTACAACAGAACTTGATACTTTTTCAAATGGCAACGGAAGACTTGGTAACATGGCAGTAACATTTTTTTGGTGCCTTCTCTGCCTTTTATCACCTTACGAACTTCGATAAAGTTCAGTGAGATGTGATTTGTCACCCAGTACTTCAATTGTTTTTGGTAACAGATTTCGCTTGGTTTCGGAATCGTCACCTTGGCAGCTTTTCTCTAAAAATTGCCAGCACTCAGATTTGCAAAAGTTAAGATTTGTTAATCTTTTTATTTTTGTCCGAGGATGTCCGCTATGATTGGACAACCTCAATTTTACCTTTGCCGACCGTTTGGACAATTCAGGAAAAAGAACTACGTTTGATGTAGCTTCAAAACCCTGATACATCGCAGCGGTTTATCTAAATGCGACGCAAAGGTACAAATAATTTTCAAAACTACCTCAGTAAAACGAGAAAAAATTTGTTAAAGGCAAGAAAAAACTGCATATGGCGAAGAAAAAACTGACTTCAGAGCAAGAAAACTGGCTTTTTTTGAACTTCCCTCACATGACAAACAGGGAATTGGCTGAGTCATTGAGTGAGATGATTCGTAAAGAAAACCAGAAGCAACTGGCACGGCTGAAGCGTCTGTTGGAAGAAGACTTCAGCGATGGTGCCAGGAAAGTTATTACCCGAAAGATTGAAGCCATTGAGAAGTTCAATGGCATTTCAGAGTCATTAGTAAAGAGGTACGCGCGTAATCTCCACTGCCCTCGCAAAGCAAGAGAGCATTTGGTCAGCTGCAACCAAGAAAAGGCTAAGGCCACAAATATAAAGAGGTGGCTCAAAAAGGCAGAGCGGGTTGAGCACATCATGGACTGGCTCCGCACTTTTGATGAAAGAGACGTGCGCTTCTGCTATATAGACGGGGAAAGCCAATTGAAGAGTTTTAGAGTTTCCATCAATAAGTTCAACCGATACGAGGGCTACAACAAAGGTGTATTCCTGACTTCTCAGTTCATTTCTGAAGTCGGCCTACTCCGCGTCAATGGTACCCTCTATAGAACGACATCGTAAGTATGAACCAGGAAAAATCTCTAAGCAGTAAGGATTTTGAGCGTCGCATCCTGAAAGAACAAGTTAAAGACGAGGTTGTTGAAGAGCTTGAAGATATGATTTCTGAAAAGCTGAAGGAACTGATAGGCCCCGCTGTGGCGGAATCTTTGGGTTCTATCTTGGACTTCCCCCTCACCGTTAAGCAGATGGCATCCTTAACGGGACGGACAGAGGCTAATATATATAAGATGTGTCAGAGAAAGCAAATACCTTATACAAAGGTTGGCTCTCAAATCCACATCAACCTCCGAGACGTTAATGACCAGCTGCTGTGCCTGAAAAGGACAGAGTAAGTTGGCACTCTTGATTTCAAAGTCCATCCCCGACCGTCCGGGAGGATCGTCTGGGATGGCAATTCTGAATGTTCACCTTTAATATATATGTATATGGCTAACGAAATCATTAACTCAGACGACGTGCAGGGCAAAATCATTGTCGTGCGCAATCAACAGGTATTGCTTGACAGAGACGTGGCTGCTCTATATGGAGTTGATACCAGGCGTGTCAATGAAGCAGTGAAAAACAACCCAGACAAGTTTCCTAAAGGGTATCTGTTCCTTTTGACTGACAGTGAGAAAACTGAACTGGTCGAAAATTTCGACCGGTTTGAGAGTATGAAGCATTCAACGGTTCCACCTACTGCCTTTACGGAACGTGGCTTGTATATGCTGGCCACGATCCTGAAGTCTAAGCGGGCCGTGAAGACAACCATCGCCATCATTGACACTTTCGCACAGGTTCGCGAGATGGCAAGGACGATGGAGGCCTTGCAGAACGTGGCGAGTGACAAGGTGAAACAGGCTTCACTCTTGCATCGCTCCGGCGAACTCATGGGCGAGATTATCGGGCAGAATCTGTCAACGAAGTCTGTAGAGACGGAGATTGAACTGAACTTCGCCCTTGTGAAGATTAAGCATAAAATCATTCGTAAAGACGGAGAGGAATAGCATGGAAACGAAAGAGTGTTTAGTGCAACCGAAGATTGCATCAAAGATACTGGAGTTAAACCAGGAACACGCTCTGCCCGTGAACATTGTCGTGGGCGGAGTGATTGAAGGATTGAAGAAACTGACCTTTGAATATGAGCTGATTGACTATCACCTCGTGGCATGGCTTATCAACAAGGGTACTCAGTATTACACAGGTCTGCCAGCGGAGGAGATAATGGACGACGATGATTAAACAACAGACCATAGAAAAGGTTCTGGACTGCTGCAACATCCTCGATGTGGTGAGCGATTACGTCACGCTGAAGAAACGTGGCGTTCGCTATGCTGCGTGCTGCCCGTTCCATCAGGAGAAGACACCTTCGTTCTATGTCTTCCCCGAAACTGACACTTACAAGTGCTTCGGCTGCGGGGAACAAGGTAACAGTGTGGGCTTTCTCATGAAGCATGAGAATATGACCTACCCGGAGGCCATCCGCACACTGGCGAAGAAATACAATATCGAGATTGAGGAATCGGAGCCATCTGCAGAGGAACAGGAAACGCAGCGCAAGAAGGAGGCTATGTGGATTGCACACGACCTTCTTGCTAAAGAATATCAGCGGCAGTTGCTAAGCCATAAAGCAGCACGCGATTATGCCTACCAACGATGGGGCAAGGAATACTGCGAGCTTCGGGGTGTCGGGTACTGCCCTGCAGATGCGCACCTCGTCGATGCAGTGCATATCTCTTCGGAGATTGCCGAAGGGCTGCACCTGAAGAACAAAGGTGGATATGACTTCTTCTGCGGACGTATCACCATTCCCATCCGTGACAGACAGCAGCGTATAACGGGCTTCACGGCAAGGGCTTTCGACGATGCTTCTCAGGCTAAGTATATGAACAGCAAGGACAGTCTCATATACAACAAGTCGAAGTCGGTGTTCGGCATCGATACGGCCTGGCGTGAAGCAGCACGTTCGGAAAGGTTCTACCTCGTGGAGGGCGCACCTGATTGTATGCGACTGCAGAGCATCGGCATACATAACACGGTGGCTCCCTTAGGCACGGCATGGACGGAGGAACACTTTGCCCTGCTGAAAAGGTGTGCTTCGCATCTGTGCTTCTTGCCGGACGCTGACCCGCCCAAGCCCAATGAGCGGTTCGGTCCTGGTATCAAAGCGGTGATGAAGTCCGGTGAACTGGCGATGCGTCATGGTTTCTCGGTGTCGGTGAAGCAGATTCCCGTCACGGAAGAGAAACAGGATCCTGACACGTTCTGCACAAGCAGGAACATCTTCGCATCTATCGAGGAGGTGGACTTCATCCTGTGGATGGCTGCTTACCTCTTCGAGGACGGCATGACCACAGAGCAGCAGGGAAAGGTGATTAAGCAGGTGGCTTCTCTCATGGCACTCATCGACGATGACACCACGATTGAAATGTATATCGCCCAACTGACTCGCTACGCTGCCGGAAAATCGATGTGGAAGAAGGCTGTTGATAAACAGCGTAAGCAGGCTGCTGAGGAGGAGGAAAAGGCGAAAGCGGAAAAGGACTCTGCCCTGTACCGGCAATTCGGCTTTAATGTTGAACGGGATAAGTATTATTATTCCATCGCCGAGAATGGTGGTTATTTCGAGTGGAGCAATTTCACCATGCAACCGCTCTTCCACATCAAGGACAGCGTAAACCCGAAGCGTATCTACAAGCTGAAGAACGTCTTCGGTACTGAGGAGCTGATCGAGATGAAGCAGGAGGACTTGGTTTCGATAGCGAAGTTCAAGCAGCGCATCGAGGGATTGGGCAATTTCATCTGGAAGGCAACGGAGCGGGAACTGACAAAGCTGAAGGCGTTTCTCTATGAGAAAACGGAAACGGCGATAATGATTACGCAGTTAGGCTGGCAACGGCAGGGCTTCTATGCTTTCGGCAACGGCATCTTCTACGATGGTCACTTCCTGAAAGTGGATGACTACGGCATCGTGCGCATCGAGGGGAAAGGTAACTTCTACCTCCCTGCAAACTCTAAGATTTACCGCGACGACATCAAACTGTTTCAGTTTGAGCGTCGCTTTGTGCATATCGGCTTCTCTGCCATCCCGCTACGGGAGTTTACAGAGCAGCTGTTTAAGGTGTTCGGGAATAACGGACGTGTAGGGTTCTTATTCCTGCTTGCCACTTTGTTCCGGGACATCGTGACACGCTCCACACGCTCGTTCCCTATCCTTAACCTGTTTGGCCCCAAAGGTAGCGGTAAATCTGAATTGGGGCACACGCTGATGTCGTTCTTCATCATCGAGAACGTGCCTCCCAATATCCAAAACTCTACACTGCCTGCCCTGAATGACACTGTGGCTGCAGTGGCGAACGCTCTGGTGCATATTGACGAGTATAAGAATAACCTGGACATCAACAAGCATGAGTTCCTGAAGGGGCTGTGGGATGGCACGGGGCGCACGCGCATGAATATGGACCTGGACAAGAAGAAAGAGACTACTTCTGTCGATGCGGGCATCATCCTCTCCGGGCAGGAGATGCCGACGGCTGACATCGCGCTCTTCTCGCGTCTCATATTCCTTTCGTTCTCCACTTCCACGTTCACGGACGAGGAAAAGAAGAACTATCAGGAACTGAAAAGGATGCGCCAACAAGGGATGTCGCAACTGACACTGGAGATACTGAAACTGCGGAGCCGTATCGATGCGGACTTCCCTGCCGTCTATCAAAGGACGATGGACGAGGTTTCTGCGTGCCTGGCTGACCTCGTTGTCGAAGACCGCATCCTCTTGAACTGGGTGGCTCCGCTGGCAGTATTCCACTGTCTGGAGGCGTATCTTGATACCTCACTCTCCTATAAGCAGATGCTGGAGATCTGCGTCGAGGGTATCAAGTTCCAAAATGCTCAGTGCAAGCAGAACAATGAGCTGGCTGCGTTCTGGAACATGGTGCAATATCTGATGAGTGAAGGGGAAATCATTGAGGGTGGCGACTTCCGTATTGAATACTTGCGCCACCTGAAGACAAACATCGCAAACGTAAACTGGAGCGAGACACGCCCGGTTCTCTATATTCAGAAGACTCGCCTTTTCATGCTTTACAAGAAGAATGGAAAGGCGGTTGGCGATACTCTGCTGCCCGAAGGTTCGCTGAAATACTACCTCGAACATTGCCGGGAATACCTCGGCGAGAAGCAAGGCATACGCTATAAGGTGTACCACCATGGGGTGATACAATATCAGAAAGTCGGCGACCAGTCGAAGGAGGCTTCAACGGTGCAGCGCTCATACTGCTTCGACTACCACATGCTGGCAGAGGCATTCAACATCAACCTGGAGCGTGCTTCGGACAATGCCGAGGACACGGCTCACAAGGAGGATGAAGATGACGAGAATCCCAAACAAGGAGAACTACCATTTTAGGGTTATTGATAACTTCAATGATTTTGTAAGTCATAGTAGCAGTTACAAAAGCTTTCTTTTCATACTGCAAGGCAACCACCTGTCGGGAGACACGTGGTTGTTTTTTTTTCTGCGCCGTCGCTCATATAGGGATAGAAAAGTATGTAACATTTACAACAAATGCAACATATTATAAGCAAAGGGATTAGCCGTTTTCTCCCCCGCAACTTCCCGCAACATTCCGCAACAAAACCAACGCTTTGCAACATTATTGGGGTTCCTGCAACAGAAATATAGGGTTGTTGCAAAGATGGTTCTTTGTATTATATTGTAAATCAATAGAATAGAAAGAATTGATGTTTGTTGCGTCTGTTGCTCCTCAAAAAGTGTCTCGTGCGCGAGGGAAAATTTCTCTTCCTATTACCTTATTTATACTCACGCGCACGCGCACAAGGTATAAGCTTATCGTCTTCTTTTAGACTTGAAAAATGGCTCCTTTTTCTTGTTTTCATGGACATGGTTTGACAAGTTAAACTCACTTTATTAAAATTAGTTATTTTTGTTCTGTTTCAGACACTTACATAATGCTGTTAAATAAGAAAATTAGTATATTTGTTCCCCCAAATTACACCTATGACCTATACTGTTTTTATCTCACTGGAGCCTTATCTTGCACAATGGCTTTGCCACCAGCACGGAGGGGAATATCCCATTCGCATAAAACGGGGTTCTGCAGAAGCCGACCTGCTGGAAATGTTTCTGAAGAAACAACCGACGGACCCCGATTATCGTCCGCAGACGAAACCGCTGCCGGGACAGGTGGAGGTGGTGCTGCCTTATTTCAAGCATAAGGACATCCGCACTTATAACTACCTGCCTCCGCGTGGAGAGGTATGCCTACATGCGTGTATTCGCAACCGCTTCAAAGTGGCGCTCTGGAAGGACTTGCACACCGTGGGAAATGTGGTGAAGCGGACGGACATCAGCATTTCCGAATGGATGGCAGCGCATGGCATACAGGATGATGATACGAACTGGAACACCGTCGCTAAAATCTTGCAGCGCAAACGGGCGGTGTATTGCCTAAACAACCGCCTCACTGACCACAAATCAAGCAAACATCGTAAAAAAGAATAAAAATCATCGTTTTTCGTCACTACCTCAAATCGTTTTTGTCCACTTATGCATCAGTCTCTTCCGAACATCGTCCGCATCTCCACCGTGCCCTGCAACGAACTGTCACCGAACATTACGGAGAAGTTCATGGCCGGACTTCCCATTGCCGTTTTCCCGCTCCCGACAGCCATAGAGCACTATGGCGACGCAAAATGCGAGGCGGAACAGGAATATGTCAATGGGGGCTACTCGGAGAAAACGGTGCTTCAGTTCAATTCGGCGGATGACATCTGCCAATATCCTCCGCTGGCTTTCGTCGTCGAGGATGCGCAGCGTAACACGTTTCTCATCGGGACAAGGGAAGCACCGCACCCGATGGTGGAGATTACGCAGACGATTGACAAGGAAACGAACATCAAAGCGTACAAGGTGACGTTCACAAGGCGTAAATCACTGGTTCCTTGTGCCGTCTGAACGGGCTTTCCAAGGGATACCCTGTCTTTTCTTGCCTATATATAAAGGAGTACTTTTGCGAACATAACGCATAAGGTACTTTTTTTTAATGGCTAAAGCGAAATACCATCTTCACCTCAAAGGTTATGTCGGAGGCTACGACTTCGACAGCGATTATGTGGATTATATCCTGAATCGCAACCCCGACACGGAAGTGTATGTGCTCATTGACTCACTGGGTGGGTCTCTGGCAACCGCACTTTCTATCGTGGCTGCTTTCCGCAATCATGGCAACGTGCATGTGCATTTCGTCGGCATGAATGCGTCGGCTGCCACCATTGCCTCTCTCGGCGCAAAGCATGTTTCTATCGACTCTTCGGCAATGTATCTCGTTCACAAATGCTCCATGGAATTCTTCCGTTGGGCGTCGGCGAACAGCGATAAGCTGGCGGACATCATCAAGGAGGCTAAGCAGATGAAGTCCGACCTGGAGAAGATGGATGCGAACGTGGCTCAGATGTATGCTGACAAGTGCAACAAGTCTCAGGAGGATCTTCTTGCACTGATGAAGAAAGGGGGATGGCTCACCGCGCAGGAGGCGCTGGAATGGGGCTTCGTGGATGAAATCACCAACTACGAAGAGGACGCTGCACCTGTCATCACGGACAGCATAGCAGCGGATATGGCTTCTTCGGGCATCCCTGTGCCGGCGAATTTCAACCACGAGGAACACACGCCCCTGCTCTCTCGCTTCATCGAGGCTCTAACAAGTATTTTTAATTTTAATCTGAGCCGAGAGGAGAAGCAAATGGATTTGACTTCTTCCGAGGCGATGGTTAAACATCATCAACATGATAAGTCTAACTCTAACGCTCAATCTGACATGAATCCAAACAACCAACAGCAGCAGGAGCAGCAGCAACAGGCGCAACAGCAGCAACAGGCTCCCGAGACATCGGCTACACAGCAGGAACAACAGGAGCAGCCCACAGCAGAGGCACTGGCACAAAAGGACCAGGAGATTGCCACGCTGAAGGCTGAAATCGAAGCACTGAAGAAGGCTCCGGGTGCTTCTACCTCGCATGTGGTTGAGAATGACAAGGGCGAAAAGGAAGAGGTGAATGACCCTTCTTCGCCAGAGGCATTCTTTAACACACGCAAACGCGCTCAGGCTCTCTATGACCTGATACCGTAACACCTTTATTTCTAACTCTCAATTCTTATCAAAATGGCTGGAAAACTGACTTTTACACTGCAAGACTATCAGGAGGCGGCTACCAAATGGCGTTCCGACCTTCTGATGCTTCCTATCATCGGTATTCAGGAAACGCTCCAGTATATGACTGCCCGCCCTGGCATCCGCTATAAGGAACAGGTGGGTGCGCTCTCTGGAGATGCCCAGTTTGGTCCTTACAAGCCTTCGCGCTCCACGGACTTCAATCTGAATATCGACTTCCGCACCCTCGAAACGTTCTTGGGTAGCGTCGTAGCGAAATTTGAACCGAACAGCGCAGTTTCTACACTGCTCGGACAGATTGGCGACACGAAGGGCGACGGACAGATGAAAGCGCCCTCTGCCCTCCATGTCCTGGCTCTCATCGCAAAGGGGCTCTCTGAGCACCTGAATGAAGCAATCTGGGCTGGTGTGCGTAATCCTAACGGCGACACTTCACTTGACCTCTTCGATGGCTTCGATACCATCACCACGAAGGAGGTTGCTTCGGGAGCTATCGCAAAGGAGGAAGGGAATTACATGAAACTGACGGACACCATCACAAACGACAACGCTTGTGAACTGGCAAAAGAAATTCTCTTCTCTCTCGATCCGCGCCTACGCGCTCAGGATTTGTATATGTTCTGTACGCAGGAGTTCGCTGATGCCTACAACGAGAGCTATCTGCTCACGCACGGAGGCATCAACTACAACACGAAGTACGGACAGGATACGGTGGAAGGCTCGAATGGTCGTCTGCATATCATTCCGATGTATAACAAGATTGGCTCAAAGTTCATCCATATCTGCCCGAAGGTGAACATGCTCGTCGGTTACGACCAGATGGGTGATGTCGAATCGGTGATGGTGAAGGAGTATGAGCCGTTCATCCTCTCGTATATCGCCACTATGTTCTTCGGCGTGCAGTTCGAGTCCATCGACAAGCGACGCTTCAAGTGCATTGAACTGGCTGGCTAAAGTAAGTATAACCTTCTTATTTGTAAGACTATGCCTATAAATTGTACTCCCCTGCAGAAGTCGCTGGAATGGTGCATGGGCACGCCTGAACTGCCTGGCATCAGAAAGCGCATCTACTATATCGCAAAGAACCAAATCGCTAAATGGCCTCCCTATAACAGGGATGACAACCGGCGGGCAAAGACTGCTGCGCTGACAGGTAACTTTACCCTCGTGGCGGATGCGAAGTGGAAGTATATCGACATCCTGGCGGATAAGTCGCAACTGACATCTGAGGCTCAGGGTGAAATCCCATCGCAGACGCAGTTGAACAAACTGACTGTAGTGCATCCGGGCGTTGGCCCCGAGGCGTCGGCTGCTGCTTGCTACCTCAACAACAGCGATAACGTGTTTATCGTCGAGGACACCAAGGGTTACTTCCGCGTGGTGGGTAGCGAGAAGTGGATAACAAAGACCACCGTGGCGCAGGACAACGGACAGGGTCCTACTGGCTCTACGTCCACGACAATCTCGGTGGAAGCAACAGACGAGGTTCCGGCTCCGTTCTACATGGGCACCATCGAAACGGAGGACGGCACTATCGACTGCAACGCATTCGAGGATTGAAAACTTTCGCGTTCATACGATACTTGCCCGCTCCTTTTCTCTCGCCAGCGCCTGAAGGTGTGACAGCACATCTTCGGGCGTTTTTGCTTTACACCGCATGATTGAAGAACTGCTCGAAGAGATTAACGCTCCTGAGGACATCGCACAGATTACATCTGAGATTGTGGTGCCCGATATGCCAGACTTCGCACTCACCGATAATGCGCCTTCAGGGAAGGACATATTCAGTGTGAAGTCCCGAAAGGCATGGGATAAGTCGGAGGAGGCACGGTGTGATTTCCAGTACCACCTACGCCTGACCCGACGGGCTTCCACGAACTTCATCACGATTTGGCAGAAGTCGGTGTTCGGTAGGACGCTCACGGACATCAAATCGGATGATGCGATGGTGCCGTTCTTCATCGAGAATCTGACTCCTGTCATTCACGAAATGATAGGTTTCAATCTCTCGAAGGGCTCATGGGCGATGGTGACTACGCCCATGCGACGGCACAAGGTACGTAACTTCGCCTCGCGCATTGCCGAGGGGCTGGCAAAGGAACTGGGCATTCCCTTCTACTTCGACTGCGCTCACTGTCGCTCGAAGCAGCGCATCGGGGCTGTGTTTGACGCAAACAACATTCCGCGTGAAGGGAATGTAATCGTGTTTGATGATTTCGTCACCACGGGTTCCACGCTCCAGTCTATGAAGAATCTGCTGCTGCAGGAGGGGAAAAATCCCATCTTCATCTGCGGAATCAATAACAAACTCTGAAAAATGGTGCTTTTTCTGCACTACCTCAAAAGCATTTTGTCCACCTCATGCATAAAGTGTATTTCAACAAGCCACAGCGTCTTACTCAGCTCATCGGGGCAAACATATCCGTCATAGTGGCTGGCCGTCGAACAGGGAAAACGGACTCTATAGCGGCTCCGTTTGTGCTGCGTAACATGCAACGTATGCCGGGCAGCACTGGGGGCATCGTGGTACCGACATTCAAGCATGGCCTGACAA
>ERZ842401.3260-NODE-3260-length-20418-cov-8.434808_pt1 | contig 20418 bp, 33 predicted proteins | sample MGYA00521270_ERZ842401 | MGnify/ENA primary metagenome ERZ842401 (study PRJEB31892, sample SAMEA3878208) | bioreactor metagenome | biome: Moose rumen | place: Sweden | collected 2011-10 | study: EMG produced TPA metagenomics assembly of the PRJEB12797 data set... | reverse complement strand
AGAGCGGTGAGTGTGATAACCGTCTTGCCGAGTCCCGGCTCTAAAAATAGGCCGACAGCTTGATTGTGAATGAGGTAGTCAATGCAGTATGCCTGATACGGGTACGGGTTAAAAATCACTGCACCTCACCTCCAATTTCAGCAAGCAGCTCATTGACTTGAGCCAACCCATACAGCACCCGCACATCAGCATGGCGCAAGCGCATCTGGCCTATCACATACTCCTGAATCTTGGAGAGCACACCTTTGTCAGTCTTCAGCTCAGCAAAGATGATTCTGCCTTGTGCTGTAATAATCAGCCGGTCAGGCACACCTTGCGTTCCCGGACTTACGAATTTGTAGCAAAGCCCGCCGAGTTTTTTTACGCCATTCACAAGATGACGCTCTACAGTTTTCTCTAACATTTCAGCGTCCTTAACCTCAAAAATCCGTTAGACTTCAGGGCGTTTTTCACGACTTCCGCCATATTCTAAAACCTCAATTCTATATATTTATATAATTAGGCGTAATAGAGAATATTTTTCTTCTCTAATTTCTCTAATTCTCCTATTCTTAATATCTATTAAGAATAAATGTTTCAATGTTTCAAAACTAACTAAATATAGTAAATAACAGCATTTAGCCAGAAACATTGCTGAAACATACCCCGAAACATTGAAACATCCAAACTCCGAAACATCCGTAAACTTTCGTGCCTAAACTTCAACTGTTTGTCCCTAATATTCGACTTCAGGTCGATGTATCATTTCAACGTTTCACCTTTTACTTGAGCTTACGCTGAAATCCACGCTGATAGCCGCAATAGCCAAAACGTATACCATTAGGGGTCTTTACCCATTCTGGCATTGAGCGAATGATTTCATTTATCTCCGTTGCATCCGCATATCGGAAGTCTTTAGGTGAGCCGCCGAACAGTTCACACCAAATTTCCAAAGCGCAAATACGATCACGCTTTACCAGATTTTCTTCACCTTGCGACAATCCGTTAAGGAATATCCGGCGTTTGCTCAAGTCCCACTTTGGCCAATCTTCAGGAACGGGTTTCTCCAAGTAGTCAAATATCATGCCTTCCTTTGTAGTGACTTCACGTTGAGCTTCCTGTTCTACTTGTGCTTCTGTCTCTAGATGGCCAATAAGATGTAACTTCTCGCCAAGCTTTCAGCGTATAACAGCCTCAGCCCAAATCTGGTCAACTTCACTATCAAGATCAATCCAGACGTTTTTCTGGTGTTCTGCTACGCCAACATCTATAGGCCAGAACCTGCGGTTGCCAGTCCTGTCCAGCAGAAATTCGCAGGTATTTGTTGTACCGAAGAACACACAGCAGCGTGGGATGTCTTTCACATGCCGTCCATAGGCTGCACGGAAACGATCGGAACGCAGGCTGAGAAATTGTTTAATTCTGGCAGTATCTGTTTCCTGAATGCGTCCAGTTCGCTAATTTCTACCAGCCACACGCCCTGCAGAAGTTCACTAGCCTCTTTGCCTTCAAAGGTACGGATACCGTCGTTGAACCAGCCCTTGCTCATTTTGTCTAGCAGCGTGGACTTCCCGATACCCTGCGGCCCTGCAAGTATCAGCATAGTGTCATACTTGCATCCGGGTTCCATCGCTCTGGTTACTGCTGCTGTGAATGCCTTGCGCGTAACTGCCCGAACGTAAGGTGTGTCCTCTGCACCGAGATAGTCAACAAGCAGAGTATCGAGCCTAGCACGTCCATCCCATGACAGGGACGCAAGGAATTTCGTTACGTCGTTGAACTTGTGCCGTTCACTGTGAAGGGATAAAGCAGCGTCAATCTTGCTGTTGCCGGTGATACGATAGGTTTTCTCGAAGTACCAGTACAAGCCTTGATTGTCATTATCCGACCATGCACGGCGTTTCTTGGACGTATTCCACGGCAGGTCGCCTAGAACTTCACCGCGTCCTGCAAATTCGTTCAGAGCAAACTTGCCTCGAAGATTTGGGTCATTTTCAAGGATCAGCCATATGTTGTCGATGGTCGCTTTTATCTGGAGTGTCTGCTTGTTAATTTCCAGTTCCGATGTCCAATCAAAATTGTCTTCTTCGTGGTTATCAGCAATAAGTCCGCCGAAATCGCCGATTACAGATTCAGCACGTTCCTTTGCAAGCTGCTTTGATACCCGTACATCACTTACAGCAAGTTCACACATAGCCTGATAAGACGGAAGCCTGTTCGTAGGCGTTTTTACGTCAACTGCATAATCCTGTTCACCGAACTTATGCAACCGCACGAGGTCAAAGGCATTAACAAGCCGTCCACTGCACGGGTCGGTAGCGTGGTGCGAGTAAAGGAACAGGCCGTTATCGTAAACCACTGCGCCGCCTGTCGTGCTGCCTCCTAGATATGTAAAGCGTCCGGGCATCGTTTCTACCGGCGTGTAAACATCAGCAAGGAACGTATCTATCGCTCCGTAGATGTCATAGGTGCGGCAGAAAGCTCCGATAATTCCAGTCTTTGCCAGCGGGTCGCTCTGCTTCGTAGCCAGCTTCCGATATTGATTTTCTGAGCCGGGAACTTGCGGCCACTTCGTAACATCTCGCCAATCGCCGTATTGTGCGTCTATCGCTTCAAGCAGACCGTCAACTGAAAGCATTGGCTTGTCGGCAAATGTGAATACATACTCTGCGTCAGAGCAAACACTTGGCCAGTACATGAGACGTGATGCCTCAAACGTGGTAGGGTCTGCAAACTCCATACCGATTAACGCTGCCATATACCGAGCTGTAGGCTCATACTCATCTGCATTCGCTGTTCTGTCATACGGCAGAAGGATTCTCAAGCGCGGTGTTGCCGGAGAGTGTTTGCGTGTGGAATATATGCAATATCCGCAGCCAAGTCCTTCAACACGCTTCATGACTTCTTCAGTGCCTCCCGGCTGTATATTGTCAAGGTCTAATGTGATAAGGTCGCGCCCTGTTACAGCACCGGCCTTGCGGCGAAGCCCCGATAAAGAACCTGCCACGAAGCCACCAATGTCCTTGCGGTCATCCTGCTCACTTTTCTTTAACGCGAGATACTCAGCCATTGTTTCAGTGGAACGTGCGGGAATGCGGAGTTTCTCGTAGAACTCTGAAAGCATGAGTGTCTGAGGCTGCCAGTTAGCACTACGGCGATTATTGCCTACGGTTGTGATTATTCTTCGGTCATACTGCATATCAATTAACCCTCCTTTCCTGTTTCATTGTGTTAGTCATCAGCACTTACTCCATCCGCACTTCTTGCAGCGGTAGCAACCTTCCCAGCGTGTCAGCTCTCCACCGCACATAGGGCAGCGATGTTCATCGAAAATAGGTTCAGGATGTTCCTCTACACCGGGAACTGCTGGTACTTCATGAGCGTGCTTTATGCTTTCCTTAAATGCCATCTTGCGCCGTGTCATTTCGAGACGTTCCTCGTGGCTAAACATTCTTGCCGTCATCCTTGTGTCACCCCATTTGCCTGATCCATAAGCAAAACCTGCTCAATTCTTCTGCGCAGTTCAAATTTCCGCGCTGCCCTCTGGTTCATGTAGCTCCGCTTCAAAAAGCGTCTGAGTTCCTGCCATACCTTACTCATGGTTCTACCTCCTGTATATTTTTGCCGATTAATTGAGCGTCCGTATATGTTCTTGTCCATCCACCTTTAACTGAACGGAACACATGGTGAATACCTTCTTTACGTAGAAACATGAAGATACAATCGCGCTCCCATGAAGTACCGTGTGAAGGAGTTTTTCTGTCGTAAGAACCTAAACAACTTCCGCCAAAAATCCTGTAGCATTTGCCTTCAATAAAAGTGGTGCTGAAGAGCTTTTTGTCGTTCTTCCAATCCTATGGCCTTTTTGCTTTCTGCGATGAGTGCCGGACTAATATCCTGAACTTCAAGGAAAGCCTTAATTTTTGATTGCGCTGGAGTTTTAGTCTTAGTAAGTCCGAGCGTGTATCGAAGTGCCTTGAGCTTATCTGCGTTGCTACTCATGCTGTGTCACGTCCTCAATGGTCTTATCCGGCCAACCATACAGAGCAGCTCTATCTCCGTCTGACAGTTCTAGTCCAACGGGTAAGTGCGGTATAAAATGCACGACTTCTTTGTTCGTGAGACGGTTGTATAATTTATATAAAAACTTAATCCTTGTATGCCCTGCTATTCCATTTCTGACGTGTTAGCACGGCAGGCCGAGCACTGTATATACAAGATGCCATCATGGTCGCTGTGCATGTACACCTTCAGTCATGCTTTTGCCACCATCAGTGTCTATAGCCTCTATAACCTTCTGCACTTCGCGCATCGCTGATACAAGCTCTGAAAACTTGTGCTCTGTTTTAGGTGCGAACAGCGGCTTCAGAATGTGGTACAACACTGGGGCTTTCTGGATTAGCCTTGCATTCGCAAAGCACTCGGTCGCATTGGGTTCGTAGTTATGCGTCGTTGCTCCGTAGACTTTGGCTACTAAGTGCCCTTTCGCTCTTATGTCTCCGCTATCAGTGTCTAGTTCCCATTGATCTTCTGTGAACCTTGTCATGACAATACCTCCTTTAGTGTGTCTATGATTAGTTGATAGTTCTTATGCGGTAAAAGACAATTGCTGCAATCTTTTATGTCATTGGGCAGATACTCAGGCGTGCCTGAACACTTGGGCAGAAAATACAGCGGGCAATAACAGAACAGGCAATTGAAGTCTTCTGTATTCTCTACTTTATGGCAAGGGAAATATTCGCAGTCAGTGTTACGGAAGAAGCATGTAGAGTTCTTCATTCTTGACTTCCTTTCTGGTCGCTAGACCGTTTGCGTTCTTAGTGATGATTGCGCTTATTCCAGCATTGAGAATTAACCTGTAACACATGTAGCATGGTTTTGCGTCCGTGATGGGTGTACCGTCTGCTTCTTGTCCGGCCAAGTACAGCGTTGCTCCTAGCATGTCCCGTCTTGACGCTGAGATTATTGCGTTTGCTTCTGCGTGAACGGCTGGACACATTTCATATCTTTCACCGTGCGGTATGACTTTCATATCACGTTTGCAGTACCCTAAATCACAGCAATTCTTGGAGCCGCGCGGAGAGTCGTTGTAGCCAGTAGCAATGATTTCGTCATCCTTCACTATTACAGCTCCATACTTCCGCCGTAAGCATGTTGAACGGGCTAGAACGGTTTCTGCTATGCTCAAGTAGTAATTGTCTTTGCTTTTACGCATCGCTGGCCTCCTCACCGTCTATTCGCGCAAATAACTTCCTCAGTTTGTCTTCTCGCGAAAAACTCACTATCCAGCCGTAGTCGGATGTCGGTATCAGTTCCTCTTTCAGCAGTTCGTACATTTCAGGTGCGGCAGCAATCAGATTGCCAGGTGTGAACTTACTCATGTTCGACCTCCATAGTTAAGGCATTCAGCATTCTTTCTATGACAGTGATAATGCTGGACTGCCATTTAAGCTGTCTCACTGGTGTACCGTTAGAGTGGCGTTTATTAGTATCCTGCATCACTGCGTAATTCAGGCCATCGCCTATTGGCTCCCACTTCCCGTTAAGATTGTGCTGAAATCCTCCGTAAGCTAGCAGTTCATTCACGCGCCGTGCTGATAAACCTAATCGCTGCCCAATTTCAGTAGGTGTAAGGAGTTGTTCTTTTGCGGGAGCAATTAGTTGAACTTCACCCGTTGTAAGCGCGCTCTGTCCTGTATAGCTCCTGTACACTTTGTCCATAGCCAAAGCAAGCTGATTGTCCCTAATGCCTGCTGTCTCAAAGATGAGCTTTGCGCCTTCAAGAACGCCAGCAGGTAAAGCGGTGTTATCTCTTCTCACGTTGTAGCTGCCTGTAGCATGAATGCTTGGTACTACATCACCGGCTATCCACACCTGATATGGGATAGCTTTCGGCTTGTCTGAACGCCCCAAGAAGAAATATACTCCCTGTTCCGTTAGACAAAGCATATTCTGTTCACAGCCAGGGGTGTGAATCTGTTTCACCCCCTTCCAAATGTCCGGCACATTCCCGAATAATCTTGCAGGGTTGCTGTCTTCAGAGTATTCCAGTGCCTGCGCTATGTCCTTTGCCACAAACCAGACTGTTCCGTCTGTGTCCTGCGTGGTACGGACTTTGAACTCTTCATTGCTATAGAGCTGGATATTACTCATATCTTTTTCTCCTCTCCATTTATACGTGCTAAAAGTTCCTCCCACTTTCCACGAGCATTTGTTAGCTCAAGGGGAGAAATATACTCAGCTACGTTAAATAAGCTAAATAGCAGCCTGTACATTTCTGGAGCAGCAGCTATCAGACGGGCATTAGCTAGACGTACTGCATCTTTTGCATTTGACTCGCTTATATGTCCGCAGTTACGTATCACCGCTATGATTGCTCCTCCATCATCTGCATAAACATACGGGCCGTACTTTCCGTTGATACCGACACTCCATGTACCACTCGTAAAATCACTCATGGCTAGCCTCCTCATGCACGCACTCCTCCAATAGATACCTGAACTGTTCAGGGACTGCCTCATACAGTGCATGTCCTAAGTCTCGAAACTCTTTCAAAGCTGCCGGAGCTGTCCGCAGGTCTAGGATGTGACGCAATTCTCGAACATTTACGGTCATGATTAGATTAGTCGGCCAGCATTCTGGGATTAGGTACTTCAACTCATCATTTGTTGCCTCTTGGTACTGTTTGATAAGAGCTTCCAACATCTCACACGCGGACATGACATATACACGAAACAGAGGGTTTTCTGTGTTCCCTAATGTCTCACGAACCCAGTCAGGATTTTCAAGATTTTTCCTTAACGTGTGCCTCGTACTCTCGACACTCAACGTTAAATGCCTGTGCCTAGCAAGTTCTTGAAGTAAAGCCCTTGAAATTCCCTTTACGGAGTAAGTTAGGTAGATATGCTCCAATATGCTTTCATGGCCGAGCTTGATGATGCGTGTTAGCACTTCATAAGGCACAAAGTCTTTGCTTGCGTTTGCGTGACATGTCAACGTTGCTAAGGCTGCTGAATGTTCCATATCAAGCAAACTGTTATAGCCAGTCAATAGCTTTACGTTCATGTGTTATTCTCCTTTTTCGATACGTTCAATTTCGTGGCAGAGATACCATTCAGCTTTTTTAAGAGCCGTTAAAATATCCTCGCCATCTTTATGTCCTGCGCGAGTTACATACTTGATGACGTTACCGAGATTGAAGTTCAGCTTGTGCGCGTCTATGAAGTCGATTGCTTCGATTCCGCCGGAGGTGTAATAGCTTGGATGGTTAATCTGTGTCATTCTGTACCTTCCTTTTTGTACTCTTCCTCAGCCTTGTAGCTGTGAATCAAATCCCATGCAAAATAGAGAAATTGCCTGCTTTTTTCGAGAGTTCGGATAGCGTAAATTGCTACAATAACTGAGAATGTCAGGCATAATCCTGATGCAACAAAAAGCGCGAAAACAGCTTCAATCATGTGTGTTTGCCTCCTTAATCCTTCTTGAAGAAGTCCCCAACCCAGCCATCCGCGTCTAGAGGCAGACCAAGTGCCCAAGAAATCGGCTTGGTCATCAGCTCTACAACCTTGTCAAGATTGGCTTGTGATTCGGGACAGTCGATAACAACTTCATCGTGAACATGGAACACTACAGGAAATCCTGCTGCTTCAAGGCGTTCAATAGCGACAGCAAGGCAGTCACGGGCAATCGCTTGCACCACATTTTCAACCAACTTCCCGGCATATGTTTCAAGCCGTGTCCACTGTTTTGTTGTCTGATTTACACCGAGATAATTTATTGACGGGCGATCCCATTGATTGACCCCAAGCTCAGGGTGTGCGTAATAGAGTTTTCTGCCACTTGGCAACGTGATAGTCATGAAGTCAAGGTCATTAGCCAGATCGAACTCACGCGAGAAAATTAGGTTGTTTACACTTTCCTGCTTGCCAGTCTGAATTGTGGATATAGCGGCATTCTCGACTTTGTACCAGAGTTCGACGATGCGCTGATTAGCTTCACGCCAGCGAGCAACAATATCGGGCAGGTCTTCTTCAGGAATACCTATCTTCAAAGCTCCCATTGCGATAAGAGCGCCAACTGAGCCGCCGTACCCACAGTTATGAACTAATTTCCCCGATACGGTAAAACGTTGTCTGGGGCCTGCATTTCGTATGTCATAGACTCTAACCTTGCCTTGATACCGCGCCAGTTCTTCCGTTTCTCTGCCACAGCTTTTTTCGCCGATTCGATAATTTCTTGCCGGGACATCCCTGCTGACAACATTCGTGTAACAACAACTCTCGTATACGGCCATTCTCGCGGTTCGTAATCCCGATTCGTATCGATACGGTCTAATTCCTTTTTCCGACACACATCCGACACATTTTGTAGAATCCACAGCCCAGCCTCCAAGATTGACGGGAAATTGAACTTGATACCTCTTGCTCCGTAATTCCGATATTCTGGGTCGTGGGGATTTTCGCAACGTTGCTTTGCTGCTGTTAGTCGTCTGTCGAGCCACTTCGGTATTTGTCTTGGTTGCGAACAACTTTGACAACCTTTTGACCGACCGTTTGTTAAATTTCCGAGAGATTGCCATTGCACTCTGCCGCACCCCGTACATTGGGTTAGAACGTAACACTGATTCCATTTCTCGTCCCAACGTTTTTCTGGGCTGATAATCTTTACCCAACCGTATTGCTTGCCCACTATCTCCTGTTTGTACGAGACGTGCGCCGCAGGAGGTGGCGAGTTCAAATCGTACTGGCCTTGATTCCCCCGTAACCCAGACGAGGTGATTTTTTGTTGCTGTAAGTCCGTCATATTCAATCACTTCCTTTTTACCACGATAAACAACGCCTTCATGTGTAACCCACTCTTCTCCGTCCCAGAGTTTCATATCAAGAGTTACTTTTTCGATAGGTACAAGTCCTTTATCAGTTAGTACAAGCTGACCTTCTGCGATACAAGCGAGTTCAGCGATCTTCCCCTTTTGTCTAAGGTGTGCGTTCTCGCCATGCTTGACAACAGGAACGCCGAACATGCTTGACGCTGACATGCAGTAGATGTCACCGCCTGTTCTGAACACTTCGAGCCGCCAGTTTTCTTGCGCCAGCCATGAGATAATTCTGGCTTCAATACTAGAAAAATCTGCGTCCACTAACTTATTGCCGGGAGCCGCTATAAATGATGTACGAATGAGCTGTGATAGTGTGTCATTGACAGAGCCGAAGCAGAATTTCAGTGTGTCGGCTTGTTGTTTCTTCACAGCAGTACGGGCAACATCAAGCTGTTCGATGTAGGTGCGGGGGAGGTTTTGTACTTGTATAAGTCTCCCTGCCCATCGCCCTGACCTATTCGCTCCATAAAACTGAAGCAATCCGCGAACGCGTCCATCAGCACAGATTGATGCTTCGATAGCGTCATATTTCTTTGTACTGGTCTTGCCGAGTTCTTGACGTATTTCAAGCATTCGTTCTGCATCGCCGGTTACAAGCTGGCCTTCAAGGAGTGCAGATACAGTTTCTTTGCGAAGATCGGTTACAGTTTCGTTCATCTCAGTTTCAAGCCATCTTGATAGTTGAGCAATACTGTTCGGGTTTTCAAGGCCCGTGATTTTTATGGCTTCTCGCATTAAATTCTCGCGTGTGCTGTTACCGATTTGAAGAGCACCGTGTACCAAGTCCATATCTACAGCTACACCACGTGCATTTATAATCATGTCAGTCTGCCACTGCTTCTCGATTTCATCAGGAACAGGGAATGCTGATAATCGCCGATCAATCTCCATTTCTGTTATCACATCACCCTTGCAGTAGGTCTTGAACAGCTCCCACTTCGCGGAGTCATGTTTCGGGAGATTACGCCGAGGCTGTCCGTTCGTAATCGTAGGTGTGCAGGGAATACAGAAGTAACGGATAAGCGATTTGCCAACGGTTAGCTTCTGCTTCTCAGGGGCGAGACCAAGAGCCTTGCCTGTTGCGTCCAAGCCTGCCGTGAAGCCGCAGTAGAGACCGTGAAGCATCGTGTCCCGCCATTGATTCACTGGCAGCAATGTGCCGTAGAACTTTGAGAGGCAATACCACTCGAATCCGGCGTTATAAGCGTGCTTTATATACTCCGGACTTCGGATTGCTTCGTAGAGCCACTGCGGAATAATCTCGTCTTGCGCTAGATCAATAATCTCAGGATCATTGCCGTCTACGCTATATGCCATCAGGAGAATTTCGAAATCAGGACTCTGGACGTACTTATACGCACCTGCTTTAGCAATGGGAACGCTGCTGAATGTCTCCAAGTCGATAGAAAGATTTAGCATGTTTTTCCCCATGTTTGACTTTTTATCCGTTTAATGCATTTCTCTATGCGCTCGCGCTCTATCCCTGTTCGCATTAGCTTCTCATCTTCTAAATCCCTAAGAAGAGCGTTCTGCTGTTCGCTTGTGCAGTGAACCCGTGCGAGTCTCAGAAACTTATCAATCGTCTTCAGAGTTGTACTGCCAAAGAAATTGCCTATGTAAACTCTGATACCTCCCTTGCCGCAACTTGTCTTATAAACTACACAAAATGTTTTAGGTTCGTTCATGGATTTATCCTCCTCCGTTAGTTAATCCACTTGATGACAGGATCGCCGATATAACCTTTTTCCCACACATACCACGCATAGGCGACTGCCGAGCCACTTCCGTTCTTAAACTTCTCGAACTTGCCATTTCTTGCACAGATAAGTCGAGAGGAACTCACATATATAGTTTTGGGCGGGTTAATCTTGAAGAAGCTCCTTCGCTTTTGTCCTTCTAAAAACGTGAGCTTAAGGAACATCGCAACCTTGTGATTAGGTTTAACAACTCGAAGTGCTTGCTCGACGAACTCCAAAGCATACTTGTAGGGTGGATTTATAATGATGTCACCAGAAAAGCACTCTTCGGCCTTGTTGCTCAGGAAGTCTACGTATGCCGGATAACCAAAGCCGCGATAAATCAAGTCAGTAGAGATAACAGAATATCCGGCTTTCTCAATCACTTTCGACATATGCCCTTCACCGCAAGCACATTCCCAGATTGTCGGAGCAAAGTGTTCTTCAGCAAGTAATAGTTCAACAGCTCTCGGCTCTGTGGCATAATAGTCATGCTGCTGACGTTCATATTCGGAATGGTTTGACGCTCCAAGTATTCTGTAGATACTTTGTGCGTCTCCCGTCCAGTCTTTGCGAGTTGTCATTATTTGTTCTCCTGTGAAGTGGAAATGCACAGCCGTTGTTGAGCCAGCGACTGTGCGTATCACACTCTTAACCGTAGTAAGGTTGACCTGTCAGGGGATTTACTCTTACCGAAGGAGCTACACTCTGACCGACACCTGCGAAGTCAGCAGCAGCAGATGCACCACCAGCAAGAGGCTCACCGTCACTGGTTTTCATCACGTTGCCAAGTCCACAGCCGATACCGCGCCTACCTGCCTGACTGTAGCCGAAGAAGTTGATTGTCACGCGGGCGTACATTCCACTGTAAATGTCCTGTGGAGCAAGTTCTGTGTTAATGTCGCTCTGATGGACAACCTGCGGCTTCTGCTTGGAACTCTCGGTAATGACCCAGCAACCTTTGCACTCAGGGCCGTAAGGCGTTCCGTTATCTCTCATACCATCGCCATCGTGAACAGGGATCGGCATGACTGGCGAGCGAACACCACCCCAGAGCTTGGACTGAGCGTCGGATGCAGCCGATTCGATACTGGCATCAATGTTCTGCTTAACCGCCGCATCAGTTTTCGGGATAAGCAGTGTCACAGAATAACGGGGTGCTGCGTTTGTCATTTTCATCTGCAAGGGTAGGCTTGCCTTGAGGCTTGAAGATGAACGTTCCTACAAGCTCTGCAAATTTCACACTGCAGATAATCTTCTCTAGCTGTGCCAGACTCTTAGGGACGCTGTCGTAACCTGCCTGCTGAAGTACATCCATAGCAGCATCCTGATTTGTCCAAGCTCGATTGCTGCGACCTTCAACGACTTTGTAACCGGGAATTGCCGCACCGCTGAGGAGAACTTCAAGCGCATGATCCTCAACGGCCTTATACCAAGCTGCTAATGTTTTGCCGCGTTGCAATACGTTGCTGAGTTCTTCCGGAGTGAGAATTGCAGGGGATACACTGGCAGGGTTTCCATCTGCTTTTGCCATGAAAGCGAAGTCATCAAACGCACCGATTTGCTGTTGAGCTTGTGCTTTGCACTGGCCATTAGCACGGCAGAACCTGCACCAATCACCAGCCTTGTATTCACCAAAGCCCATGAATGCCATCTGAGCAATCGGCTTGATACTTTCGCCCCAAGCCAATAATTCATCGGTTGTACAGTTCCAGCACTCGTAACTGTTAATGCGCGGCTGGTCTATGCACATCTGTACATTTCTGATAGCATCGCCAAATAGCGGACGGTAGAGCTTCAAAGCACCGAGTGCGTATAACTTCATCTGCGGATTGTTCTCTGCACTTACAGCTACGCCTTTACCGTGTTTATAGTCAGTGATGATGAGCGTATCGTCGCCGAATATTGTGCAATCACAACGTCCGAAGCCTTCAGGGATATAGTCAGAGAGATCAACTTTAATTTCAAACGCTGTGTAAGGCTCATGCTTGAAGGCCATCGCTCTTTCTAATAGGTGTCCTGAATAGACTTCTGCTGTGTTGAGCATCTCTTCGTTCCAATGTGCGTCCTGCTTCAGGCGTTTGATAGTAGCGGTGTACGATGTCTTCTTGATCTTCTTGAAGTGGAGCTTAGCCGTAACCTCACATACACTGTGTGCCAGCGTCCCTTCTATTGCATACTCGCTTGTCTTCTCAGGGAGCGTTGCTTCAAGTCTAGGTGCGAGAGTACAGTTTAGCCATCTCTCAGCCGCTGAAGGAGAAAGCAGTGCGTGGTCTTCACTCATATTGCGGCTCCCAACTTCCTCATCTCTGTGGCAAAAGCACCGAGCTGTTCAGGTTTCAAGTCCATAACGGCCTGAACACCGAAGGAGTGGAGCAGGTTCAGCAGATCATCAACTTTCCCAGCGTCCATGAGTGCTGCGCCAGCCGCCATAATCTGATCTACACTGAACTGCGGAGCACTGGCTACGGGAACACTAGCAATAGGCGTTGCGGGTTGCTGAACGGGAACGGCCGGAGTCTGAGGCTGCGTAGTCGTAGGCTGAACTGGTTCTTCGGGCATATGTGTAGAGTTAGCAGAAACAGGCATTGAAACACTAGACTGCGACTGTATCTCGGGGGCAGACTGTTCTTGCGATGCTTTACCGTTGATTGCAGTGGCAAGACTGTTAATTGCTCCGGCTAATTCAGGAGCTGTGACTACTACGTTTACTTTTACTTCTAACATGGAAATATCTCCTCCTGTTTAATTTCAAAAATTAGAACGGAATACGTTTTCCCGTTTGGAACCTTTACTGAAGAAAAGCCATTCAGAAAGAGGCTTGCACCCACTGTCATACCAATCCTGAAGTGCTTTCTCTGCTACGGCATAGTCGTTCTTGCTGATTGTACGGGACTGTCTCCAGTAGCCATTGAAAGCTCCGGGCGTTCTTAATACTTCAAGGATTGTGTTAGCGAATTTGCTGTTACTTACACGGTTCAGGATGACCTCACACACACGACGCTTATCAAGCTCTTTGTCGTCATAGCATTCACCGGCGAGAGTCCGTGCAATGGCATCAAGTTCGTCTCTGTTCCACTGAGCTTGTCTAACTTCAGCAATACTTCCGATTTCATTTTGATATGGCAAAGCACTTGCCTGACAACTAAAAGTTGAAAGTGTTACGACTGCCAACATCAAAGTTGCTGTACGTTTTTTAGCAATAAGTTCTACTTCAACCACTAGCTGAAGTTGCTAAAAACAGCAGACGCTAAAAAGCGTAGTTAATTGACAACAAAGATGATGTACGGGGCTTAGAAATAAGACCATGAGAAATCGGAAAAGCTCAGTAACCGAGCCGAGATGGTTACCCCAAAGGGAAAGTTGAGGAGAGCGATAGGCAGTAGTGCTAAACGCAATGACCCAAAAAGACGTGCAAGTTCAGCAAGTACGGCCCTGCCAAGACAGCGAAAGCCGAGCAGGAATACTTGATGTCCCCAAACGAAAACACCTACGGAGGAGCGTGCAAGAGGAGTGGACAGAGTTCCCGCGCTCAATGAAAAAAAATTTTAGAGGAGGTCAAAATACAATGACAAAAGAAGTAAAAGATGTTTTAGCCAGATGGAACAAAATCGACGATGAGCTTTGCGCTTTAACTAACGAATTGAGAGCTCTTATTACTAAGGGGCTTTACAGTGATAGGGATGAATGCTCTGATTTGTTTTGGTTTCGTGATGGAAGCAATCATCTTTCAAGAGAATTAGCCAAATACTTAAACTACGCGAGGCTTTTAATCGAGGAAGAAGAGTAAAAACGGGAGGCTACCACAGCTTCCTTTTTTCATAAGTTCAATAGTCAGAATTTTAGAGGATAGAAAACACAATGAGAAACAAAGTAAGTGTAGCGGCGGTAATGGAACAGTTATAGGCAGTCGGTGCAGATCACGAAGCACAACGAGCAATATTACGTAAACTTCCTGAAGGGTTCTTAGAGGAAATGGCAGAAGTAAACATGAAATGGTCATACAGCTTCTGGAGAATGCCGATGAAGGGAAGAAAGAAATACTATCTAGACATGCTCACTCATGTATACAAAGAAAATTTACCCACCGAGATGTTGAAACGTAAAAAAGCTGAGATTTTAGCTTGGCTTATGGCACGTGAAACGAACGGTGAATATCTGTCTCAATGGGAAGATTACTTACGATAACGGAGGCTTTCACAGCTCCGTTTGTTTAATTATAGGAGGATAACAGTAATGAAAGCAGAAGAAAAGATTAGGCTTGCTGAGGAGAATATCCGGCAGGCTCTGAGAGATTACGGAAGGCACACAAGCCAGACCAATGTACTGGATGACGTTTCAGAGACATTCATCATGAGACTAGCTAAAGACAACTACTACGCCAAACAGGAGCTTCGTGCACTGTTCAGGAAATCTCCCATCTGGAATGAAGAACTTGACGCTCTTGTCATCAACGGAACACGGACGCATGACCCTGATTATAGCCGAATTAGAATACTAGCACGACAGATTCTGGAAAAACCAATTCATACTGCAAGTGCTGAAGTGTACGGCAACATCGAGAGGGCAATGGCTTTCTTCGGCTGGTCTGATCTCACTGAACGCGAAAAAGCTACAAGCATTGCGGCGATTAAAACACTGGCTCCTGGAGCTTACGCTTAAATTGCAGACGAAATGACCTCTCACAAGATCGACTTTAAGCTGTTTGTATCGCTTAATCCAGCACATTTTATCACAATGAGCAACCCTAAGCATGACAAACGCGGCGACACCCTGACAAGCTGTCATTCGTTCAATTCTACAGAGTATCCCTACAACAACGGCTACACCGGCTACGCTCGTGATCATTACACGTTCATTGCGTTTACAGTTGTTGACCCTACAAACGCTGAGACGCTGAACAACCGCAAAAACATGAGACAGATATTCTGCTACAAGCCCGGAAATGGTGTGCTGCTTCAGAGCAGGCTCTATAACAACGCTGGCGGTACATGTAGAGAACAAGCTGAATCAAAAATTTATCGTGATTTAGTTCAACGTGAAATTTCAGCATTAGAAGAACAACCTAATCTCTGGCAGACGTTCAAGTACTACGGTAATAGCAAGATCAGGTTGGAGAGCGGTTGTGGCTTTGGCGGATATAAAGATTGGACGTATGAAGATTTCTGCGCCAAAGTCAGCATCCGTTCAGACCATGAAAACGACTATCAGCCTTTTGAAATCGGTACGTATGGACTGTGCATTAGCTGTGGCTGTGAGACAAGCGAAGGGCTGTACTGCGAAGAATGCAATGATATCCACCCTTGCGATTGTTGCGGATACTATTACAGTGAAGAAGAACTTTATACAGTTCATGACTGTTACGGAGACACCTTAGAGGTTTGTGAGTGTTGCCGTGATAGGTACTACTCCTACTGTGATGACTGCGGTGAGTATTACCCGCAGGGTGAGATGACTTGTACTGTAGACGGAAGCTATGTTTGCTCTAATTGTCTGAAAAGTGATTATGTTCAGTGTCACTGTTGCGGTGAATGGGTAAGGGATGATTATGTCTACATGGCTATAGATTCTGATGATGGCGAAGTCACTGTCTGTGAAAGTTGTCTTAATGAGTCTTACGTCCACTGCGATGACTGTGATGAATGGGTTCATGAAGATGACATCGAGACCGCCTATGACGAACACGGCCATGAACACCACGTCGGCCCTTGCTGCACTGGCAACTATGGGAGATGCGATGACTGCTACATGCTGTTTAAGCCCGAGTTACTTGAAGATGGTTTATGCCCTGAATGTAAAGCGAAGGCAGCTTGTAAGGAGGAGATAGCGTGAAGAACTTAGAATATTTTCTTAAACCGACTCAGAAGGAGCTATTCAATTTGCTCCGTAAGAAGTATCGGGGTCAAGTCAGAGTTTGCTTAGCCAAGTACATTTTAGTGCTTGGCCAAGCACCGATTATGTTACTGGCTCACATGGATACGGTTCAAGAGAAGCCGGTTAAGCAAATTTGTAAGACAGCCGACGGGGATATTCTGATGTCTCCGCAGGGCATCGGTGGTGATGATCGTTGCGGTGTTTACGCACTTGTCAAGGCATATGAAGCTGCGCCTGTCAAGCCGTGGTTATTATTCACTTGCGACGAAGAAGTTGGCGGAGTTGGGGCTGAAAAATTTGCTTTAGATTATCGCAAGGGCAAGATGCCGAAAGGCTTAGATACGATGAAGCTCTTAGTTGAGATTGACCGGAAGGGACACAAAGACGCGGTGTATTACAGTTGCGACAATCCGGAGTTTGAAGCATATATCACGAGCAAGGGCTTTGTAACGGCGAGCGGCTCTTTCAGCGACATATCCATAATTGCTCCCGAAATGGGTATAGCGGCGGTCAATCTTTCATCCGGCTACTATAACGCTCATACGCTCCACGAATATATTAACCGCAAGCATATTGATGCTGTGATCCAATCTGTAATTGAGATTATAGCGGATGCGACTAAGCCAGATTTCCCGAAGTACGAGTACATTGAAAAAGTCTACAAGCCAGCGACGTTTACGTTCAGAAGCGAACACAGCCTATGGGATGAAGACGGCTGGGGCGTTTGGAATGCGAAAAAAGTACCGCTGTCCTCGAAGACTGATATGACGGAAGAATATGTGCCGTTTGATTTGCCCAGTGACATGGTTCAGATGTATAGCGATTTGCTTGAGTTTTATACGCAGAACGAGCTGGAGTGGCATCGCAAGGAATACGGCGACCAGATTATCTGTCAACTATATAACGAGGAGTTCGGCCCGTTTTATGACACAGATGATGTTTTAGATATTGAAGATGACCAATTTTTTGAATGGCATAAATGAGGAAACAAGTAATGTTACGTGAAGGAATGACGCTGCTTGAGGCCGCACAAGTGTGGGTAAACGGCTTTAATGCTATTCCCACTCGAATGATTGCAAAACTGATGGAAGCAGACCTCGATGATTGGAGCGAAGTTACCCGCCCTAATGTAGGCGATCGGGTGTATGTTACGGAGACGGGCGCAGGTGAAGTTGTTGAGATTTACCGCAAAACAATGTGTAAAGTCAAGATGGATAACGGTCTGACTTGGCAGGGGTACATGGGACTGCTGGAAGTCGAGCATGATGACTTACTACCGATGTGGGGGACTATGTGGTCATTTGGTGATAGCTGTGATGAATACTGGCTTGAAAAGCGTGAGCGTGACGATGAGGACGGCGTTATTGATGGTATCACGCTTATGTCTCAGTGCGGCTTCCGTATCTTCAAGAGCTACGAGTTCGGCTATTTCTTTGGTATCGACGGTGCGGGCTACGATTTCTACGAGTCACACTGGCTTCCGCTCTACAAGGCGCGCGGGCTTGAGTGGCATGACCCTAAGACAGACAATGAGGAGACAGAGGCATGAGACTAAAGAATGAAGAGTACACACTGTTGAAGCGCATTCATTGGGAGTTAGTAAGCAGCGGTAAGGAGGGGCTTGCCGCACAGCTCCTTAATATTCTGACCCGCTTTGAAGCGGCACGTGAGAAAACACGAGAGCATAACCGTCTTAAAGCGCAGGCAGACCGCGAAGCTGGCTATAAGTGGAACTCATCCCGTCGTCCGAAGACCAGCAAATATTATTCAGCTAAAAGCGAGGAATAGCCATGCTAAAAAAAGATAAAGTACGCGAGGCAATACAAATAACTTCCGAAGTAGATAATCCAGACTATTTGGGCTTGGATCAAGCGTGTGTTACTTGTCCGGTAGTATTTCCCACAGCGCTAATTCCGCTTGAAGCAACTAACGAGTTGTACAGGTTAGCAGTTAAGGCACTAGGCGAGTTAATGCAGGATGAGGAGGACTATGATTTCTTCATTGGCCTGAATGGATTTCTCCCGTTGAAAATTGACACGTGCATTGAATTTCTGGACTATGACTGTATGTTATATGTGATTGATATTGACGATAATGCTCTGCCGGAAGTCCGGAGGATTCTTGATGAACAACTAGCAAGATACGGCTTGTCTGTTGATAGATTGCTGGAAGCTACTACAAAGGTTATGAGGGGGTAACCACATGAGTAATGTTAGTTTAGAGGCAAAGAAAGCTGAGGCACTTGACCGGATGAAGGAGCTAGGTATTTACAGTCAGACCATCAAGCAGTTTGCTGAACTGGACAAAATCAGTCGCAGCGAGCCGCCTTTTGGTGCATTCTTCTGGATCGAAGGCGAGGACTTGGAACGTGTAAGAGAGTTCGAGAGGCAGTTCAACGCTCTTGTTTTTGTTGTCATTCGCAGTTTCACGGCATATGGCATAATGGACAGTTACCTGTATGTCAGTGATTATCCTGAAGAATGGCCGGATGACCGCAGACTTCTGAAGGAAGGTGAAGCAATCGCTTATGTTTATAATCATGATGCACCTAACTGCTCAGAGATTGGATATATTGGCATTATGTTGACTGCTATGGCAGGTTTACGTCGGACATGGTAATGGGGGAATGAGTAGCATGAAAACGTACCAAGTCAACGGGAAGATTTATACTGAGGATGAAGTCATAAGAATGTAACAAAATATATTCGTGAAAAATTTTCCCGTAACACTTTCTAAAAAAGTATTGACAAATATGACTTTAAGTTGTATTTTTCTAACTAAAGAGAAAGAAAGTAGAGGCAAATTCAGCCTACAACCTTGAATGCTTTTCGACAAATGGCTAAATATACCGCAGAAGCTTATCTAGAAATATATGAATACTACGAGGGTATAACTGGCTTTTTAAATCATGGTTACGATGACGGACAAACACTAATCAAGAAAACAGTACTAGAAAGTGTAAATCGTGTTCTGTCAGGTACATTTAGACTTTTCAATGAAAATGTATCGTATTTATATGACAGATATAGTGAAGAATACCCTATCTTTGAAAGTTCATGTAGAGAAATCTCAAATAAATATTCCAGCATAAGTTAACCACAACGACAACGCGCAACTTATCGTGATACTCAACTAGAACATAATAGGGCTTACCGAGAAGCTTGCAAGGAAAGTAGAGGAAGATGGGTAGGCTATGGTTTTGGTTTAACTGGTGCTATTAAAGCTACCATAGAAGCAAACGTATTGAACTCTACATCAGCTATTGCACATGAAGTATATAACTCTTTTGGCAATGCTTTTGATTCTGCTCTTTCAGGTAGTATATCAGCATTTGAGGCTGCTGTTTCTGGTATTAAGATAGAACGCATCTATTTCAATCAGAATACGAAAAATATGCTTTACAATAGCATATTTAACCAAGTTTTTACTTTTCATTATGTATTGTGGGAGTTATTACGCAAGCATAATAAAGTGGAAGATATACCTATTCTTTATGAGGCTTCATCAAAACAGGAAGAAGCTATAAAAGATGATATTCCGAATGCACCTAAAGATTCGGTTCAAAGGATGTTCATAAAAGCATTGCTTTTAAATCCTTATGATAAGGAATTATACCGTAAAATGTTTCGTGTCGTAGGATTTAATGACCCTGAGCTACGGGAGATTGCTAAATATTTTGAGGTTGACCTATAAATCCTCTTAATAAGAACAACAGCAAAAAAAGGGGGAGTAATGCAAAGCTCCCCTTTGATATTTCACTTCTTAGGCTTCTTCTCTTTGCTTGAAGTCTTACGCTGTTTCGCTACACGGTAAACCTCAACTGCAAGCAACGCTCCGACTACAAACAGCTTCACGCTCTCCGATGCCGCTATTGAGGCTAACAACGTTATCATGCTTTTATCCTGCTTTCTGCCGTTACTGCCTTGTTTTCCGGCTCAGGGTCAAGGATTA
>ERZ842401.3259-NODE-3259-length-20445-cov-15.786660_pt1 | contig 20445 bp, 19 predicted proteins | sample MGYA00521270_ERZ842401 | MGnify/ENA primary metagenome ERZ842401 (study PRJEB31892, sample SAMEA3878208) | bioreactor metagenome | biome: Moose rumen | place: Sweden | collected 2011-10 | study: EMG produced TPA metagenomics assembly of the PRJEB12797 data set... | reverse complement strand
ATTTTTGGTTCCCGATGGGTACAAGGGGAGAATACGGCCTTTAATCAGCGCTTCCATAGATAATTTGAAAGATAATTTTTAAGTTCCGATAAAAAAGTAAGGGGGTGTTTTATGATAAATTCAGGCAGTTTTATTAAAAAAAGAACTTTGAAATGCTTCCTTTTGCTTGTATGTTCACTGCTTTCAGTAATTCTTTTTTCCTGTGCCGGTGGAGCAGGCGGTGGCGGTGCTGGCGGAGGAGAAGCAACATCCTTGTGCATTCAGCTGCCTGGAACAGTGGAACGAGCTGCCACCCAATATCAAAAAGTTGATTCAAATTTCCAAACCTTTACGGTAACTATAGATTCTTCTTCTTATAAAGCTACAAAGTCTTGTGGAGCTGGTGAAACTCTTAAGTTTGAAAACATCCCTGTAGGTCATTATGATGTTGTTGCCTTTGCCAAAAGGGCAGACGGCAATGTGACTGCAAAGGGTACTGCCTCTGTAGATATTGAAGCCGATGTAACTAAGACTGTCAAAATAACCTTGAACAGACTGAAATATGCTACAGTAACCTTTTACAATGGTGAGGATGTGTATGCTACTCAGGAAATTACTGAAGGATATACTGCCAAAAAGCCTGCCGACCCGACAGACCCTAGTGGAGGCGGCAGAGACTTTTCTTTCTGGGGCATAAGTTCTGGAGCTACTTCGGGGTTTGATTTTAATGCTTCCATATCGGATGACCAAAGTCTTTATGCCGTTTATGGACTTGCGACCTATAATATTACGTTTGATTATAATGGCTATACTCAAGGCGGAAACACAACTTCTTCTATTCCTGTAACGGAAGGTACAGTGCCTTCTGCTCCAACTCTTGGAACACGTACAAACTACACGTTCATGGGCTGGGCAACAAGCGATGATGCAACCGAAGATGACGTACTTGATTCTATTCCTGAAGCTACGGAATCTGTAACGTATTATGCCGTTTGGAAGCCTGATGAATATGATATTACATACGTACTGCCAGACGGACTTACTGGCGTTACGATTGCCGAAAATGACTCTAGCGGAAAGCCGTATAATAAGTATACGTATAATTCTAGCAGTACTACAGGCAGAAGGTATTTGCCGAATGGAACTGATATATCTGGAACAACCATGTCATTTGACGGATGGTATACGGATGAAGATTATACAACGGCTGCAACTTATGTTCCTGAAGGTTCTAATGAAGATAAGACATACTACGCAAAGTTCAGCAGGTCAATTACTGTATATCTTGAAAAATTTGAAACTTCATGGGGGGCAACACTGGCTACTGATGTTACTGCTGTTTATGGAAAAACAATTACTGCTCCTACTGAAGTAGCATCAGCTTCAAAAGCTGGATACACGCTTTCAGGATGGAAGACAGGACCTGACGGAGAAGAAATCTCATTTGTATTTGGTACGACTGTGTATTCTGGTACTGGTGCAATATGGGGTGTGTGGACAGAAGGTTCTGTAACAAACTTTAGTGGTACTCTAGCGGAATTCATTGCCCTTGATTTTAATATAGACGGAACTGGAACAGCTGAGAGTCCATGTCCTGTAACAATTACAGGTGTAACAGATTCTTCAGATTTTAATACTATTGTTAGTAAGCTTGACAGCTATCAAACTCCTTCTTATGCCCCAGGTGTATATTGTACACTGGATTTAAGCGGATGTAATTTTACGGTACTACCGAATCAGGCATTTGGCTGTGCTTCCAGCATTGGGTGCAGAGGTATTATGGGGATCACATTGCCAGATACTGTAACAACGATAGAATATGGTGCTTTCTATGATATTGGTATAACAAGCATTACGTTACCAGCAAATCTTCAGTCGATTGCGCGTCATGCTTTCCGCTATTCAGACTTGACATCCGTAACCATTCCTTCTAGTACAACTACAATAAGTATAAGTGCTTTCCAAGAATCTAGTAATCTTGAAACATTTACGGCAACTGGCACGTGGACTTTGTATGATGGAGATGGTAATGCAGTTGTTTCTGGCATTACGCTTAATGCCCAGAAAATGAAAGATCCTGACACTGTACTGAGCGGTTACGACGATTCTACTCATAGAGAATATTACTATCAGAAGGATTAAGGCAGATCAAACTTAAATAATTCTAACGAAAACGCACCGTCTTTGTGGCGGTGCGTTATTTTTTATAAAATTTTCAAAGTTATCTCTAAAAATTGCAATTTTTAGAGATTACCATTATTATTATTTGGGCAGATAATGAAGTTTATAATCTAGCCGGAAAATAACACATAACAGCAATTTTTGTCCTTTTTCTCTTGACCCTTATTTAAAATTGTAAAATAATTAAAATCTGTTTAATTATACTAAAAATAGGAGTGTTCGATTATGAATGCATACCGAAAAGTCATGAAGGGCGTTGTGGCGGTGGAAAATGCCGTTATGGTGTTGACAACCTTTGCCATTTTAGTCCTCATTTTCGTTAACGTCATAGGACGTTTTGTGTTTAACCATTCATTCGCATTTGCTGATGAACTTGTCGTTGCAGTATTTGTGCTTGTATCCCTGATTGGCGCAGCGTTATGCAGTCGGGATGATGGTGGACTTGTGGGACTGAGTCTATTTTCCGACCAGTTGAAGGGAACGTCTCGCTTGGTTCAAAAAATTGTTGCAAACATCATTAGTATTGCATATTGTGCAGTACTGACGTATCAGGGGTTTTTGCGCACTGCAATAGACTTTAGCCGTAACCAGCATACCTTTGTTCTTCACTGGCCAATGTGGGTTTTCCGCCTTTTTGTACCTGTTGCAGGAATCTGCCTTATCCTTCATTTAATTGAAAATACAATGAAATTCATCGAGGAGCACAAGTAGTATGGTTTCCGTAATATTATTTTTAGTTTTTTTTGTGCTATTGGTGATTGACGTACCAATCGCAATTTGTCTTGGAGCATCTTCTGCCGCTGCCATTCTGTTTTCCGGTCAGAACCTTGCCGTTATTGCAACGAATACCTATTCGGGCATAAGCAAGACTCTTCTGCTGGCCATTCCTTTCTTTATTATTGCCGGCAACATCATGGCAAAAGCGGGAATCTCTACCCGCCTCATTAAATTTGTCAACAGTCTGGTTGGTCATAAACGGGGTGGCATTGCCATTGTAAGTGTCATTACAGCCTGTTTCTTTGGTGCAATTTCAGGCTCCGGTCCTGCAACGGTTGCGGCTCTTGGCGCAATCCTCATTCCTGCAATGATAGAAGCAGGATTTACTCCTGCCTTTGCAACAGCTTTGATGGCAACTGCAAGTTCTACTGCAATCATCATTCCTCCAAGCATTGCCTATGTTGTCTATGCTTCCATTACAGGAGACAATGTCGGAAAACTCTTCATGGCTGGTATTATTCCCGGCATTCTTGTCGGTGTTGCACTCATTCTAGTTGTGCTCTTTGAAGTCCGCAGGAAAAACATAAAGCCCTCCATGCAAAAAGCAACCGGCAAGGAACGCTTTTCAAGTTTCATAGATGCCTTGTGGGGGCTTTTGATGCCTGTCATCATTCTTGGCGGAATTTACGGCGGCATCTTTACACCAACGGAGGCTGCTGCTGTTGCTGCTGTATACGGTCTGATTGTAGGTGTATTCGTGTACAGGGAAATCAAACTGAAGCAGCTTGTGGAAATCCTTATTGATTCAGCAAAAACGACTGGTGGCATTATGTTCATCATTGCAAGTGCAACGTTGTTCTCGTATGTCTGCACTCTATATGGAATTTCGACAGCCGCAGAAAACCTTTTGACTGCCGTTGCCTCAAACAAATTCATCTTTCTTCTTGTCGTGAATGTGATTTTGCTTATTGCAGGATGCTTTATTGATGCAAACTCTGCAATGTACATCTTTATTCCAGTGATGTATCCAGTTTGCCTAAAGCTTGGTTACAGTCCTATTGTGTTCGGTGTTCTTACTACGGTAAACCTGGCCATTGGTCAAGTAACACCTCCCGTTGGCGTAAACCTCTTTGTTGCCATTGGAGTAAAGCTCAAGAATGGGTTGAAGGTTACGCTGCAGGAAACATCCCGTGCAGTTGTTCCTATGGTACTTGCAAGTCTTGCCGTGCTTGTCATCTATACGTATTTCCCACGCAAAACACTGACTGCCAATGCCATTGCAGAAGACCTTGTGCAGAGTGAAATTGCCATGTATGACAATGAAATGTATGATGCTAGCGTAGATGCATATCCAAGCACCTGCGAATGGAACAAATCAACATGGCATTTTGCTTGTTCTCCAGGTGAAACCTGCACATGGGCAAAGGCCGGAAGATATTTTGCCGCACTCATGAATGAGTCCACCAACGGCAAGGTAAAAGTTGTTGTCGATGGATTTTCTGACCAGCTTACAAACGGAAGTCAGGCTGACGGCATTGCTTCTCTTATTGAAGGCAATCCTACACAGATTTCCATGCACTCAAACCTTATCTATTCATCGTTTGATGATCGCTTTAATGTTGTTTCATTGCCGTACATTTATTCTGGCTATGATGATGTTGATGAAAAGTTCGATGGCAAGGCTGGCGATATGCTCAAGGACATTCTTGCAGGCATGGGCTTGCACTGCTTTGGCATTGCCGAAAACGGATTCCGCCAGCTGACCAATTCAAAGCGGAGCGTCAAGACTGTCGAAGACATGAAGGGCTTGAAAATTCGTGTTGCAGGGTCTAACTTGCTTATGCAGAGCTATGCATCATGGAATGCAAATGCAACAAACATGAACTGGTCAGAGTGCTATACGGCATTGCAGCAGAACACAGTCGAAGGTCAGGAAAACCCACTCCCTTCTATTGCATCTGCTTCGGTACAGGATGTTCAGTCTCACATCTCCTTGTGGAACGCGTACTATGACTGCCTGTTTTTCTGCATGAATGGAGATGTTTACAACTCATTGACTGATGAGCAGAAAGCAGTCGTAGATGCAAATGCAAAAAAAGCTGTGCAGTATCAGCGTGACATTAACCGCTATGAATGCGAAATGCTCATAAAAGACTGGGAAGACCGTGGCATTATGGAAGTTGTCCATGAAAACGAAGTTGACATGGAAGGCTTTAAAAAAGCATGCAGTGGTGTTGCAGATTGGTATAAAAACCAGTTGGTTTCTGTTGACGGCTATGACAGGGAATATGTTGAAGAACTGATTGGCTTGTTCAGCAAGTAACATGCGCCACCAAAAACTCGCTTTGTGCGAGTTTTTGGAGTTTGCTTGCAGCTAGACCTTAAACAAGTCTATTTGATTTCCTATCTTTTTAATAGATTCCTGTACCTGACCTGCAATCGTCTGGAGTACAGAACCTGTTTCATTTATCCTTTTGGCTCCAATTGCCATTTCGTCCATGCCGGACTTCATTGTTGAAGTAAAGTCCTGCAACTTTCCGATTTCATGCAGGATGGATTTGTTGCCTTCGTTCATTTCTGTTGCCGCATTGCGGACTTCTACCGTACTGTCGTTCATGCTGTGCAGGGTGTCTGTAATCTGTCGGGAACCTTCTTTCTGTTCTTCCATAGCAGCTTTAATCTGCACGACAAGCTGATCTGTTTCGTTAATCTGCTGCGATACAGCTGAAAATGCATTGCTTGAATCAGCCGAGACTGCGACTACCGTCTTTATGGAGTCCTGTATATTTTTCAGCTGGTCTCCGATGGTTTTTGATTGCTGGCTTGATGTTTCAGAAAGCTTTCTGATTTCATCTGCAACAACGGCAAAACCTTTGCCAGCTTCTCCTGCATGGGCAGCTTCGATTGCCGCATTCATTGCCAAAAGGTTTGTCTGCTCTGCAATGTTGGAAATGGCGGCATTTGCTTCCTGCAGCATGACGGACTGTTGCTCGATTTTCTTTATCTGACTGTCTACGGACTGCTGCTTTTCAATACCTCCCTGAGCATCTTTTTCCAGATGGGAGAATGACGATGCCATTTTATCTACAGAGTGGTTTACGGATTCAATGTTGCCTATCATTTCTTCTACGGCAGCAGATGCCTGTGTGACCCCCGCAGACTGGCTTTCAATCATGTGCCGCAGGGACTCTATGTTGGATGCGATTTCATTTACGGCACTTGCAGTTTGGTTTACACTGCTTACCTGATTCTGTATCTGGCCGTGCATGCTTTCAATGTTGGAAATAATCTGTGTAATAGATGATGCCGTATCCTGAGAACTGTTGCTCATCTCGATTCCAGCATTGTTCAGTTCATCCTTTGATTTTTTGATATCGCCGATAATGTTCTGGAGCTTTTCGGTAAACTGGTTGAAACCCTTTACGACATTGCCTATTTCATCATGCGATGTCACTTCGATGCGCTTTGTCAAGTCGGCATTGCCACTTGCGATCGATGTGATGGAACTTTTTACGGTCAGCAGAGGCTTTATAAGCATTGAAAGAAGCACCAGTATGATGAGCGATGAAATAACGATTATTCCTATTGTAGCTACAATGACAGAGCCTTTCATTGCAGACAAGGTTGAAAAGTAATAGGCGTAAGGAGCAACTGCAAAAATAGTCCAGTCTGTGTTGGGGATTCTTTTATAGGAAGCAATCAGGTGCATTTTTATGTTCGGATCGACAAAATCTTCAATGTCTTCTCTTCCTTCAAAGATGTGATTCAGGATAAGTCCCAGTCCCTTTGAATCGTCAAGCGCGCCGCTGCTGTCACTTTCGTCAGTATTGTCGTTTGCATTTGCTATGGTTGTCTTTGTTTTGTAATTTATGACAGAAGGATGCATGCCGACTCCCATGTCAATGTTTTTTATGGTATCATAAATGGTGTTTCCCGATATGACCATGACAATGGCACCGATGGGCTGACGTCTACTGTTGTAGACAGGTACGCTGTAGTGCTGGAGTACGGAGTTTGTAACGGAACTTAATGCAGGATCGGAAACAAAGTCCTTGCCATTGAATGCCTGCTGAAAATAGGGGCGGCTTGCAAAATTCATGATTCGGCCGTCTGCAACAACGGCATTTCCGTCCTTGTCATAAAAGGCGATGTTTTCATAGTTTTTTCCCATTGCAGAAGCAATTTCCGACAATTGAAAGTTTTTGTCCTGCAATGAAACGGTTTCATCTTTCAGGAACTTCTGTTCTGCAAGAAAATGAAGTGCTGTAAATTGCTTTGCGTTTATGGCAGCAATTTGGTTTGCAAGGTCTTCCGAATGAGCTGTAAGCAGGCTGTGTACGGTAGTCGTCATGCCTTTTGATGAAATCCTGTACGCTATAATTCCTATTGTTATATTTGCTAAAAGAATGACAGTCAAAAATAATGCTAGCAATTTAACGGACAGGGATATTTTTTTCATAGATGCTCCTTGAATACTGTAATAATATCCTGTTATTTATGGTAGTGTATTTTGATTTCTGATTCAATTATTATTTAAGTTAAAAAAATGAAATGATATTCTTATAGATATGAAACTACTAAATGACAAATTGATTGATTTGAGGCACTACCTTGAATCTCTTGAACGAGTGGCGGTTGCATTTTCTAGTGGTGTTGATTCAACTTTTCTGTTGAAAGTTGCTCATGACGTATTGGGTGATAATGCTGTTGCCGTTACGGCTTCATCTCACTCTTTTCCTTCAAGGGAGCAGCAAGAATCCATTGAATTCTGCAAAAAGGAAAACATCCGCCATATTTTGTTCGAGATAAATGAATTAGAAATTCCTGGTTTTAGCAAAAATCCAAAGAACAGGTGCTATCTATGCAAAAAGTATTTGTTTTCCCACATGATTGCCATTGCCAGTGAAAATGGCATTTCCTGTGTGTGCGAGGGAAGCAATGTGGATGATATGGGAGACTATCGCCCTGGTTTGCAGGCCGTGGCTGAGCTTGGCGTAAAAAGCCCGCTTCGGCACTGTGGCCTGCACAAACAAGAAATTCGTGACCTGTCAAGGAATATGGGGCTGTCCACATGGGAAAAACCTTCGTTTGCCTGTCTTGCAAGCCGCTTTGTGTATGGACAGACCATTACCGTTGAAAAGCTCGGCATGGTAGACAAAGCCGAACAGCTTCTTGTAGATTTAGGTTTTCTGCAAGAGAGGGTCCGTATTCATGATACCCTTGCACGCATAGAAGTAGTGCAAGATGATTTTATGAACATCATTGCGCACAAGGATGAAATTGTCGATGCGTTCAAGAAAATAGGCTTTACCTATGTATCCCTCGATTTGCAGGGATATCGCACGGGGAGCATGAATGAAACACTGCGTGCAGAAAACCTGTAATTTTTTTTGAATATGACATACACGTGTCATATTTGCCGTTGTATACTTTCTACATCGTGGGGTGAAGCAACTTGCCTTGTTCCATTCCATTCTAAAATGAGAGGTATTGTATGACGTATGAAATTGTAGAACTGAAAGAGAAAATTGTAGCAGGTTTTTCTGCTGTAACAAGCAATGATGCCCCTGACATGGGTGAAAAAATCGGAGGACTTTGGCAAAAACTGTACAGTGGAGCGGCCCAGACCATGGCGGACAAGGTGAATGCAAAGGCAATCGGATTGTACTGCGATTACGGCGTGCCAACTGAAAAATCGTATACAGTGCTTGCCGGATGTGAAGTCAGCTCAAAAGAAGCTGCAGAAAAACAAGGACTTGCCGTAAAAGTCATTCCTGCTGGGCGATACGCACGATTTGTCGTGAAAGGAGATGTTCGATTGGCTGTAGGAAAGGCATGGGGCGAAATTTGGAACACTCCTCTTGAACGCACCTTTACGGGTGACTTTGAAGAGTATCAAGAAGACAGTGATGGCAAGACTGCTACTATCTTTATCTATATTGCAGTAAAATGAATGCATGACAAACACCGAAAACCTTTTTGAACTTGTATATATGCTTATGGACAAAAAGCAGATGACTGCCAGGGAACTGGCATCTCATTTCGGTGTTTCTGCTCGGACAGTTTACCGATGGGTTGACAGCCTGAGCATTGCCGGCATTCCTGTGTATGCTGCAAAAGGCAGTGGGGGTGGCATACGGATAGACGAAGCCTATGCACTGGACAAAACGGTGTTGACAGAAGAAGAAAAACAGAGTGTTGTTGCTTCTTTGAATGCACTGCAGGCATTGACAGGTGCAGAAAGTTCTGCTGCAAAAAAATTGCGGTCTCTTTCCAGCAGGAATGCAGATTGGCTTGAAGTTGACTTTGGGACATGGAATCCTTTGGGAAGATATGTCAAAACCGTTTTCGATGTCTTGAAAGACGCTATCCTGCATGGCACCATCGTTACCTTTGATTATTTTTCAACGGAGGGGCATACGCTCCGCAGGACATTCCATCCATGGAAAATCGTGTTTAGGGGGCAGGCGTGGTATGCATTCGGATGGTGTGAGCTTCGAAGGGAAGAGCGGTATTTTAAATTAAGTCGCATACAGCATATCGTAGACACTCACAGACCTTCTTCCGTGCAGCCTCGCAAGCGTTCTGCAGCAGAACGCAGTCTTGATGATGGGTATGCGGGTACAGAAATGGATGAATATTCTGCTCCTGTAATTCCTCTTACGGCAAAGGTACGTTCTTCCGCCGTGTATAGGATTATGGATGAATTCTTTGTCGAAAAAGTGCAGACGCTCTCTAGTGAAGAAACTGTCGTGACCGTACAGATACCTGATTCGTATTGGTTGGACAGCTGGATTTTAAGTTTCGGCACGGAGATGGAAATTCTTGAACCGCGTTCTGTAAGGGAGCGGATTGCTCGCATTGTAGAGCAGATGCATGAGAGGATGTAATGCATAGTGTAGAAGCAAAGTCGATACTGTCTGCCAGCAACGGCATGAATGTGTATAGGGGGTGTTCCCACGGATGCATTTATTGCGATGCACGAAGTTCGTGCTATCATACTCCTGTTCCCTTTGAGGACATAGAAGTAAAAGCAAACGCACCATTGCTTTTGGACAGGGCGCTAAGCCGAAAACGAAAGCAGTGCATGATAGGAACTGGTTCCATGAGTGATCCATACATTCCGTTGGAAGAAACGCTATGCATCACGAAAAAATGTCTGGAAGTCATTGAAAAGCACGGCTTTGGACTTGCCATCCAAACAAAGTCAGACTTGATTTTGAGGGATACACAGTTGCTTTGTGCCATTAACAGAAAGGCAAAGTGCGTTGTCCAAATGACTTTGACGACCTATGACGAATACCTGAGCCGCATCATAGAGCCTGCCGTATGTACAACAAAGCGTCGCATTGCCGTTCTTGATGCCATGCACGCTCTCGGAATTCCTACCATCGTATGGCTGTCTCCTATTCTTCCGTTCATCAACGATACCATGGAAAATATTCAGCCTATTCTGGATGCCTGCGTACAATGCGGTGTAAAGGGGATCATTTGCTTTGGCATGGGACTGACTTTGCGTGAAGGAAACAGGGAATACTTTTATGATGCCTTGGACAAACATTTTCCGGGAATGAAAAAGAGATACGTGCAGGAATTCGGCAGTGCCTATGAAGTGCCCAGCCGCAATACAACGCAGTTGATGACCTATTTCCATCAGTTTTGCAAGGAGCATCGCATTCTGCACACTCCTGAATCATGTTTCGCATACATGAAGGAATTTTCACCGCAACTCAGTTTGTTTTAGATGCAGCCTATAGACAATATGTAAGACATGCAGTCCTGCTTTCCTCAACATGACGACCAGTTGCTGATTTCAGCATACTTTTTTGTAACACAGCCGATGTTTTGTCAGTTGGCAAAATCACTAATAGGCAATTGGCGAAATGCTCAATAGACAATAGACGGAATCGCCAATAGTCAATAGATGAAGTTACCGATAGACTATCGGTAACCAGTGTAATCAACTTAGACACATTTGTTTACGAGACTAGAATTGACGGACACGACGAGGAGAGCCTCCACGGGCAATTTCACACACATCGCCAAGCCGCACCGTTTTCCAATTTTCAATTTTCACTTTTCAATTCTCCATTTTCATTTTCGGTTCGACTTCACTCACCGAACACGCTCAATGAACAAGACGGTTGCTGTGCATGGTTGCTGAGCGAAGCCGAAGCACATCTTTTCAATTACTATTTGGTAAAGTATACCCTGATTTTCTCATCTTTTCTACGACCAGCAAGAATATAACTAAAAAGGAAAGAACTCCTTTTCGGGATTCTGCAAGCCTTCAGTTTCCAATACCATAAGGATTCCCTCTGTGTTACTAGAACGGAAAAACATTTAGTACTGAAACAAAAAATATACCAGTAGAAACCCTAAATAAGCATAAAAATCAAGTTTAAACTACAAATTTTTTATTTTTTTTGTCGAAATCGTGCAAAAAAATACACATCTTGGATATTACATATACAGAGGACATGTATATGAAAAAAATAAAACCATTTGAAAAACTTGAATTTTATGATGATTTCATGTTTGGACTTGTAATGCAGGACAAAAATCTTTGCCGTGAAGTATTGGAGTGCCTTTTGGGCATAAAAATAAGGCATCTTGAGTATGCCGAGCCTCAGAAGCATTTTAAGCCGATGTATACTGCACACGGGATTCGCCTTGACGTGTACGTAAGGGATGGCAACACTGTGTATGATGTAGAAATACAAAACCGAAACGAGCATGACATGGGCAAACGCACTCGTTACTATCAGTCCATGCTAGATGCGGACTCCCTTTTGAAAGGACATGCCTATTCTGAGCTGAAAAAGACTGTAATTGTGTTTTTAAGCCGTCGCCATATATGGCGCTTTGATACCTTTCAAAAAAGGAATTCCGTGGTATACTGTAACAAGGGTATGCCATGAGGATGCAAGCGTAAATCTTGCAGATGCTGCAAAAGACATAATTTTTAACTGCACTGCATACGAAAAGGTTGTGAATTTTGACCAAAGAGCATTATTGAAGTTTATTCAGACTGGCATAGCTGAGTCCGACTTAACAAGGAGGCTTAATGATATGGTAGAAAAGCAGAAGAAAATTGAGGCTAATAAGAAACTGTATTTTACTCGGAGCCTTCATGATTATGATGTGAAGAATGAAGGTAGGAGAGAAGGTCTTCGTCTTGGCAGGCGAGGAGGACGAAAATCTGGCAGAAAAGAGGGCATAGAAGCTAAAGCTATTGAAAGTGCCCGAAAACTTCTTACAATGAAGGTTCTTACTCATGAGCAGATTTCAGAGGCTGTAGGACTTCCGTTGGAAAAGATAGAAGAGCTTGCTCTGGAAATCAATACTGCAAAATAATGAAAAATGTTGCTGTTTATGTGCATCCCAATTATTGGACACTTTAACGATGCTGATTTTAAGGACTGATTCCTGAATTGTAAAGGGGGCAGTCCTTTTAATTTAACATTAATTCTCTTTTCATTGTACCAAGACAAATATTCAATCAATTCTTTTTTGAAATGCTCGACAGAGTCAAACTCCTGTAAATAAAAAAGTTCTGATTTTAATAAACCAAAGAAATTTTCCATTACCGAATTATCAAGACAGTTCCCCTTTAGGAACATGCTCTGTCTAATTCCTTTTTCTTTCAGACGCTTCTGATAATCATATATCTGGTACTGACATAAAAAACAGAACTCTGTCTGCAATTTTCAGAAAACAAGTGCGTTAACGTACAGATTTTAAGCCACAAAAACTCTTGTAAAATTCACTAACCTGTGGTATAAAATATAAAGACTAAGAAAAGATTAGAGAGAATCATAAAAAAAGTATGAACGAATGTCAGAAACTACTTGACATGAAAAACATTCTCCTCAACAATCGCCTGTCGCCTGTCGCCTGTCGCCTGTCGCCTGTCGCCTGTCGCCTGTCGCCTGTCGCTGCGCGAACTCATCGAGTTTGCTTTGCAAACTCGCTCTTTACAGACTGTGCTACGCAAGATTGCGATTGTCGTTACACAAGTTTATGGCGTAAAGAATATTCAAAATACAACAATCGATTTCCTCTCATACAAGCCTCTGGAGACGCGATTAGTCGCGTCTCTGGAGGCTGTAGTTTTTGTAAAAAGGAGATGTCATGAGTAAACCAGAACAAATAAGAGCATTTGTTGACTCTTTTCAGAGTCTGCTCAATGCCAACAGGAAGGATGTAGACCGTATAAAACGAGAGTCTCGGTTACTAAGCATCCGTTACAAGCTGACGCTGGATTTGCGTGTCAGCATAGAAACGGAGTATTCTGACACCAAGACCCCGGATGTAAGGGAGTGCTATGAGCGTCTTTTTAAATTTCTTGACTTGTGGAATGTTTATGAAATCTGTATGTCCTATGGCGAAAGACTCGGAATGACTTCGAAAAGCCATGAATGGAATTCGGAATTTCTAAATGAAGACGGTATAAAAGAATTTCTTACCGCACAGGAGGAGGCTTTTAAAAAACAGTTTCTTGATTCTGAAAAGAATGTACAGGAATACAGGGAATATCTTTCGCACTTCGCAGATTTGCCTGCCATTTGCAATGGTAACAAGGACAAGTATAAGAAATATCTTTCTCAGAATGCGGAAAACTTTGACTACAGGCAGCTGCTGTTTATCCAGTACATGGAGAGAAATGCCTATTACCACGGTGGCGAGGCTGCCAGAGCTGGAATCCATTACAGCTACAGGAAAAAGCAGCTTGCTTTCTTTACAGAATTCTTGACGCAGTTCGTGGCTATTCTTGGTGCAAGGCTGTTTGTCATGGAGAAAAAATTCTTAGATACAAAGTATAATACGGAGGAAATCGTATGAAAGTAAAAAGAGGGGCGACTGCATTGCTTTGCTTTGTGCTTGCATCAGGAAACCTTATGTATTCCGAGTCGCTTTCGGAAAAGTTTAAGAAAGCGAAGAATCAAGTTGTTAAGGAATTTAAAGACAAGACTGAGCAGGAAAAGAAAAAGGACAGTTCCCAGAAACAGGAACAGAAGGAATCTGATGCTTCTAAAACACAGCAAAAGCAGTCTAATAAGACGGCCAACGCAAAGCAGCAGAAAAAGCCAGCCAACACCAAGGCAGCAAAGCTTGAAGCTCTCAAACGGAAAGCTCTGGATGCGTATGAATTCCCCGAGCAGATGGTTGCAAGGTATGAGGAAAAGAAAGGAACAAAAAAATTGTCCGCTTTGACTCCTGTGGATGCGTTCTCTGTCAACAAAATAGGACTGGATCAAGATGACATTACTCTTCTCATGCAATGGGCAAGTTCCCCGGAGCGCGGAGAAAACGGATATGATTTTGAGGACTTTAGAACATCTGAAACAAGACTACCTATGAAGCTTTGTAATGCATTGAGCGAGCTTTGCGGGCTTACTCCCGTTTATTGGGAACTTTATGACGACGGAACACTTCATCCTGTAAGAGTTAACTCAAAGTACTACAACGCTAAGCTTGCACACTATTTTACTGGGGGATCTGGGGCTTTATACCATTATACTTCCAAAATAGTAAGTCCGGTTATTGATACCTCTCGTTATTCAAATCACGTAGTAATTATGGAGACAGGTGGGTTTTCTAGTCCTACGGTTGACGAACTGAACATAATCGAGGTGTCTGGAAAACTAAAAGGGGCTTCTGGAGGCTTTTGTATCCGCAAACAGGGCAGTATCAATTCAAACGCGGGAGAACAATAATCATGAAAAAGATAAAACATATATTCAGCATTTTGCTTGCTCTTGCAGTAATCTTGCCCGCTACAGCTCAATCCGTACCGGCGGGCAGCAAGATAACCGTCGGTACACCAGCCTTTCAGAACGGCGGCGAGGCGGACACCTGGGTGCCCATTTATGTGCAGGGGCAGCTGACCACGGACTTCCAGAACTATTCGGGGCTTACCGTCATCGACCGTCAGGCAGCACGGCAGCTGATGGAAGAGCAGAAGATAAAGGAGCAGAACGCATACATCGCGGGCAGCGAGGATGAAATCCAGTATGCCGCACTCGTTGATGCGGACTACCTTGTGAGCGTCATGCTCATAAAGACCGGCTCATCCTTTTCGCTCCAGTGCAGCATCCAGAGCGTAAAGAGCTCCTCTCTGGTCGGCAAGGTTTATTCTGCCCCGAACCTTTCTGAAACTGACTTGAGCAGCGGCAGCGCGGTTCACAAAGCAAGCTACGAGCTACTGAGCGGAATAGGAGTCCCTGAAGACAGCCTTTTTATGCTCAAGGATAACAGCAACAAGCAGCAGTCAGAAACTGCGGCGAATGTCTTTACCGCAAAGGGCATGGCGGTTGAGCAGCAGGGTGGCAGTATCGTACAGGCTATGGCGTATTATCAGAAGGCGGTCGGCTCCAGCAGTGCGATTACAGAGGCTGCTTCCCGTCTGGATGGGCTTACATCTCAGATTTCCGGTGTGAACCTTGGTGAAACGGCGATGAAAGACATGAAGCTCCGCAAGCAGTGGCAGAAAATCTGGGAAGATATGATTGCATATACTAAAGACAACTGGGCAGATGTCGCATACGACCCGTCCCTTCTGGACTTTAAAAACCCAAATTATGAGAAAGGAACGATAGACCTTGTCCTTCCCATAACGGCGCGACTGAACCCGGAAGTCAAAGATTTGTGGATTCGTCTGATTGATGCCTATGTAAAAACACCAAAGCAGGGCGACTGGAAGCTGGATAATTTTTACGATTGGGGAGACGTACAAAAGCGCATCAAGCCAGAAATCGCAATGGCAATCTATAACAGTGACGACGTTTGTATAGGTCATGCGAAAGCTACTTATAATCTTAGTTGGTGCGATGGGTCAATTGGTTTTTTCTGGGGCGTAAAAGAATTACGTGCAAAGGCGGTTAATCCTGAACTGATTACAGACAGTCTGTCGGTAAAGATTGAGACTAATTGCCCCGGCGGCAGAGTCAGGGCAATGCAGGCAAAAAAACTGTAGTTCATGGGCTGGTCGCATAAGAAACTAATCACTTTGCGACTGTCACTTTATATTATTCTCAAATTTACATACGGGGTTTATCCCCCCAGATAAGGAGTTTATTCTATGAAAAAGACAAGATTTGTCACAGTGCTTTGCACCATGTTGCTTGCATTTTTTGCAGTGCTGCCACTGGCTGCTGCAGAAAAGACCACGGAAGAAATTGTTGACTGGAACGGCAGGCTGGAGGGCGAGGAGCAGGTTCCCGCATGGCTCCGTACCATCAGGCGTGGTAATGCAGTCAACTACTGTCAGGAAATGGGACTTATGTCAAAAATCAACCGCGAGTGGATGGTTCCCACAGGCAGCCAGTCTTACATCGGTTGGGAAGACGGTCTGGTAGCTGCCCGTGCCACGGGCTTTATGGCTGTGGGTCAGACGATTGCGACACAGATAAGCTCTTCAATCGGCTCCAGCCTGAGCGACGGTGCAAAGAGCAACATCCAGAGAATCTCGCTTTCAAGCGTGACTAACGTGACGGGGCTTCAGTTTGAGGGCTACCACTGGTACGAGGTTGTAAAGGATGTCGTAACAGGTCAGGACAGGAATGGCAAGCCGGTAACGAGCAAGCAGCACGTATGGTATGTATACGCGTTCTTTTCAATGGATAGGCAGACATACAACACCATGCTCAAGCTGGCCCTCCAGCAGATTTGCCGCGACTCAGGCTTTACGCGCGAGGAAGCCACGCTCATCGCTGCCCGTGGACTTGAGGCTCTGGATGAAAAGTACCGCGCAAAGGAAGAGTTCCAGCAGAAAATCGAGCGGGAACAGCAGGAAATGCGCCTTGCATGGCAGAGGCAGCAGATGGGCATCCAGCAGTCGTTTGTAAATCAGCAGATTGACCATGGCGACCGTGTAATGACAATGGCGGAGCAGAACCAGCGCAATCAGAATGACCTTGCAAACCGCAATGCCTCTAATCTTTACAATCAGCAGACGATGGGCAAGGTGAACAGCAATCAGATTGCCAACCGCAATGTAGATACCCAGCAGCAGCAGATTCAGTCTACCACAGAGCAGTTGCAAAGCCGCGACAACGCTGTGCAGGAGATGGCACGTGCCAACGCTGCCTCTAACGCAACGCAGTCTGTGGCAAAATCTGCAATCCTGGCGGAGGCTGCTGCTCAGACAGGAAGCAACCAGACGCCTGCATCTGTTTCTCATGAAGAGACGACAATCATGAATGATCCGCTTGCCATGCTCTTTAGCATGTAATACATGCGTTGCTTATGAACTCTTGTCTGTACCGTCCTCTGAATGGGCGGTATGGCTTTCCTAGGATTTTTTTATGAGAACATTGCAGAGAATAATGACTGGCATAGTCCTGTTTTTTTCGGCAGGCCTCCTTTTTGCAGCCTCGGATGAAAAGCCTGCATGGGTGACTGACTGGCGCTCGATGTACCCTGATGAGGCGTACATTGCGCAGATGGGAAAGGCCATGGGCAAGAAGGCATCCGAAGAGGCAAGAAACAATGCCGCAAACACCGTGGCACAGTACCTTCAGACAACCGTGCAGTCAGAGGTGCATACAAACACGGAGTTTAAGACGGAGACGCGCTCCAACGGCACTGTCGCAACATCAACCAAAAAGACGAACAGTCAGGACATAACGCTGTCCGTAGACTTTACGCTCAGCTCGCTTGAGTTTACGGAGCCATGGTATAACAAGAAGGAAAAGGCATGGTACTGCCTTGCCTACGTCTCACGCGAAAAGGCATGGGAGCAGTACCGCCCCACCTTGCAAGCTGCACGTGACAAGCTCTTTGCCTTTTACGATGCGGCGAAAAAGACTGAGGAACCGCTGTACAGGATTCGCTACTATGCGCAATCGCTTGAGTACGAGCAGCCTTTCTACGAGGCGTATTCATTCTCTCGCCTGTATTCCGCATCACTTACAGAAAAAAATTACGGTTCTGACGCGGAGTTTGTTTCTGGCGTGAGGGCACGGAGTGCGGAAGAGAAAAGCCGCTGTACGTTTGCGATTGAGGTTTCTGGAGACGTGCAGTCATTTGTGTACCAGAAACTGAAGGATGTGCTGAGCAGTGAGTACACTGTAAAGAACAAGGGAGAGGATGCCGCTTACACCGTGAATGCTGAGCTGATTCTTTCTGATACTCCTTCTGGTGACCTGCACTTTATAAGTCCTTCGCTAGAGCTTTCCGTAGACGGCAAGAGTGCGACTGTGTTCTCTTATGCAAAGACGGCTGCAAACTTTCACGGTCTTAGGGAAGACATTGTAAAGGCTAAGGCCGCAAGGGCTGTTGCCGATGAGGTAGGAAAGTCTTTTATGAAGGAGTTCACCGATACATTGGGGAAAGACGCGGACGATGCTCTCTCACAGCTTCTTGCGATGTAAAAGTATAAGATTCTGTTGCTGCTTTTTATTTGTTGCAGCAGAATCTGTCTTATCAATATCAAAAAAATACTATAACTAAACAAAAAATTACTAATCACTTTTGTATTTTCACTTTATATTATTCCTGCAAAAATGCAAGACCAAAAGGAGGAAAACATGTCATTACCTTTTGATGAAGAGATTTTTAACTTTACTGATTTTTATATTTATATGTTCGAGAATGCGGCTAAGACAGATTATATGATTTACGAGGGCAACTGCAAAGCCAATCTTGTAACTGAATTTCCGTCTGAAAAGCGGCTTTTCACAATAACAATTCCGCCGTTTTGTACAGGGCTGGCAAAGCTCGGTGTGTTTTTAAAAGATTTCAGCACTCTATTGAACGAAATGCTAGTAAAATGGAACAGAGATACCGTTCAGAGGTTTTACACAGAAACGATGCAAAAGTTTTTCCCCGAATATGTGGCGGATTATGAGCTGGGATTTTATGAAAGGAAAGGCTTTTTGTACTGTACGGTCCAATACACCGAAGAAGGTCATCAAAAAGCGTTCGGCAGGGGCTGGAATGGTACATCGACGGCACATGAAATGATGTGTGACTATAGGCTGCCTCCGTCACGGTTAATGTTTCAGGAACATGATTCCGTAACACATGAAAGTGTAGAAGACAGATTGCGCAAGGAAATTCGCCGTCTGAAAAAATCTGGTCAATCAACTAATTTGAAGCAACTAATATGAATAACAAAGGAGCAAGCTATGATTTTTGAGAAACTGCCAAAAGCAAACTTGGACGACAAGGAACATCTTTTTGCGCTTGTGGATCTCTTAGTCAAGATGGCGGAAAAAGCCAGACGTGAGGGAATTCTTGCACTGGAGGAAAAACTTTACGATGACGATTTTCTGCCGTCTGGTTGCGGAGAAAAGGAGAACTTCCTTATCAGGCAGCTTTTCAGGATGCTATGTGACGGCATTGAGGGAACTCTGATTGCCGAATTTGCACGGAACTACGTTGAATCAGTCAATGCTGCTGATGAGAAAGACCCGTCCCTGCTTGCGTTAATGATTGGAACTACTGGCATTCTTCGCATACAAGAAGGTGTCAATCCTTATGTCGGAGGACAGTGTCTTGCGGCAATGATGGGGCATCCTCTCTGCGAGGAATATATTGAGACTCATCTAAGTAAGGATTAGGGGGTGAACATGAAACTTTTTGACAGACGTCCAAAAATCGTACCCTGCATCAAGCCGGATGATAAAGAGCATCTTTTTGCGGTGGCAGACTTCATGGCATATATGTGCGGAAAGTCCCGTCAGTATGGTGCTGCTGTTTCTGTTGCAAGTGGCAAGGACAGGTACCGCTTTATAAGCTTTCTTATGCTGGACGCTTTCTTTGACGGTGGCTCGCTCAGACTTGCTGACGGAGAGGATTTCCTTACGGAGACGGAGAGGTTTCTCTTCTCCAGACTTTTGAGGATTCTCATAGATGGAAACCGTGAAAGTGAGCTGATTGACTTTGCCAGATGCTACCTGGCTTCGCTTGAATCTTCAGGGCAGCTATCGCTGTCACTGGTAATCGGGGCAGAAGCAATTGTTTCCATGAAGACACTGGAGCTTTCAAATTCTGTCGGTCCTTATACGTATATATAGTAAACGAACTAAATAAATTCGCTTTTGAAAGAACATAGCCTGCAAAGTTTTTCATTTGCCTTTGCAAATTTTGAGAACCATTCATCAAGGGTGGTTATAAGTTCATTGATTGTCTTCCAGAAATGATTGTGAGTTTTTTCCCTTCTTGTTATTCTCCAGACCTGCTCAATCGGATTCAAATCTGGAGAATAAGCCGGGAGGGAAATGATTGTCAGTACGCTGCGAATATCTTCATATTCTTCAAGTTTATCTTCCTGAATTAGGCGTTTCGCCTTTTTGTGCCATGGCGCGTTGTCCATCACGAGGATAATCTTTTTGCCTTTTTTCACCAGTTTTCTTATGGATTTTATAAATTCCCTTATGCTCTCAATTACCGTCTCAAACGTGAACCATGCCGGCTTGGTGACAAAAAGCTTTCCGCTCCGCGAATTAATGAAACCGCTGTATGCCACAGACTTGTGGCTTGCGTAGGATTTCACTTTGGGTTCACTGCCTTTCGGATACCAGCCGCGTGTAATTGTCGATTCGGCAAAGAAATGGACCT
>ERZ842401.3258-NODE-3258-length-20451-cov-5.115513_pt1 | contig 20451 bp, 15 predicted proteins | sample MGYA00521270_ERZ842401 | MGnify/ENA primary metagenome ERZ842401 (study PRJEB31892, sample SAMEA3878208) | bioreactor metagenome | biome: Moose rumen | place: Sweden | collected 2011-10 | study: EMG produced TPA metagenomics assembly of the PRJEB12797 data set... | reverse complement strand
GGGAATCGGTGAGCAGGAGGCTCACCGTAGCCGTCGGGTCGCCGTAGGTCGTGGCACCGATGATGGTGGCTATTTCCTGAATTGTGTATTGCATAGTTCTATTTCCTCTGCGAACGAGAGGTAGGGATGGAGTTGTTGAAGTTGCTGTATGCGGGCGAGGGTCGTTTCGACAAACTGCTGATGCTGCGGACTCTCAGGGTGGAAGGGACGATGGTGGACGGCACGGTGGATGTCGCGACACTGTGCTGCCAGCGCCTGTGTGTCGGACGTCATGTAGCTGTCGGCAAAGCGTTCGTAGATGTAGTCGATGGCCTGCGTGGAGGGGTGCACCATGTCGTCGGCATAGAAGCGGTAGTCACGCAGTTCGTCGAGCATGATTTCGTAGGCAGGAAAGTAGGCACATCTGCCATCAACCATTTCCTCCACCGCTTGCAAGAGAATCCCCTTCGAAATCTGATTGATATGGTATCCATCCCGCTTGTGGCGAATGGGGCTGACCGTGAAGATGACCTTCAGATGTGGGTTCACGCTATCCAACAATTGGAGGAGCATCTGCCACTGGTCGGCAATGTCGTAGGCACTCAGCCGTTCCCTCACAAAGAGGCTGTCTGGCTGCTTGTGACAGTTAGCCACCAGCATGCCAGTCTCCTTGAGGCGATAGATGATGGCAGTGCCGAACGTGACAATCAGCACATCTGCCTCACGCAGGAAAGAAGCCACCTCGTGCGTGGTGCGGTTCACCCTTTCCACCAGCACTGCCGGGTCTGCCGAAGAGAAACTGCTGTGGTGCATCCATGAATGCCACACTCCATCCGTCGCCCCCTGCACAAGTTCCACAGACTCCGTCGTGCACTCCTTCTCGCTGATGCTTCTGAGCAGACTTGCCGCTATGCTGGCAGGGTTGTACAAGGTGCCAAATGGGTTTACCATTGCTTCAAATCCTCCACGCAGCATCTTCTCCCCCACCTCACTGGCAAAGCACGACCCCACCAGCAGCACCTTGCTGCCAGCCCCGATTTTCCATTCCGGTTTGGGAATGTCTATGCGTGTCATCAGTTCCATCAATACTTATCTGTCAAAATTTATGTAGTTATCGAAGTTAGCGCTACGCTCGAAGTTATCCGCTGGACATCTTTAAGTAACTTCCTGAAGATTTGTCCGTGAGTCATTCCGTATGGCGCGGATTGCGTCCACGCCTTTTCACCCGCAAGCCCATCATGTAGTCGATGCCCAACGCCCCATCCACAATGTAGGCAACGCAGGTGTCGCTGCGGAGACCGAGCTCCTGATAGTTCTCAACCTTTGCCTTGGAAGCGCAGTAGACGAGGAAATCAGGCTCCTGATCGAATTCGGCCTGGGTTTTGGGACGGATGAACATATTGGTCACGAAATGAGCCTGCCATGCGACCTCCATGATGAAACGGACCTTCATGCGTGTATCCTTGTGGGTGCCGCAGAAACCGTCAACGACGAAGAGCCTCTTGCCGGAAAGCTGCTTGAGAGAGAGTTTCTTGACCTCTTTCCATACTTTCTCGGACATCTTGTGGTTGTCGTTGGGATAGCCTTCCGTAGTCCACCAAACTTCGCCCGGGGCGCCTTCTTTGGTGGTCTTGTCGTAGACAATATATTTGTCTTTGGGAGAACGGCCGGTAAAGATGCCGGTCATGACGTTGATTGCACCGAGTTCGGTAACCTGTCCCTTGTCGTAGCCTTCAAGGCCTGGTTTTGTCTCTTCGTTGTAAAGAACTTCGTAGGTGGGGTTGTAGAGGATTTCCTTTACACCCTTGATACCGTACTTGGTCAGATCGATCTGTGCCATAAAAGATAATTTAGTTTTAAATAAAAAATGTATACAATACTAACTTATTAGTCTATCGTGCAAATTTACTCAAAAACATCTTAATTTCCGATAGGAAAGTCAATATAAAATCATGTCCCTGACTTATTTTGCCTCAAATACGCTTTGGGAAACATTGATGATAAAGTCTCCCATCTTCTCAAGGCTGTTGACGACATCCATGTAAAATGCCCCTGTCTCGTAGGGATAGGATTCTTTCTCAAGGTTTGCGAGGTGCTCCTCGCGAAGTATATCCCGATAGCCATTGATGTTTTCTTCTGCCTGATTGGCATTGGTGATATCCTGCAGTTCATCAAGAGGAGTTGCGAGATTTACATGCATTGCTTCAAATGCATCATCCACAAGGTCTGCAAGATGCTCCAGTTTATTTTTCATGTCAGTAGTAAACGTCTTGTCATGAGCGCGGGCACGAGCTATTATCTTGCCAATAGTCTCGCAGCTGTCTCCAAGTGATTCCAGTTCACCGATTATGCGGTAGAATTCTTTTACCCTCACAGCTCCGGACGGGCTAAGCTCGTGTTTTGTCACTTCACCAAGATAAACGGCTACTTCACGTTCCAGATTGTCAGTTATCTCTTCGTATCGAATCAGCTTTTTATCGGCCTTTTCAAAGTCCTCCTGGGATTCGGCATTTATGGCTTCCCGTATATGAGCCAGTCCCTTCCGGCAGAGGTCTCCAAACTCAACAACTTCTAGTTTTACACTGCTAAGGGCAAGATCACCGGTCCCGATGACTCCGGCTCCAAGATATTTGAGCCTTGGGTGCTCTTCTTCTTCATCCTTGTTCCAGGGAACCATAATGGTGACTATTTTTTCAATCTGGGGGATGAACCAGACAAGTATGAGTGTAGTAACTACATTGAAAATAGTATGCAGCATGGCGACGCTGTAGGGAAGGGAGGCGATAAGGGCTTCCCTAGTGGCCTGATCGGCAGAGCCGAAGTCGTTTGTGACAGGATTGGGGAATCCGATGGCCTGGACAGTAGCTCCGACAAGCTTGAGGAACGGCGAGAAGAATATCAGGGCAAGTACGGCACCTACGAGGTTGAAAAGGAGGTGGGCTCTGGCTGTGCGCTTTGCGCCAACGTTAGCCACTGCTGCTGCGATATTGGAGGTGACTGTGGTACCAAGGTTCGATCCAAGGACCATGGCGGTTGCCATAGAGAAAGGGATATATCCTTGGGCGACAAGCACCATTGTGATGGCAGTGGCGGTCGCTGACGACTGAAGCATCAGAGTAATCACAGCGCCTGCAAGCATGAACAGGAAAATGCTCCATATCCCCATCCCGGAAAGGGATGAGAGAAATACTCTCACGCCCTCGTGGTCGAGAAGGACTGTTGATGTCTCTTTGAGTGTGGTCAGGCCGAGGAAGAGCAGGGCGAATCCCATAATGAATTCTCCGAGATTCCGGTACTTTTTCGAACTGAATGCAAGAAAAGCGAAGAACATCAGAGGAATCGAGATGGCTCCAAGACTGAAACTGCCGGCACCGAAACTCAGGGCAAATATCCACGCTGTCACAGTGGTACCTATATTCGCACCCATAATTACTGCGATTGCGCTTCCAAGGGCCATAAGACCTGCATTTACGAAACTCACAATCATGAGGGTCGTGGCAGTCGAACTCTGTACCATCGCAGTTACGACGATACCGGTCAGGATGCACTTGAATGTGTTGGATGTCATGCGCGACATGAACGAGCGCATCTTGCTGCCGGCCATTTTCTGGAGGCCTCCGCTCATAAGGGACATCCCATAGAGGAACATGCCCAATGACCCGAGCAGGGTCAGAATCTGCATGAATAAACTCATTGTCAGGTTTTGTTTGTAGGGCACTAATTTACGAATAAAATAGATAAAAATCTCTTGAATTTGTGTATTTTTGAAAAACAAACGGATTTTCCGGGATTTTAATGGAGAAGGCGAGACTTACTTTTTTCGGGACTGGGACTTCACAGGGAGTGCCAATTATCGGGTGTCATTGCCCGGTATGTTCGTCCAAAGATTTGAAAGACAAGCGTTTCCGAGCGTCGGCGCTGGTGGATTATTGCGGCGTTCGTATCCTAATCGATTCCGGCCCGGACTTTAGGATGCAGATGCTTGCGCATGGAATTTCTCATCTCGACGCAATCCTGCTGACTCACAATCATAAAGACCATACCGGGGGACTTGATGATGTCCGTGCTCTCAATTATATAGATCGAAAAGTTGTCCACATTTACTGCGAACCTCTTGTTCTGGAGACATTAAAGCGGGAGTATAGTTATGCCTTTGCTGAGCATAAGTATCCCGGCTCTCCTGAGTGGAACATCCATATTATAGATGAGAGACCATTCTCCATTCCTTCAAACGAAGGTGGAGGCGAACTCGTATGGGTTCATGACAAAGGTTATTTCCTTCTTCAAGAGGATGGTTCTCTAATTGAAAGCGATGCTTCCCCAAAAGAGGTGGAACCAGTTGAAGGAAAATCGCTTGCTCCGGTTATTCCTATACGCGGTTTTCATGGTAAGATGCCTGTCCTAGGATTTCGTTTTGGCAATCTTGCATATATAACCGATATGTCCAAGATTGGAGAGGAGGAATTCGGCAAACTCCAAAACCTTGATCATGTGACTCTGAATACGGTTTCCTACAAACCTCATCACTCCCATTTTTCCCTTGACGAAGCATTGGAGCTTGCTGATAGAATTGGTGCGAAAAACACATGGCTCACCCATTTGAGCCACACTTTCCCTTCTCATGAAGAGTTTGAAAAAGAGCTGTCTGCGCTATGCCGAGGAAGGGGTATCCGTTCTAGAGTACGCCCCGCCTACGATGGGCTTGTCATAGAATGATATCTTCTATTGTATTGACTTTTGAAGGATCGAACGGAGCTTCGACCCTGATGTAGTTGCCTGTGTATCCGAACATCTTTCCGTCCTTCTTGGAAGACTCCCAGAGGACCTTTTCGGAGATTCCCTTATTAGCCGCGATGAAATCATCTTGGAGTCTTGCAGAGAGATTTTCTAAAATCGAGACCCTTTCTGTCTTTATGGAATCCTGGACCTGATCCGGCATCTTGTCAGCCCTTGTTCCTGGCCTTCTGGAGAAAGGAAATATATGGAGGAAGGAAGGTTTGATTCTGTCAGCGAGAAAATTGTAAGTCTGAATGAATAAATCGTCCGTTTCGCCAGGAAGACCGACTATTATGTCTATCCCGAAGAAAACCTTGGCTCTCCCAGGGCGTTCCATCTTCTGCCGGATATAGTCAATCCGTGAAGCGAAAAGAGAAGTATCATAGCGGCGTCCAACCTTTCGGAGTAGAGTGTCGCTCCCGCTCTGAAGAGGTATATGAAAATGGGGCTGGAATTTGGTGCCGGAGGCAATCCAGTCGATGATTTCTTCAGTAATGAGATTAGGCTCTATGGAAGAGATACGGTAGCGTTCAATCCCTTCCACTGCGTTTAAAGCTTTGAGCAGATCGAGGAAAGATTCCCCTGTGCTCCGACCAAAATCTCCGGTATTAACCCCCGTCAGTACTATTTCCTTGATTCCTTGTGAGGCAATCGCCCTGGCCTGTTTTACGGCTTCGCATACAGGAATATTGCGGCTGCGCCCCCGTGCAAAGGGAACGGTGCAGTAGGCGCAGAAATTGTTGCAGCCGTCCTGGACCTTGAGGAATGAACGGGTCCTTTCCCCTGAGGAATATGCCGGAAGTATACCATTCTCGTCGTAGGAATCACCTCCGGCCAATTCATAATCATCCTTTCCTGAGAGCAAGCGGAGAATTTCCGGTACTACGAGAGATTTATCCTTGGCTCCGAAAACAGATGTAACTCCCTCTATGGTAAGTATTTCCTTCTTTTTTAATTCGGCATAACAACCGGTTACAACAATAGCTGCTCCTGGTGCTTTCTTATGGGCCCGTCGGATAAATCCCCGGGACTTTTGTTCTGCATGGGTAGTGACGGCGCAGGTATTGATAAGATACGCATCTGCAACATCGTTCCAGGGGACAGCCTCGTGACCGGCAGCGACAAGAGCTCTCTCATATGTGGAGGTCTCTGCGTAGTTTAGCTTGCAGCCAAGCGTCGTGAATGCGATTTTTGCCATGACCTATCCGAGCATTAGGAATACGCAAGGTCTCTTTCCGATGACAAGATTCTCCTTCTTCCACTCAGCTACGGAGAGTGTCTTGATGTAGGCATCAGGCATCGTAATATTGGCGGCAACAGTAACTCTTGTCCGCCCCTGACATGTGGATAGAATATCTTTCAAAAGTGAATCGTTGCGATAGGGGGTCTCTATGAAAATCTGTGTCTGACGGGCTGCAGAAGACCTTTTTTCGATATTTCTGAGAGCGGTTTTCCGCTCTTCGGTCTTTGCTGGAAGGTATCCCAGAAAGGTGAAAGACTGACCGTTGAGGCCGGATGCCATAAGGGCGAGCATGAGTGAGGAAGGACCGACGAAGGGCACTACTTCGATTCCGTCTCTATGGCAAAGGGCTACCAGTTGTGAGCCGGGGTCGGCGACAGCGGGTAGACCGGCTTCCGTGATAAGGCCTACATCCCTCCCGTCATCGAAAAGAGAAAGATATGATTCCACCTCTTCTTGTTTTGTATGCTCGTTAAGTTCGTGGAACTCGAGATCTCCGATTCTTCCTTTCAGCCCGGCCTTGGAGAGGTATCTTCTCGCTGTCCTTATCTCTTCAACCACATAGGTGGATATGCCCTTTAGACTCTCAAGCACCGGGACCGGAATCACTTCCGAAGGATCGTTATCCCCAAGAGGGGACGGTATAAGCAAAAGTCTTCCCTTATTCATTTGAGGTAATTGTTATCGGATTCCCGTCGGAATCCACTTTGATAGTCACACTTCCGCTCTGTCTGAGAGCAGGGGGGTCGTCCGGTTCCCTCCTTCTTCTGAAGAGCGTTCTGAAAAAGTCGTGGAAGGTGTTGAATTCCCTTTGTACGCTCACGCCTACTCCGTTTCGCTGGCTGTTGTCAAGATAGCTGGTATATTGGTCGGCAGAGTGGGAGAAAGCCTTGAGGCGGAAGGTGCCGTTTTTGTCGACTTTATATTCAACATCAACATCTCCGACCACTTCTTCGGTTGTCACTCCGGACATGGTCCTACGGTTGCCGATATTGCCATTGACAACTATCCTGTTGTTGAGAAGCTGGGTTGACAGAGCGACATCAAAGATGCTTGTTCCTCTTCCTGTATCCTGATAGTTGAGACCGAGGTCAAGAGGAATGTTGAGCATGTCGAAGATGTTGTTGAGCTGTCCTGCCATTATGCTGGTGACATTGCTGTATAGCATTCCGGATGAGTTGTTTACGATACCTGATTCCTCAGTAGGTAGGAATGAACCTGCAAGTAGCAGGTATAGGAACTGCTTCTGGATCTTGTCATCAGTGTTGAGAGCGCTCTCAACCATGGACTGTGTCGTGGGGTCGAGATCAGGGATATCGATCGAGAATTTTATCTCAGGATTACTGAGCTTGTCGGTAATCTTTATTCCACAGTTGACGGTCCTTCTTGTAGCGACTGCCGTTGAATCCGAAATAAGGTTGGCAAGTGAAGATTTTGTAGTATAAAGACCATCGATATTCAGGTCGGAATCCATAATGTCACCATTGAACCTTATCGAACTGCCGTCTTGAAGGCTGAAGTCCTTAGTCACAAGTCCAAGCGCTGAAACCTTGAAGTTGCCGGAAGACAGAGCATAATCTCCGTTTATGGAGAAAGGTTTGTCAGGAGTCCCCGTCTCTATTTCAATAAGACCGCTTCCATTGCCGGAAAGGACATTCCCGGTGGAACTCCCTATCTCCACAAATGCAGTTACATCAGGTGTGGCCCTGACTTTAAGATTGACCCCGAAATGGAATGCCTTCTTCTTGTCTTCGGTGATCCTGTTCATCATTGCATCGTACGGGTCTATGAAAACCTCTTTTTCCGGTTCATAGAACGAGAGAATGTCAATAGTCTTATTGTTATTGGATCCGCTGAGAGGAATATGGAGCTCTCCTTCGCTTGAGGTCGTCCCATCTACCGTAAGGGCGATATCATTGAAAGGACCCTTAATCTTTACTGAGCCGTTGGCAAACAAATTACCGTAGAAAAATTGATTGTCAATTGCAGAAAGATCGACAGCATGCATATTTCTAAATCCAATACTCAGGTCAATTGCAGGATCTTTGAAATCTTTGAAGAAAATGCCTCCGCTTAGGGTCCCTTTCCCGTTCAGCCCGTCAGTGACATTATCCTTGAGAAACAGAAGCCCCTCTGAGTCAAGGGAAACAGGGCCGTCAACGGTATAAGCAACATTTGTATATCCTACTCTCAAAAGGCCTTGTTTAATTTGGAGGCTGTCGCTTGTAATAACGGGTCTGTCGGTTTTCCCCTTTATGTCGATAGTTCCGTCAAGCCTTCCTCCGAATTCCGAAAAGACGGAAGTGAGGGCTGGAGCGGCATAGGCCAAGTTGAAATCATCCAGGCCGGCATGAATGCCAATTTCCTTAGTAGATGGCTTCAGGAAGCCATTAATATCGAGATTGCTTGTTCCTCCAAGCTCATTTCTAAGAACAAGTTTGAAACTCTTTGATTCTTCATCCCAGACGCTCCCTAAGCGGAGTAGTCCCATCGGCGCTCCTGCTATGTAGGTGGAGTCGCATGCAATGCCGAGGAGGATGCCCGGAGAGGGCTTTGCTGGGGATGTCACCCTTGCCCTACCAGTGGCTCTTCCCTTGAGGTTGAAATCAAGCGGGAGGAGGTTGTTAATTATAGAGAGGTCGAATTTCTCCATCTTTATCGACAGGGTATCCTTGTTGCTGCCGGATATTCCACCTTCCACCAGGATAGCCTGGTCTTCGCAGGAAGCCCAAAGTTTCGAGACATTGACGCTTCCTCCTTTGCCCACAATGTCATCGGATGAAAGTTGCCATATCTTGCCATTGTAGTTGAATGTTGAAGGAAGCGCTCTTCCGGTAAAGGATACGATGTCATCGGAGTCTCTAGAGAATCGCCCTCCGAGAGTGAGGTCGCCTTTGAGTTCATCTCCGTTTTCGAAAATGAAGTTGGCATCTATATTGTCATCGTCGAAGGAAACGGCGCCATTGCCTTTTTTGAGGGCGAATCCGCCAAATGCAACTTCAGAAGAGTTGAACGTGCCGGTGAAGCCTCCGTCGGAATCATTTCCGAAAGAAAGATTCAAGTCTTTGATATACTTGTCCTTGAAGGCGAGCCTCTGGGAGACAAGATTGCCGTCGATCTCCCCGGTCTCGTCGACATTGAATTTAAGGTTGGTGTTGTTGGCAATGTAGAGCCCGGGAACTATGAAGGACAGAAGATTCCTCGAATCGTGCATCTTGAATGCAATCTCATAGGGAGTCCCGTCCCAAGTTGGATCCGGATTCTTTACAATGGAAGGTAACTCTTTGTCAATGATTAGTTTCCTCAAATCCTTTGCAATTGCAGTGACCGGCTTTGTGCTAACATAAGAGCCATCTGCGAAGCTTGAATTGAACCTTACCCTGTTGATATCGTTGTTGGCATGGGATTGGATTGATATGTCTCCGATGTTTCTTCTGCCTTCGTTGTTTTCAAGAATGAAATCGGATATGACTATGTCGCCAAGAATGTCTTTTTTGTTGGCGTACATGAAGTTGGCATTGGCTTCAAGGGAGACTTTGGACTTACCTCTTTTATCGATTCCAATTGCGTTAAGGTCGGCGTATCCTACATTGGCGTAGAACTGATATGCGGCGTTCTTAGTTGTGGGGGAGAGATTGAAAAGTCCCTCGAGAACGAACTTGAGATTGGGATCGGTGCAAACAATGCGGCCGTCGAATTCGCTGCCGGAGAAAGTCCCTTCGGCGACTATGTCAGAATACTCATATCCGAGAGCACCAAGAGTTGAAACGCTAAGCTTCTTGATATCGATTATTGGCTCCTTGCCGGCGAGGGTTACTCCGAGAGAACTGTCCAGAGATAGTTTTCCAATCTTGTCATTCCCTATAATCCGGCCGATATCAAGTCTGTCAGTAGAGATCTTGCCTTCTATATTGGTCGGTTTGGAGTTGTCAGCAAGATTCATGATATCTCCTTCCACAGATGCTGAACCGCTTCCGGAGGATGAAAGATATCCTTTTACTGCCAGACTGTTCAGAGGCCCCTTGCCGTTTCCGGAGAAGGTGAAGGTCTCATCTTTTGCCAGTTTACTTATGTCTATCTTCTTATCGGGAGCAAACCCTTTTATAAGTTCAGAAATACTTGCACAGGTGAATCTAAGATTGTTTATATCGACATCTGCGCTTATTCCCTTGACATCCGGCAGCCCCTTGAGAGAGCCGGAAAGGGAACCGCTGATTCCACTGCCTGTTTCCAGGAAAGTGAGGGAAGGAATACTTAAATTGCTTAAATATCCGTCAATTTCTCCGTTAAGCCTTGCGTGGAATGATTTCCCGGCAAGGGAAGGAACGAAATATGCGAGAGTCTTGGAGTCGAGAACGGTGGGGCCGCTGATCTTTCCGCCCAGTTTGACTTCTTGGAGGAAATTGCTGAAGGAATGTAATCCGTTGTAATCCAACGTAAGCGTATCTGCATAAATATCGGAATTCTTGTCTTGAATGTGCAAAGAAGAAATGGTAATGTTGCCTTGACCGACCTTTGCACTAGCTGAAAGAACTGCCGATAAAGAGCTCTTTTCCTTGAGCCTCAGCTCATCTATTGTGGCAGTCGTAATATTGTCGCGAAGGCGGATATCCCTTGCTTTGAGATCTGCAGTAAGGTCCAAGTCACACCAGTCGATAGATGCCGATGGGGAGATTTCTCCCTTGGAGATTTTTTCTCTCTTTCCCACATAACTGACCAACCTGAACCGTGCATTTTTGACATCTGCCTTGCTCATATCAAAAATGTCTCCGTCAAAGGGCCCGAAATTACTGTCTCCCTTAAGACGGAAAATTCTTTGGAGATTCGTCGTGGTCTTTTTATTTGGAGAACTGTCAGGCTCAACTGTAAGGTTGAACTCGATGTCAGAGGCTGTCAGACGCTTGATATGGACTCCTGTCTTATCGAATAGTCCCTTCAAGGACAATGTGGCGCTGAGGGAACCGGCCTTGAGGAGGGTATCAACAACAGGAAGAGCAGCAGTCCCCAAAGTGTCCGAGTATGGAGCAGAATCGGATATGCTTAGCCCACTGATGTTAATGGCGTTGAAAGGCAGGATTTTTATGTTTTCAAATTCAATCTTGCCGTCAATCTTGTCATCTAAGGAGGACACAATTTTCTTCCCGATGGCTGTCTGGACTTTGGGCGATTGGATGGCGATGAGGGCCGAGAGCAGTATGATTACTACTGCTGCCAAGATGAACCCTATGATCCTCAACGCCTTTTTCATCAGTTTCTACTTGACTGCCTGTTTGGAGTATCTGAAAATCGTGCCTCTGCGTTCGTCATTTGAGTTTTTTGAAGCGAATCCGATATAGATGTAATCGCCGTGGACTTTTACTCCTTCTGGTTCCATATATCCGGTGTCCGTAATCCCGGCGGCTTTCAGTTCAGCAAGGTCTGCCAAAGCAGTGATCTTGGTGAGCGGAAGAATAGTTGAGCCGTTAATTCCCCTTATCTGAAGCCACCCGGGTGACGGGGTACCGTCGGAATGTCCATTGCCCTGCATCTGATAGACAAGACCGTCCTTGATATCGAATCCCTGCCATGAGATGGTGACGCCGTCCTCGTATTTGCCTCTCGGAATATTGAAAGTGCCAATAGGTTTGACCTTTGTACAGTCTCGGGCTTTGATGACATGGGCTTTGGTCACTTCTTCTGTGTCAGGAGCTTTGGCTTCTCCGCCGTACGTCACTTCCGGGAGGGTTATGTCTTCTATCGGGAGAGCCTTGAGTTCGCTAAGACGGTATGTGTAACAATTTCCCGTTGAGATGCCGAGATAGGTGAGCATATCACCCTCTATGTCGACGGCTACAGATATATTCTTCTCTCCGAAATAATAGTTCTCGGGAGCCTCCCAAGAAGTAATGGTGGTCCCGGAAGCAAAAGGTATTCTTGAGACGACAGGGCTGCCCCAGTAGTCTCCGGAGGCGTTTTTGCTCGAGAAATTATCAACCCAGATATATACTTTACCACCTTCTTTCTCGATAGAGAAATTGGACACATGTCCAAAATAATTGACTGTCATGTATTTTGACGGAGTCGTGTTGTTCATTGGACCGTTGGCAGAAATATAAGCCCTGAATTTATTATTCAGCTGGGAGTAGTAAATTGTATTCGTTTCTAAGTCGATATCGAAACTTTGCATAACAGATGTCATTGTGCGGAGACGGCCTGTGCTGAAATGTATCTTGTCAGAGAAATGGTCGGTGATATAAGACTTTTCTGAAACAGGTTCCGGATCAGGCTCGGTAGCTGGGCATTTGGACTGAGTTACCGTCATTTGCCTTGTCATGGATCCGCAGGTGAAAGTGATGACCCCTGACCTGTCTTTAGAGTCGTCCTTATTCTCCGTAGCGGTAATGAATGTAGAGTATGTCCCGGCAGTGCCGCTGGAAGGGCGGGCGGAAAGCCAGTAGCTGTCTGAGGTTATCTCCCAGTCTGTCAGAGCCGTGAACGTAACCTTTCCAACCTCGGTCTCGTTGAAATCCAGAATCCTGTCCTCCACGAATATAGATGAAAAACCATCCGGAGCCGGCCCGTTATCCTTGCACGAGGATGCAGTCATCAACGCAATCGGAATCAAGATATAGAGTATATTTCTCATTATTGGTATAATTTTATTCAAACTACAAATATAGAAAAAATGCGGTTAAATTCGTATATTTGCACACTCGATTGAAATGCAAAAAGATGGCAGATATAATCCTCGGCATAGAATCCTCTTGCGACGACACCTCGGCAGCTGTCATATCTGACGGATACCTTCTCTCGAATGTCATCGCCAGCCAGCAAGTCCATAAGGACTATGGTGGTGTCGTCCCCGAACTGGCTTCCAGGGCCCATCAGCAGAATATCGTCCCTGTAGTCAGCCAGGCCTTGGAAAAGGCGGGAGTTAAGGCTTCTGACCTTACTGCAATCGCGTTTACAAGGGGGCCCGGCCTGCTTGGTTCTCTCCTTGTAGGGACTTCTTTCGCCAAGGCCCTGAGTCTGTCTTTGGATATCCCTATGGTCATGGTGAACCACCTTCAGGGTCATGTCCTTGCGAGCTTCATCCGTCAGGAAGGAAAGCCAGTGAATGAACCTTCCTTCCCGTACCTCTGCCTTCTCGTCTCCGGCGGAAACTCTCAGATTGTCAAGGTATCCTCACCGCTGGAATATGAGATTCTCGGTCAGACGATTGACGATGCCGTAGGGGAGGCTTTCGATAAATGCTCCAAGATGATGGGCCTTGGCTACCCTGGAGGCCCCGTCATCGACCGTCTTGCAAAGCTTGGGGATCCCGAGAGGTTCCATTTTGCCAAGCCCCATGTTCCCGGTCTCGACTATAGCTTCAGTGGGATTAAGACTTCGCTGCTTTACTTCGTCCGCGATGAGATGGCAAAGGATCCTGAGTTCATGGGAAAGAACAAAGAAGACATCTGCGCGAGCTTCCAAAAGGCCCTTATCGATATTCTCATGGACAAGCTCATAAAGGCCTCCAAGCAGACAGGAATCCGCGAAATAACGATAGGAGGAGGCGTTTCCGCCAACAGTGGGCTTCGCGAGCGGATTGTTTCCGAAGGGAAAAAGCGCCGCTGGAATACTTATCTTCCCGAATTCAAGTTCACGACCGATAACGCTGCCATGATAGCTGTAGCCGGCTGGTTTCACTACCGGGCCGGTGAGCGTGCCCCTATGGATATAGCTCCAGTTTCCCGCATGGCCGATTTTTAGATATTATGAAAGAGTTCGAAATAGCGAAAAGGATGGGAAAAGAGCTCACGGATAGTGAGATTCGACAGGCGGCTGGCAAGGCGCTCGGAGTCCCTCCCGAGAAGGTAGGTGATGTTCGCATCGTTCGCCGGTCGATAGATGCCCGTCAGGATGTGCTTTATCGCTATAGAATAGAGGCTTGTAGAGCAGGGGAAGATCTTGACGAATACTCTCTTCCAGAATATTTGGATGTCCATGACGCCGAACCAGTAATAGTCATTGGTGCCGGTCCTGCCGGCCTTTTCGCTGCTTTGAAGCTTCTTACAAAGGGATTTAAGCCCGTTATTCTCGAAAGGGGGAAAGATGTCCATCGCCGCAAGGCCGACATGGCGCTTCTCTCAAGAGAAGGAGTTGTCGATCCCGATTCGAATTATTGTTTTGGAGAAGGTGGCGCAGGAGCCTTTTCGGATGGAAAGCTTTTTACCCGTTCATCCAAGCGAGGCGATATTCGGGAGGTGCTCCATCAATTTGTTCTCTTTGGCGCGGATCCTTCCATACTCATAGATGCCCATCCGCATATCGGAACCGACCGTCTTCCTGTGGTTGTTGAGAATATGCGACGGTGCATTGAAGATCACGGGGGAGAGTACCACTTCGACTCTCGCGTTACTGACATATATAAGGAGAGCGGCGTTTTCTATGTTACAGTATCTTCCTCAGAATCATTTACTTCCCGAAATGTAATCCTTGCAACCGGCCATTCTGCAAAGGACATCTACAGAATGTTCAAAGAAAAAGGATGGGATATTGAAGCGAAGGGATTTGCTCTCGGAGTACGCGTCGAGCATCCTCAGTGGATGATCAATCGGATCCGCTATCACGGCAAATACCAGCCATTCATGCCGACGGCCGAATATTCTTTTGTCCAGCAAGTTGAAGGCAGGGGCGTTTTTTCTTTCTGCATGTGCCCGGGCGGTATTTTGGTGCCTTCTGCAACAGAAGACAAGTCTGTGGTTCTCAATGGAATGTCCAATTCCGCGCGGAACTCGAAATGGGCCAATGCAGGAGTCGTTGTCCAGATCGAGCCGGGTGACGAACCGGAAGAATATTCCCAGTACGGGCCCTTCTCGCTTCTTTATTTCCAAAGGGACATAGAGAGAAAAATGTATATGTTCTCCCGTTCTGAGGTGAAGAGGGACAGAAGAGGCAATCCTTTAGAGAAAGTCAACCTTCTTCGTGCACCGGCCCAGCGGATGAAGGATTTTTGCAGGGGAGTTGTTTCTATCGATCTACCCAAGACATCGTACCATCCGGGAGTAGTTTCTGCTCCTTTGCACGAACTCCTTCCGGAGAATGTATCCACGCGCCTTCGCCGCGCTTTCCCCATGGTGGACAATAAGATGAAAGGGTATTATACAAATGACGCGCTTCTTCTCGGTGTGGAATCCAGAACCTCGTCGCCAGTACGATTACCAAGAGATCCGGAAACACTTGAAGCACTGAAAGTTCCCGGCCTTTATCCCTGTGGTGAAGGGGCCGGCTATTCCGGAGGTATCGTCTCTTCGGCACTCGATGGTATAGCCTGCGCCGACAAGATTATCTGAAACACTTAGGCTTTATTCCGCTATTGCGCCGCTTCCAAGGAGTTCTTCGCCGTCATACCAGACTGCGAATTGACCCGGAGTAACTCCGCGTTGGGGAGAGTCGAAAAGAATGTACAGACCGCTGCCTCTGCATAGAAGAGTTGCACTCTGGAGCGGCTGGCGGTAGCGGATTCTGACTCGGAGGCGTCTTGTCTGTCCTGAGACCATGGCAAGGTCAGACCTTGTCCAACAGATCTCCTCCGGATTGATTTTGAGACAGAATCTGTAAAGCCCTTTGTGCGAGTATCCTTCGCCAACATATACTCTGTTTGATTCTGTGTCAGTCTCGAGCACAAAAAGCGGCTCGCTATGTCCTCCGATATTGAGACCTTTTCGCTGGCCGACGGTATAGAACTGGGCACCTTCATGTGTTCCGATTATTTTGCCGTAGGGATTATCCTTATATCTGGTCTTTTTAATATGTTTCTTACCGCTTTTGTATACCTCTGTCTCAAATGAAATATGGTATTTCACTGGTTTAGAAAGCTTTTCAAGGACATCATCCCGTAGTGAAGAAATAGCTTCTTCACTATAAGGGCTTTCGCCAAGAGGCTCACCGTCAGAGGTGAGGATTTTGACTTCTTTGACATATCCTCCTGTCATCTGGGGAAGAGAACCATCTTTGCGGAGTGATGCAAGGACATTTGTGATGAAATTATACTGATTGTCTTCAGCATAATATGCATCATAAATCTCGATGACATCCCCTTCGATGGAGGTCAATTTCTGCTTCAGAAAGGTCGGAAGGTCAACTTTCCCCACAAAACATATCCCCTGAGAGTCTTTCTTGTCTGCGGAGGGCAGGTCAGCCTCCTTTGCAATCCTTCGGACATCCGGTTTACGGAGTTCTCCTATAGGAAAAAGCGTTTTAGACAACTGTTCCTGTGAAAGCTGGCAAAGGAAATAGCTCTGGTCTTTGTTGGGGTCGGCCCCTTCCAAGAGGCGGAAAACCGGTTTCCCTTCGGAATCAAAAATGGGCATTCCATTATCGTCCAAGGCTCTTTCTTTCCTGCAGTAATGGCCGGTTGCAACCATGTCGGCACCATATTTCTCGGCGATTCTCAAAAAGGCGTCAAATTTTATTTCCCTATTGCAGAGGACATCCGGGTTGGGAGTCCGGCCCTTTGAATACTCATCGAACATATAGTCGACCACTCTTTTCCGGTATTCCTTTGAGAGATCTACAAAATAGAAGGGAATACCAATTTTCCTTGCAACCATTTCGGCAATGAAGCGGTCTTCTTCCCATTCACAGTCGCCGTGAAGGGTAGAGTCCGCATCGTGCCAATTCTGCATGAACATGGAGAAGACGTCATATCCTTGCTCCTTTGCAAGCAAGGCGGCGACGCTGGAGTCTACCCCTCCGGATAGTCCGATACAGACTTTAATTTTGCCGTTTTCTTCTTTATCTTCTGCCATTTCGTGCGATTTTTGCTTACAAAATTAACATTTTAATAAATATTTTCCTATTATTGCATCGATGCGGGTTTTTCCCTTGCACTAATATTAATACGCTATGACTGACAGGCATCTTTCAATCGACTTTGTCGAATATTCTTCTTTCGATGAAATGGAGCCTCTCGACAGAGAGCTCGTAGAGAAGGCTATTGACGCTTTGAGGGGGTCATATTCACCTTATTCACGTTTTAAAGTCGGAGCCGCACTGCGTCTTGAAGACGGAACTATAGTGAAGGGCTCCAATCAAGAGAATAACTCATATCCGGCGGGCCTTTGCGCTGAGAGAACAGCAATGTTCTCTGCAGGAGCCAATTATCCGGGAGTTGCTTTCGATACCATTGCGATAGTGGCCTACCACAAAGGCCGTATTCTCAGCGACCCTGCCACCCCCTGCGGAGTGTGCCGCCAAGTGATGGCCGAGTATCAGACCAAGGGCGGAAAACCTCTCAAGGTTATCCTTGCCGGATCTGAAAAATCATACAAGTTTTCTAAAGTGGATGATCTTCTTCCTTTGATTTTCGACAGTATTTAAAAATAGTTTTTATTTGGCAGTCCTGAAAAAATGACTACCTTTGCACCCGGGAAAGTCTTACACGACCAGCTCCCTCTGAATTCCCCCAGGGCCGGAAGGCAGCAAGGGTAGGAGGTCGTAGCGGTGCGATGTAATCAGCTTTCCCTTTTTTTGTTTCCTGAGCATGAACGGTATATCAATCTTCACCCTTACTTCTTCCCTCCACGACGAGGCCTCCGTCAGTCGTATCTCAGATGAGTTCCTCGACAGCGTACTTCCTGACGGATATGACTTCCGGGGGGCGGACCTCTCCACTTTCGGAGACCATGACCTCGATCTTATCTTTGTCCGAACAGGAGGCTCGGAGGGCCTTTTCAAGGCAGCCCTTCCAACTCTTCTTGATAAGGGAATTCGCAGATTCCACCTTCTCACCTCCGGCAAGAGTAATTCTCTTGCTGCATCTATGGAGATATTGTCTTATCTCAATAACAATGGTCTTTCGGGAGAGATTATCCATGGCCCTGCCGCTTATGTATCATCCAGAATCAAGGTTCTTGCTACAGTTGAGGCGGCAAAAAAGAAGCTGACAGGTCTGAGGCTTGGTGTTGTAGGAAAGCCATCCGACTGGCTTATTGCAAGCGATGCGGACTATGATGCGGTTCGAAGTAAGCTCGGAATCGAGCTTGTTGATATACCGATGGAGGCACTTCTAGACAGGTACGAATCCGCTTCCGAGGAGAATGCCCCAGACTTGCCGATGGCTCCTGATGTGCGCTCTTCTTTCCCTGGCGCTACGAAGATATATAATGCCTTGAGGTCCATCATTGAAGACTACCGTCTCGGAGGCTTTACAATCCGCTGCTTCGATCTTCTGACTTCCGTCCATAACACCGGATGTCTTGCTCTATCAAGGCTCAATTCCCAAGGATTCCCCTCCGGCTGCGAAGGTGATGTCCCGGCTCTTTTGTCTATGGCGATAACTAATTCTATTACAGGTGTTTCAGGTTTTCAGGCCAATCCTTCGAGGATAGATGTAAGCTCAGGCGAGATTCTATTTGCGCACTGCACAATTCCATTCAACATGGTATCGTCTTTTGTTTTCGATACTCATTTCGAGTCTGGTATCGGTGTCGGGATCAGGGGACATTTCGACGAAGGTCCTGTCACCGTATTCAAGGTTTCCGGAGATCTCTCCAGGGCATTCATTGCTGAGGGAACCATCCTTAGGAATCAAGCGGAGGCGGATCTCTGCAGGACCCAGATTATTCTTAAGGTCTCTCCCGAGGAAGCCCGCTATTTTCTTACAGATCCTATTGGTAATCATCATATTATTATGCCCGGTCACAATGCCGGTATTCTCAGGGAAATCCTTCAATAACATGGATAGGCGAGTTTTTCTTAAAGGTAGTGCAGCCTCTGTTGCTGCTTTTGCCTTGACTGGGGGTGTGACCTCATGCTGTGGGGGGAAGGTTTTGAGCGTCAAAGGGTTATCAGGAGTCAAGGAGGCGGGTGATTTTGATGTTGTCATCTGTGGCGGAGGCCCTGCTGGATTTATTGCTGCGATAGCAGCATCCCGTCAAGGCGCAAAGGTCGCACTTATCGAGAGATATGGATTCCTTGGAGGAATGGCGACGGCTGGATATGTAGCCCCCATCAGTGAATTTGCATTCAACGGGGAGCTCGTGATAGGTGGCATACCATGGGAGTTCGTCAAAAGACTCGAATCGATGGGCGGTGCTTTCGTGGAAATGCCTAAGGGCAATGTAGATTTCGATATCGAGATATACAAACTTCTCTGTCAGAGGATGGTTCTGGAAGCGGGAGTGTCGCTTTTCATGCATTCCTCCCTTATTGGCTGTCAGATGAGCGGAGGAAAGATTGAGAGTGTCATTATAGAGAATAAAAACGGTCTTGAGGCTATTTCAGGACGGGTCTTCGTCGACGCCACCGGTGATGGCGATCTGGCCTTCCTGTCAGGGGTCCCCATGCAGCCAAACCCCGACGGAGAGCTTCAGCCTTCATCGTTCTGCTTCGTCCTTGGAGGCGTTGATACAGAAAGTGATCTTATGCAAAGGTACATGCACCACGATGGAAAAAAAGGCTCGAGCCAGTGCGCGCCCGTGAGGGAAAAACTTCTTCGTCTCAAGGAAGAAGGGGAGGTCTTGCCCGATTTTGGAGGCCCTTGGTTCAATTACATGATGCATCCGGGGCTGGTTGCAGTCAATATCACACGGGCGGCTGCTGATTCGACAGACAATCGGAACTTTACTGAGGCTGAGTGTGCCCTTCGGGAGGATATTTTCCGGTTTGCCTCGCTTTTGAAGCTGCATTTTCCAGAATTCAAGAACAGCTATGTCTCATCTACCGCACCGCAGGCTGGCATTCGTGAGTCTAGAAGGATTTTAGGTATCCATACGGTCACGGCTGAAGAATATGTGGCCGGGACCAAGTTTGACGACAGGGTCTCCAGAGGTGCTCATCAAATTGACATGCATGCCAGCAAGGGCTCAGGCCAGGTACTTATTAAACTTGATCAGCCCGCTTATGTGCCCTATAGGGCTATGATTGCTGACAATTATCCCAACTTGATAGTAGCTGGCCGCTGTATTTCAGCAGATCGGAAAGCCCACGCCTCCCTCCGTGTCCAGGCAAGTTGCATGGGGATAGGGCAGGCCGCAGGCGTTGCTGCCGCTCAGAGCCTTACAGAAGGCAAATCCGTTCAGGATATCGATACTTCCCGCCTCGTCTCCACTCTTATCGGCATGGGGGCAATCTTGTAGGAGTTTTTCACGAGGTTATAATATGTTGATATAAAATAAATTATCTTCTTATCAAATCTAGGACTTGGTCTGCTCGGTCTTTCCCAAGTAGAAGTTTTCTCCACATCGTCTGGCTTTTTGTCGATGATGTAGCCCCGGATGGCGAATTGGCGAAGGACATAGGTGCACCAATGGCGGAACTGGGTGGCCCGGATGGTTTCGTCGTGATAGACCACTTCCACACCCTGGGATTTGTCCTGAGCCTGGAATATAAGGAATTAGGCGGTGCTGTTGCGTATGGTGAGGTTCTTTTCCATCGACGGTTACTTTTTGGTGAGTTCCTGGTACATCTTGAATAGGCGGGCGACAATA
>ERZ842401.3257-NODE-3257-length-20457-cov-4.572052_pt1 | contig 20457 bp, 21 predicted proteins | sample MGYA00521270_ERZ842401 | MGnify/ENA primary metagenome ERZ842401 (study PRJEB31892, sample SAMEA3878208) | bioreactor metagenome | biome: Moose rumen | place: Sweden | collected 2011-10 | study: EMG produced TPA metagenomics assembly of the PRJEB12797 data set... | reverse complement strand
AACCCTGAAAACACATTTACGGTTAGTGCTTATCAAACGGCATCGGGAAGTGCGGATATAATTTCACATATTCTTGATATTTGTTATTTTGCACGTCAGCCAAAAATGGAAATGCTTGATATGGTAATGGAATCGGTATTAAAAACCGTTGTTAAATACGCACCTGTTGCAATAAAAGAACCTGATAATTATGATGCAAGAGCGAACTTGATGATATTAAAAAATTTGGGGTAAATGTATTCGGACTTGATGAAAATTCAACGGCAAAAGATGCAATTAACGCATTTAAAAAATTCCTGTTTGAAGATTTAGGCTTAAAATCAACACTTACAGACCTGAATATAGATAAAACACATTTTAAAGAAATGGCTTATCACGCATGTTTTGGTGAAGTTTTGCACGGTTACAAAGATTTAACTCCTGAAGACATAGAAAAAATCTTTGAAATGTGCTTGTAAAAAATGAGGATAGAAAATGAAAAAGATATTACTTTCAATTTTAATAATGTCATTTTTAGCACAAGGCAGTAGCTTTGCTATAAGTCATAAGAATAATGAGGAGAATAATATGAATAACGAAAAAATCGTACAAACGGCAGGAAGAAATAATTTAGGTTCATTTGCACCGGAATTTGCACATTATAATGATGATATCTTATTCGGTGAAAATTGGAATAATAAAGGTATTCCGCTAAAAACAAGATGCATAATAACCGTTGTGGCACTGATAGCTCAGGGAATAACGGATTCATCAATGAAATACCATCTTCAAAACGCAAAAAATAACGGGGTAACCCGAGAAGAAATTGCGGCAGCCATTACTCATACGGCATTTTATTCCGGTTGGCCAAAGGCTTGGGCAACATTTAATTTGGCTAAAGAAGTTTGGAATGAGGACACTTCCGGTTTATCCGATAAAGACAAGTATGCCCAGACGATTATGTTTCCGATAGGGGAACCCAATATTGCTTATGCAAAGTATTTTATCGGTCAAAGTTATTTAGCACCCGTATCAACAAGCCAAGTTAAAATTTATAATGTAACATTTGAACCAAAATGCAGGAATAATTGGCATGTACATACGGCAACATCCGGCGGAGGACAAATGTTAATTGTAGTAGGCGGCAGAGGATATTATCAGGAATGGGGAAAATCCGCTATTGAGATGAAAGCCGGAGATGTTATAAATATTCCGGCAAACGTAAAACACTGGCACGGAGCTGCATCTGATTCATGGTTTTCGCATTTAGCGGTTGAAATCGATGGTGAAAATGTTTCAACCGAATGGCTTGAACCCGTAGCAGATATAGAGTACCTGAAATTAAAATAGAGATAGAGAAAAGTTATGCAAACAGTAAAATTAAACAACGGAACCCAAATCCCCGCAATAGGATTTGGAGTTTTTCTGGTACCTGATGACGGCACTTGTAAAAAAGCAGTTTCAGAAGCATTAGAAATCGGATACAGATTTATTGATACGGCTGCAGCTTATATGAATTCAAAGATATGCACACCCTGTACCTGAAAGAAAACAACAAGCAATAGACATACTTAATAACTATTGCAAAGGTTAGCGGTTTCGCATGTTTATGTTTTAGTTTCAAAGGGTTGGGTATTTGTTTTATTTTTACAATTACCCGCCTATTACCCGCTGATGAAAAAATAGCTGAGGACAGATTCGAACTGTCGACCTTGCGGGTATGAGCCGCACGCTCTCACCAACTGAGCTACTCAGCCATATTTATAAATCTTATTTAATTGTCAATTTTGTTCTGGTACTCACGGGTATGAGCCGTGCGCTCTCACCAGCCGAGCTACCTTGCCATAATTTTTTATTTAATTATCAGTTAGCAGACAAGCTTGATTTTATCCGCTTAATAATACTGCCATGCGCCAGCATCGTTGACAACTTTTATTGTCACACAAAAAGATTTTTTTTCAAGTCTTTTTATTATATAATTAACTTATGGATGAAAAACATTTATTAACCGAGCTTCCCAAATGTCCTGTGGATACCACTTTGACAATGCTTTCCTCTCGTTGGAAATTTCTCATTGTTAAAGAGCTTCTTCAGGGAACTACAAGGTTTAATGATTTAAAAAATAAAGTTGAGGGGATTTCACAAAAGGTTTTGACATATAATTTGCGAGAAATGGAAGCTAACAGAATAATTACCCGTAAAATTTATAATACTGTACCAAGAAAAGTTGAATACACTTTAACCGATATAGGTTATTCATTGGCATCCGTGCTTAATGCCATGGCCGATTGGGGAAGCGCCTACAAACAGTACCTTAAGCTTTTAAACAAACGTAATAAATAAATTCATGACTATTTGGCTAATACAATTATTTTCTTTTTTTATTTATAAATTTTATTATAAATAATAGGAGAATAACCAAATGGAGTATGAAAAATCCGAAGTTCTGACTCAACGTGAAGTTGAGGTCTTGGATTATGCTAAAAAAGGTTTATCTAATGAGGAAATTGCCGATATGATTTTCATAAGCAGGCATACCGCAAAAGCACACATAAGCTCTATAATTCGTAAATTACATGCAAAAAACAGGATAAACGCGCTTTATATAGCAATTAAAAAAGGGTTAATTAAATAACTTAAAAATCAGGGGTAAAATCATTATATTCGTTTTTAATTTTATCTTCCAAAGTTTTTTCATCATCCGAATGGTTCTCATTATTGGAATTTTGGTTAGAAGATTGTTCTCTATGTTGTTGTTCAAGTCTTTGTCTGATTTCTTCAATCTGTTTTTTTTCACTGTTGTTGAGGGCCTGTTTTCGGGAATTTATAACGTTTGCAACATTCATCATGGCAAGAGAATTCAACGTAGCTCTTAGTACTGCACTCCTGTCCATAAATTTGTTATCGTCGATTTGTTCTCTTTCTTCTTCGTTTTGCGGCTGCGCAAAATATTCACCGCCTTGTCCCATTTTATCATCAGACGTTTTTGCTGCCGTTCCGGAGATATCTCCGCTTTTAAAATTGAAGGAACCGCCGACACCGAAGTATCCTGCTGATCTGTTATCGACCATTTACTTAACCCTCTTATGTTACATCCTATGATTATATAAAAGTGTTTGTTCTTTTAAATCCCCTAAATAAATTAATTTGCTAGTTTATTTATAAAAATTTACATTTTAGAACATATTCGTTATACAAATTTTCACAAGAAACAAAATTTTGATTTTTGCTAAAAGCGTGTAATATCAAAACTTTTCAGGTGTAGATTTTGTAAATTTTTGTAAATAATATTATGGATGTAGTACTTATGATTGAAGAAATAATTTGAAAAAGTGGTATAATATAAGTGGAAGGAGAATAATAAATCCAACCGAGGCCAGTATTTTGTAAGATCACAAATGTTTCGAAAGTTTCGAAAATAGATTATATAGCAAAATAGAAAGGCGTGATGAGAAAATGAGCAACATACAATTTCACAATGACTTAGATCGGATGGCAGAAATATTGCCTGAAAAGGTCAAGTGCCACATCACTTATGAAAAGATGGAAGATGTCATTGAAATTGTTCTTGATATTGGCAGAACTCCTGAGATAAGGCATTCTTCGGGTAAGATAGAATATTTGGATTGCTCATTTGTAACAGATGAAGATATAAACTATATCTCAGAAAGAATACAACCTTTCACATCGGATAATCGTTCAGGAATCCCCGGTACACTCCACAGAATAAGTGCGATAAGAAACCGCCAAGGCAAAATTATCGGCTTAACGTTAAGAATTGGCAGAGTTGTAACGGGGACAATTGCATGTATAAAAGATTTTTGTATGCTGAATAAAAGCATCCTATTTTTAGGCCGTCCGGGGGTTGGCAAGACAACAAAATTAAGAGAAATTTCAAGATTAGTTGCCGATGAACTCGGTAAAAGGGTAGTTATTGTTGATACATCAAATGAAATTGCGGGTGACGGTGATGTTCCTCATCCGGCAATAGGCCATGCAAGAAGGATGCAGGTAACTCAACCCGAATTTCAAAAGGATATAATGATAGAGGCAGTTGAAAATCATACCCCTGAAGTTATCGTCGTAGATGAAATAGGAACGGAGGCAGAAGCACAAGCGGCAAGAACAATTGCAGAGCGCGGGGTAATGCTTATTGCAACCGCTCACGGCAACAGTTTGGAAAATTTGATTAAGAATCCTACCTTATCGGATTTGGTCGGCGGAATCCAATCTGTAACATTGGGTGATGATGAAGCAAAAAGGAGAGCTTCACAAAAAACGGTTTTGGAACGTGAAAAACAGCCTACGTTTGATATCGTAATAGAAATTTTGGACAGAAACACTTTGGCTGTATATAAAGATACTGCAGAAGCGGTGGATTATATATTAAGAGGCTGGCCAATCAGACCTGAAATCAGAAAAGTTGATCAGGTTTATGATGATAAACCGCAAAGTGAAAACAATAGTCCGATTGAAGAAATAAACTTAGGAATAACGAAGCTGGGAAAAAAAATCGCTTCCGAGCCTGCGCAGGATAGTTTGAAGTTTAGCTTTTCAAGACAAAAATATGTCGAAGAAGTAAAAAAATACAAAAAAATATATTTGTATGCGGTTTCAAGAACTATTGTTGAAAAAATAATTGAACGATTGGATTTAAATGTTGAAATTACAAGAAATATAGATGAAGCTGATATTGTAATTGCACATAAGAATTTTGCAAAAGGCGGAGCTAAGGTTTTAAGTACCGCAAACGATTACAGACTCCCTATTTATTACATAAAAACAAATTCAATGGCACAAATCCAAAAAGTTATTAAAGATGCACTTCAATTAACTACCGGTGAAAGTTCGCAAACGGTATTGCAGGGCTACTATGATGATGCTGAAAGAGCCCTTGATGAAGCTAAAAATGCAATCAATAAAATTTTAGCAGGAGTTGATGAACACATTGAATTAACACCGCAAAATCAACATATTAGAAAATTACAGCACGAACTTGTCGAACAGCATAATCTTCAAAGTAAAAGTATCGGCGAAGGTGCTAACCGCCATTTGAGAATAGTTGGCGGCAAAGATTTCAATAATAAAGCTTCCTAGAAATTTTTATAATATAAACGAATTTCTTAATCAATCAGACCGTTTTTAAAAGCGATATAAACGGCATGGGTTCTGTTTTTTGCCTTAAGTTTTCTTATAATGTCACTCATATGTGCTTTGGTTGTATGCTTGCTGACATGTATAATATTTGCTGTCTCTGAATTTGAAAGCCCTATTTTGGAATAATTTAAGACTTCCAACTCTCTTGGTGTTAAATTAAAATCATCGTCTTTTAAATAAACTGCCATAATGCTATTCTCCTTACTAAATCTTAATTCTGACAATATTAAATCAAATTTTCGCATATTACAATTGGTTGGATGACCAGTATTTCAACAAAATTGTCAGAATCATATCAAATGGATTTAATTATAAAAAGCTTAAGCAGTGTAACTATTTTCAATAGTTTCAAGCAATTTCACGGCAGGCCAATATTCAGGTAAAATTTCTAAACATCTGTCTGCGGATTTTTTTGCCTGTTCAATATTTCCGTCTTTAAAATTTGTCTGCGCTATAAGAAAATGTAATTCCGGATCATTATAAAAACTGTCTTTCGCCCTGTTAAAATAAAGTAATGCATAGCTTTTGTAATTATTTATCAAAAATACACGCGCTATATATTTATTAATTTCACTGTTAAATTGGGATAGAAAATCAGAATAATTAACAAGTGTTTGAACGTAATTTCCCAAGAAATTTTTCATCAATAAATCCAGATCAATTTCAAAAAAGTTTCTGAGCTCAAAGTATGAGGGGTAATAGGTAATTTTACCTTCAATAAGGTTTATGAGAAAATTTGCCCAGTGTGCACGAATATCAATCTCTAAAATTTTTTCAAAACATTTTTTTGCATTTTTAAAATCTTGATTTAAAAGATAGTAATAACCCAATTCCAATTGGCAATTATTTTTAATAAAAAAATGTTTGCACTTTTGGGATTGGGTTATCAATAAATCATTTTTAGCGGAGGAGAAATCCAAACTTATCCCCCGTTAATAATTGCTGTTATTATTGTTATATCCGTTATATGCATCAAGCATGGATGATGTCATCATCGTTTCGATGACACGGGGATTGATATCCTTGTTAACGGTACCGTCTTGGCTGAATAAATATGGAATGACATTCATCATTGAATTGTTATTATTGTTATTATTACCAAGAAGCATATTTAATTGAGCATACTCTGCATTTTTAGACATAACTTCAGGATCACTCATAACTTTTTGAACATCATTCTCATTTGGAGTTTCAACATTTAATTGCAGTCCCGCGCGTTTCAATGTGTCAATTGCATCTAATACTTCTTTATTTGAAGGTGTATTTGACAAATCCGCAGAAGCGAGTTTTTCTCCAAAGAATTTTATAGAACCCCTTTTATTAAATTGTCTTGTATCATTTTGCACATCAGGATTACCGTTATTGATTTCCTGCTGAAGTCTTTTCAGTTCTTTTTCTTGAATTTCTTTATTTATTTCAGGAGACAAACCGTTTCCGTACGGCGCTCTGATAAATTTATCCAAATCCGTTAATTCTTCATCATCACTACTTACAGCAGCCTCAGGGTTGCATTTTTCTTTATCACCTGATAAACAAGCTTTTCCGCGATTAGAATATTCAACAATTGTCTGGCTTGAATTTAGTTCAATAGCTTTTTCGTAAGCTTCTTGAGCCTTATCTGTTTTACCTATTCTGGTATAGGCAAGTGCCATATAATAGTATCCTGCACTATCATTTGGATGAATTTTTACGTAGGAAAATGTTTCCTGAAGACATCCGGTGATATTGTTACTTTGATATTTTGATACAATACTTTTCATGGTTGCGTTAGGATAATAAACAGTTGTTGTATCCAGTCCGCCTTTATCTGCTTTTTCAGCATTGTCCGCCTTATTAGCACCAAAAGCCACTGGTGTCATACCAACTAAAAGTAAAGCGCTTAATAAAATTAATGTTCTCTTATTCATACTCATTCCTTTTATTTTGTATTTAATGCTCTGATTGAAAAAATCAACTTTTCCTACATTATAACTCTTTTTTTAAAATAAGCACTAATGTAAATATATGAAATTTAAGATTCCTTCAACCGTTTTACATGCTTATATATATATATTATGCCTAAAATTAAGCAAACACTAACAATTAAAATATCAAATTTATGCCATATAGATTTTAATTCATCGGCATGCTCTCCAAATTTAACACCGACGAATGTCAAAACATAACACCAAATAAGTGAACCCAAAAAGGTTAACGTGAAGAAAATTCTCTTTTTTGCCTTTAATATTCCTGCCGGCAGCGAAATAAAAGTTCGTATTACAGGGAGCATTCTGCACAAGAAAAATGCCCAATTACCGTATTTTTCAACCCACTTATCGGCTTCTTCAAGGTCTTTATGCGATACAAGAAAATACTTTCCGTATTTTTCAACAAATTTTCTTCCTCCGAAATATCCGATATAATAAGACGGCACCGAACCCAATACACACCCGAATGCTCCTGCAAATACCGCAAGATGAAAATTTAATAAGCCCTTTGTTGCCATATAACCTGCAAAAGGCATTATGGCTTCACTTGGTAAAGGGATGTTGCAAGATTCTATTGCCATTAATAACGATATTCCCAAAAATCCCAAATGCTCAATTATTCCCTGAATCCACCCCGCAAGCGCCGCCAATATACTATCTATCATTCCCTGTCCCTTTAGCTATATTTTTTTATTTAATTATATCAAAAAATATATTTTGTGATAATATTAAAATAAAAAAGGAGTTAAAAATAGTATGAAAGGTATAGTTTTAGCAGGCGGCGCAGGCACAAGGTTGCATCCGAGCACAATATCAATTTCAAAACAGTTGATACCGATTTACGATAAGCCGATGGTTTACCATCCGATTTCCGTTTTAATGCTTGCAGGAATAAGAGATATTTTGATAATTTCAACCCCTCAGGATTTACCAGCATTTAAAAAATTACTTTCAGACGGTTCACAATTCGGCGTAAAATTTTCATATAAGGAACAGCCGTCACCTGACGGACTTGCCCAAGCTTTTATCTTAGGTGAGGAATTTATCGGAGATGATTGCGCAGCATTGGTTTTAGGCGATAACATTTTTTATGGTGCAAATTTTTCAACTACTTTAAAAAACACTGTTGCTTCTGTTGAAAAAAACGGCGGCGCAACTGTATTCGGTTATAAAGTTAAAGATCCGCAAAGATTTGGTGTTGTTGAATTTTCGAAAGAAGGCAAAGTTTTATCTTTAGAAGAAAAGCCGTCAAACCCTAAATCCGATTATGCCGTAACAGGTTTATATTTTTATGATAATAAAGTAGTTGAATATGCCAAAAATCTAAAACCTTCAGCTCGCGGAGAATTGGAAATTACGGATTTAAACAAAGTATATTTAAATAAACAAGCTTTAAATGTTGAACTTTTAGGCAGAGGATTTGCTTGGCTTGATACGGGAACGCATAAATCACTGCTTCAGGCAAGTCAATTTGTCGAAACCGTAGAAGAAAACCAAGGTATTAAAATAGCGTGTTTGGAAGAAATTGCTTATAGAATGGGATTTTTAACAAAAGAACAAATTCTTGAAGCAATTTCAAAATATAAAAATAACGAATATTTTGAATACGTAAGGCGTATAGTTGCTTGAAGCATATCAAATGAGGAATGCTCTAATCATTAATTTTAATTGCATTTCAGCTAATTTTTATCACGGATGCTGTGTGTCCGGCAATTAATTTCCGAAATAATTTTTCAAACCTGTTGAAAGATTATTATTTCTGCACAATTTTTTGAGTTTTGAGATAGCTCTGTTTTCGATTTGTCGAATTCTTTCTCTTGAAACTCCATACTGTGCGCCTATATCGTCAAGTGTTTTCTTTTCGCCGTTATTATCAAGTCCGTATCTCAAAATCAAAACATCACGTTCCTTTTGTGTCAATTGATTTAGCATTCCTCTGATTTCATCAAAAAGATTCTCTTGAGAAACTCTTGTTTCAGGGGCAACAGATATGTCATCCACAATAAAATCGGCAATTTTTGCGGATTCTTCACCCGATGTGCCTGCCGGAGTTTCCATGCTGATTGTAGATTGTGCGGATTTTATAATGGAATTAAGTTTTGCAGTCGAAATACCCAATCTGGAAGCAATATCTGCTTTAGATGGAGTCCTTCCCAATTCCGTAGTCAAATCTAATGTCGCATGTCTCACTTTATTTAAAGACTCCAACATATGGATAGGTAGTCTGATAATCCGTGCTTTATCAGCTATTGCACGGGTTATTGATTGCTGAATCCACCATGTTGCATAAGTTGAAAATTTATAACCTTTTGTATAATCAAATCGATTTGCAGCTTTCATTAATCCCATATTTCCCTCTTGAATTAAATCAAGAAACGATAACCCTCTGCCTATATATTTTTTTGCAATACTTACAACAAGTCTTAAATTAGCATTAACAAGGATATCCTTAGCAAATGCATCCTGACTTTCATGAATTTTCTTTGCGACTTCCAATTCCTCTTCTGCTGTTAAAAGCGGAATTTTACCGATTTGTTGAAGATAAATTCTGACACTGTCATCCGTGTTAACAGATTTTATGCTCTCTTGAACTTTTGGATCATTAATTGAATCTAAAACTTCTTTTTCTTCATCCTGTTCAAGTTGAAGGTTATGAAAATCTACGCCTTCATCAGAAATTTCTTCCGTTGCAAGTCCGTATTTTTCTATATCACTTTTCATTTATAAAAGCCCCTCTTTCTGATATTTGTTATTGTAAATCTTACACTTGAAATAAAAAATTATCTATTTTTTTACTTTACTTAACTTTTGCCTTACACTTTCAAAAATTATTGCACTAAATGCATTGGATACGTTTAATGAATTAAAATCTGTTATCATCGGAATTTTAACTTTAAAATCCGCTGCATTCATTACTGTTTTTGAAACTCCCGCATGCTCTGCACCCATTACAAGCGCAAAATTCATGCCTGTGTAATCAATATCATAATAATTATCTTTTGCTGAAGCTTCCGCGGCAACTACCCACCAGTTTGATTTTTTCAATTTTTCTATCGCTGTTTGAATACTGTTAACTTTTATTATCGAAATACGATTGACAGCACCAGCGCTGACTTTTTCAACAGTTGAATTAACTTGAACACTCCTTCTTGACGGTATAATTATCCCCTTTACTCCGGCGCAAACCGCTGTCCTTATAATAGCACCAAGATTATGAACATCCTCAATTCCGTCTAAAATTACCACTGAAGCTTCTTCATAATTTTCATTTTCAAGAAAATCATCTAAATCAACATAATTTACGGGTGATATAAGCGCCACAACTCCTTGATGAGAAGCCCCTTCATATTCAATAAATTTATCCTTACCCGCAAATTGAAATACAATTCCTCGACTTTGCGCCAATTGCTTTATTCGCTCAATCTTTTTATCACTATGATTTGTTCGTAAAATTAAAACCTTATTAATTTCTCTATTCATAGAAGAAAGAGCTTCTATGACAGCGTTTTTGCCGTAAATAAAATTATTCTCCGTCATTTTACCTCCAGCATTCGATCAATTGATTTACGCGCCTTTGACGCAATTTCACTATCAACATTTATTTCATAATCCTCATTTTTTAATGAATTATAAATGTCTGTTAAGGTATTGAACTTCATGTTCGGACAAATCAAATTTTCTTTTATAAGAATAAATTCTTTATTCGGACAATCGCGTTTCAATCTGTCAACCACACCTTTTTCGGTTGCAATAATAAATGATTTATCTTTGCTTTCCTTTGCATATTTAATTATCTTTGAAGTACTGCCTACAATATCCGCAAGTTTTACAACTTCATTATGACATTCAGGGTGTGCTAATATCACGGAATTAGGATATTTTTTTCTTGCACTCATAATATCTTCAGGTCTTATCATCAAATGTGTCGGACAAAATCCGGGATAAGTATTTATTTTAACATCACCCAATTGGCTTTCAACATATTTTCCAAGATATGTATCGGGAACAAATAAAATTTCTTTTGCATTAAGACTTCTTACAATGTCAACAGCATTTGAGCTGGTACAACAAATATCGCATTCGGATTTTACCTCCGCCGTTGAATTTATATAGCAAACAGTCGGCATGCTTTCATATTTTGATTTAAATTCTCTTAATTGCTCAAGAGAAATCATATCTGCCATTCTGCAGCCCGATTTTAATACAGGCAGTAAGACTTTCTTATCGGGAGATAAAATTTTTGCGGTTTGAGCCATAAAATAAACCCCTGCAAAAACTATTATATCAGCCGAAGTTTTTGCAGCCTGTCTGCTTAAATAAAGAGAATCTCCTACAAAATCTGCGACTTCATCAATTTCTACATTTTGATAACAATGCGCAAGTATTACCGCATTTTTTTCTCTCTTTAACTTATTTATTTCGGCGATTAAATCTTTGTTCATTTATTTTAAATGTCCTTCTAATGATGTAAATTTATGTAAACATTTGGCAATGTACAATTATTATTGTATAATGAAAATAATAAATTAAAAGTATTATAGGAAGAGAATTTGTGGATTTAGGAAATTTACTGGGCGCATTTGGCGCATCTAACAAGGAAACGGTATATTTATCAGTTACACCAAACGTGGGCTTGGAATTAATTACACTTGATACTTCATCCAGGATTGTTAAGAGTTATTTTTCAACCCCCTTGGATTATAATGAAACAACGAGGGATATAGCTGATTATGAGCAGTTCAAAACCGCGGTGTTACAGCTTTTTTCTCAGGCTAATATCAATTTAAAGTGTAATGTGATTTTAAATTTACCGACAGTTTTATTCGGTTATAAAGATATATCAATAATTGTCGGAAATGATGCTGTTTCGACCGTTGTGACATCAGAAGTCGAACAATCATATGTTTTCAGACGCAGTGAACCGATGATTGCTTGGAGTGAATATAGCGACAGCTCATCTCAAGAAACAAGACGAGTATTCTATACGGCAATTCAATCGGAAGTTGTTGAAAATATTAAAAATGCTCTTTCTCAAATCGGCGCAACCCTTATGGGAATTGAGATTTCGCTTGTTTCAAAATTAAGAGCTCTTGATTTTGCAGGGTTTGCATCAGAACAAATGAATAACAATGAATCATGGAATTTGTTAATTATAAATGGTCTAGGATATTCAATTTGTTCAATGAAGGGCAGAAATTTAATTGAATACTATGAAGAAGCTATTCCTATAAAATCATTTGAAGGGGATGAAATTTACAAAGCAATCAGTGCATCCGCTCAATTAACTTTAATGAGTTATCCGGCAAGATATCTTTATATAATTTCTGATACGGATGAAGTTAGTGCGGAAATTCTTGCAAATAAACTCCCGATTGACGGAACTTTGCAATATATTGAAAATAATAAATACAAAAAGTACGAATTTTTAGAAACGAGCCTTGATGTACTACAAGATGAAGTTTTAAATGTTTCGCTTGATGCAATAGGTGTATCTCTCCGCAGATTGATTAACACAAATCTGAACTTTAATTTAATGAACACAAAAGCACCTGAGGAACAGGCTGATCCGAATGAACCATTCAAGGTAATGATTGGTAATAAAGAATACACAATTACGATGCAGATAGCAAACACTATCGCAATGTCTATTGCGGCTTGTTTGGTAGTTATTGCAGGTATTGCGATGTTTTTGGTTAATAATACTGTTTCAGGCTTGGATAAAAGATTGCAATCAATACAGGCTGACGTTCAAAGTGTTGAAAACGAATTATCCCAACTTGATATGGATAGATCTAAAAATACACCTGTTTTTGACGTAAAAACCGGGATGAAAAAAGTTTTGGATTCAAACAGAAAGAAATTAATGTCTTATGTTGCATTGGGAGAATCGGTTCCTAAAAATTTGTGGGTAACATACTTTGTTACAGGCGGTGAAGGCGGTGTAAACATTAAAGGTAAAGCTGCCGGTGTTGAAGATATTTACGGATTTTTCACAAATTTAAAAAGTTCAATAATTGATTCAGGTTTAAGACTTACTAAATTAGAGATGGAATCAAAAGATATCGATGAATTGGTTGAAGAATCAAAGACAAGTTCAAAAACAACAGGCTATTATGTATTTGAAATTACAAACATGAACGAAACACCTTCTGAAGATAAGGCAGAGAGTAAACAAGGTGCAGGCGGTAAAAGTAAATTTAAAAATAACTCAAAACCTCAACCTGACAATGAAAATAATGGTGGAGGTTTAGAAAGTAATATGGAACCGATACCTGAAGATGAGCTTGAATAGAATTACGGAGTAAATTGTGAACAAAGAAGATTTAATAAAATTAAAGAGTGCATTTTTAATCATTGGTGTAGGACTAATTGTCGCAATTGTTATTATGACAAAAGTATTTCCGCAATTAATGAAGATACCTCAATTGAGCAGAGATATAAAATCTCAGCTTCAACAGCTTGATGATGATAAAAGACGCCTTGCTGATGAAAAGAAGAAATTGGAAACTCCTGCGGTAGAGGAAGAAGATAACCAATTATATAAGGCTTTCTTTGAAAGTTCAACTGCAGGCCTCAGTTCAGAAGCTGTTTTAGGTTTGGAATTTGAAGAAATTCTTCAGGAAATGCGTAAAAATAAAATAAAGGCTCGTTCTATCAAGTATGATTATAATCCGCAAGACGACAGTTTTGTATCCGGCGGCGGAGGTCAGTTCCAAGTTTGTAAAGTTTCCATGGAGATGATTGGTAAATATACTGAATTTAAAAATTTTTTAAGAGATTTGTATGCTCATCAACATTTTCTTGAAATCTCAAAAGTTGAAATTGCACCTTACGCAAAAGATAAAAGAATCTTGCTTATTAATTTGCAGATAAAGATTTATGCAAAAAATAGCTAGGAGACTATATTAAAAGTTATTTTCGTGATATGCTTTTTGTATGCGAGTGCAAGACTTTAAAAAGTACGCTAAGGATTTGTCATACATTGCCCTTCCGATTATAATGGGAAATCTTGGCTTTATCTTAATCGGAGCCGGCGATGTTTGGGTTGCGGCAAGACATTCAACCCAAACTCTTGCTGCGATAAGTATTGCAAATGCAATTATAAGTTGTATTTTAACTCTTTGTATAGGGCTTGTCGGCAGCGTTTCACCGGTATTATCCAACTATAGAGGGGAACATAAGTCTGCGAAAAAATATTTTTATCCTACGCTGCGGTTTGCTGTGGTGCTGGCGGGAATTTCATCTTTGATAATATTTGCATTCATTCCGTTAATTGATAACTTAGGATTTGAGGCAGAACTTATTCCTATGATAAAGGAATATATGTTCATTTCAATATTTTCAACTTTTGGGGCAACGCTTCACATGGCAATGAAGGAATTTTTGCAGGCGTTTGAGATAGTTTTTGTACCGAATCTGGTGACTGTATTTTCAGTATTTTTAAACATTTTATTAAATATATTGTTTGTTTTCGGCTTGGGACCTATACCATCAATGGGAGTTGCCGGATTGGCAATTGCCAGTCTTATAACACGTTATTTTATGGGATTTGCACTTCTTATTTATTGTTATAGCAAGATGAAATTTAGAAATTACCATGATAAAAATTACTATAAAACATTAATAAAGGTAGGATTACCAATTTCGTTTGCCGTAATGGTCGAATTTGTGGCATTCAACAGTATTGCAGTATTTATGGGAAGATTGAGCGGGGTTTATGCGGCGGCACAGAATTTAATATGTACATTGACAACAATTTCATTTATGGTACCGTTTGCGATATCCAATGCAATAGGAGTAAAAGTCGGTTTTGCAAACGGGGAAAGGAATTTTACCGATTTAAAAAGATATTCTTTTGTCGGTTCGGTAATGAGTGTATTATTTATGGCATGCAGCGCTACAATATTTTCTCTTATGCCGCAGGCGTTGGTAAAATTGTTTACTAATGATATTGAATTGATAAAGATTTGCACTCCTATAATTTATATATTGTGTATATTTCAGTTATTTGACGGGTTGCAGATATCATTTGCAGGAATATTTAAGGGTGTGAAACGAACACAGTATGTTTTATTTTCTAATTTTGTAGCATACTGGCTGGTATCATTACCTTTGGGTTATTATTTGGCATTTGTAAAAGATTATAGGTTAAGCGGTTTTTGGATAGGACTTGTATCATCAGCAATTGTATTATGCACTTTAATGGGTTCTATTTTAATATTTGAAATTAAAAAGATAAAGAGTAAGTTTTGTGACAAAATGGCATAGATAAAGTTTTTGTGATAATATAAAAGAGTATTTATAAGAGGAGATTTTATGAAGGACGTTGAGAGAACATTTATCGCGGTAAAGCCGGACGGTGTTGAACGCGGTTTAGTCGGAGAAATTATAAGAAGATTTGAACAAAAAGGTTTTAAATTGATAGCGTTAAAGATGCTAAATGTTACACCTGAAATGGCAAAAGCTCATTACGCGGAACATGAAGGAAAACCTTTTTATGAAAGACTAATAAAATATATTCAAAGCGGGCCTGTCGTTGCAATGGTTTGGAAAGGTATGGATGTTGTAAAAGGTGCAAGAACGCTTATGGGTTCAACAAATCCTAATGAGGCTCAAGTAGGTACTATCCGTGCGGATTTTGCGCAAGTTATGGAATATAATGTTGTCCACGGTTCAGATAGCACTGAAAGCGCAGAAAGAGAAATCGGAATATATTTTAAACCTGAAGAAATTAACGATACGTATGAAAATATGTCCGAAATTTTGAAAGAAAGATTGGGATAATATAAGAAGATAAGAAGTTAGGAAGGTAGGAAGATAAACCGATTTTATTTTTCTGCCTTTTTATCATATTAAATATAAGGAACTTTTAATTGGAAAATTTGGAAGAAAAAGATTATTTTCATTTTGATTTAATAAAAAAATCAGAAAAAACTAATGCAAGGGCAGGACTTTTTAAAACTCCGCACGGAGAAATTAAGACTCCTATATTTATGCCGGTCGGCACAAATTCTGCCGTAAAAACTTTGACATCGGACCAGGTTAGGGCAACGGGTGCACAAATTATCCTTGCAAATTCATATCATCTCTATTTGAGGGCAGGTACAAAGCGGATAAGGCAATTTGGAGGAATCCATAATTGGATGAATTGGGATAAACCTGTTTTAACCGATTCCGGCGGATTTCAAGTGTTTTCGCTTTCTGCTTTAAGAAAAATTACGGAGGATGGGGTAGAATTTCAAGATCCAAAAGACGGTTCGAAACATTTTATATCACCTGAAGTTTCGATGGAAATTCAGGAGGATATCGGTGCAGATATAGTTATGGCATTTGATGAATGTGCACCTTATCCTTGTGATTACGAAACGGCAAAAAAGGCAATGGAAAGAACTCACAGATGGCTGGATAGATGTTTTAAGGCTAAAAAAAATCCTAAACAGGCACTATTCCCGATAGTTCAGGGAGCGTTTTTTGACGATTTAAGAAGGGAAAGTGCGATGGTAATATCTAATTATAATGCATCAGGTTATGCAATTGGCGGTGTTAGTGTCGGAGAGCCTGATGACATAAAAAATCATTTTGTTGAACTTACTGCTCCGCTTTTACCTGAAAATAAACCAAGATATTTAATGGGGGTTGGGACTCCTGTAGATTTGCTGGATGGGATTAAAAACGGAATTGACATGTTTGACTGTGTGCTTCCGACAAGAAACGCTCGTCATGGTTCGTTTTTCACTTGGGATGGCAAGAAAAATATTAAAAACAAGCAATTTCAAGATGATGACAGACCATTGGATGAAAATTGCAAATGTTATTCTTGCCAAAACCATTCACGCGCATATATCAGACACCTTTTTAAATGTCAAGAAAGCACAGCTATGACGTTGTTATCTATACACAATATTCAGTTTCTCATAGAATTTTCACAAAGGTGCAGAGAAGAAATTTTAAACGGAACTTTTGAGGAATTTTATAAAAAATATTATGATGTATTTAAAAAATAATTAATATCTGAATCCGAAATTATCAGAAATTTTCCTTCCGATTGCAGTAATTTTTCCTGATATACATTCTCTGCAATGAGCGGGGGTATCATTGATACAAATTTTACCGGGATAAATTTCGTATTTTTTGCGATAATCACCTTCTGTGATATTTGGCATAACAACATTTGCGCCGCTTTGAAGCGCGATTATTCTGCCTTGAGGATTGAGAGTTTCCATTGCAGTTGTCGCCGGAATATTTATATCCGGCATTAACAGCCTGATTACTGCCATTACTCTTAATGAAAGCCAAAAATCTCCGCCTTTTGAATTTGCAAGCGGGGTATTTGGATTTGGAATAAAAGGACCAACTCCTATCATATCAAAATTGTTTTCTTTAAAATATAAAATATCTTTTGCTAAAGCCTCAATTGTCTGACCGTCAAGCCCTACAAGACAACCTGAACCGGTTTCAAAACCAAGCTTTTGCAGATTTTTAAGACAAATTTTTCTGTTTTCAAGATTCATCTTAGGATGAAGCGATTTATATAAATTTTCATCCGTTGTTTCAATCCTTAACAGATACCTGTCTGCACCTGCCTGTTTATAGGCATTATATTCATCATAACTTTTTTCACCGATGCTTAATGTTATTGCAAGATTAAATTTTTTAATTTCTTTTATCATTTTACATAAAGTATCAACGTCAAAATAATCGTCCTCACCTGATTGCAAAACGACCGTTTTATAACCGTAGGATGCACCTTTTTTAGCAAAATCAACTATCTCAGAAGGAGTTAACCTGTACCTTTCAAGCATATTATTTTCACCCCTTAGTCCGCAATATTTGCAGTTTTGCTTACATATATTTGAAAACTCTATCAAGCCCCTCAAGTGAACCTCGTCACCTTTGTATTTTGCCCTAACCTCATCAGCGGCAACAAATAACGACCTGTCATTTACTGATAAAAGTTCTATAATCTCTCCTTCAGTTAAAATATGAGTCTTTTTTGCTTTTTCTAAAATATTCATACTTTTATTATAATCCAAAATAATAAGTGTAAATTTTTCATTAATAAGTTTTGTGTCAATAATGGAGTTAAAAATTTTTTGACACGGGGCATAATATGAGTATGAGGAATATTATATTAATATCATTATTACTGCTTTTTATGGTGCCTGTCGGAATTTACTTTTTTGCAAACAGCGGGTATTCGCCTGCAGTTTTTTGTATCATAATGTTTTCGATTGCAACTATTTTATATATTTTTATGCAGGATGAAGATATTAATTTTGATTCGAATATTTATTCCCGCTGGATTTTATATTAATTTTATCTTTTCTGTAATAAACATTGGCATATCCTTTGCTTTTTTCTTTACTTTTGGAGATTGAACTATTTGGAATTAGTGAATAATTAATCTTAATAGGAGCTTCAAATCCTCTTTCCAAGAAGTAATTTTGTTTTATTTCACATAATGAATTTGAAGGATATTGTTTTGAAGCATCTGTTAAAAAAACTTTTGTCAAATAAATACAATTAACTTCTTTTGCAAGAGGTAAATTAGTTGCGAATTTTGTAAATACGCTGGAATATTGTCTGTCATCTACCGTAATTACTATATCGTAATCATCTAAGTTTATTTTATCAATGCTTTCTAATAAGTTTGTATCAACCTTATAGCCGTAAAACTGATTAAGCTTAAAATCCAAAATCTCATCAGATTGATTTGCAAAAAATAAAATTTTTGTTCCTGATTTGAATTTTCTTTTGAATACTTGTTCAAAAAAGCACTGTCCTATTTGGGTTAAAAATTCGTATTCATTCTTTTTGAAAGTTACATTATCCGGAGGAAAAGGTGTACATCTGGCAATTTTTCGGGCTGTTGATATACTTATTCCACTTTTTAAAGCCTTGTTAAATTTTATAATATTCCTAGCCCAAAGATGGGTAGATATTATTGTTAAATAAAACATTGCACAAATCACTACAAAAAATTTGTAAATTCCTCGTTTTTTGTATGAATAAATCAAAATAGGAGCTGATAATACCGTAAAATACATCATAAACCTTATACTAAATGTCATAAACTGTATTGCATAAGACATAATCACAATATTTACGAAAAGTGCCAACCCAAAAAATCCAAGTATCAAACTCTTTTTGTCGCGGTTATAAACAAGCTTAGTAAGTGATATAATCCAACATGGAATTAATAATAAAAATCCTAAAATTCCGGGGCCCATTAAGGGTTCTAATAAAGATTGATTTATCGGATTTGCAGATGAATGACTCCCGTCAGCAGGGTTAAATATTAACATATTATTTATTATAAAATCTCTTACTCCCAAAATGTGATTAACAAGATTAGGACCTATATTAAACCCCGTAAAATCCACATACAAAAACAAATGCTTAATAAACGTAGCAGGTATTGCTTTTAAACCTTCATTGTTTTGGTGAACCGTCAAAAAGGCGGAACTTCCTGCAATATGCCCCCATTCCGTTAAATTTAAATAATAATTATACATTGAAAAAACTATGAAAAATCCTATTCCGTAAGCCAAATATCTTAAAATAGGTTTATAAAAATCTTTTTTGCCCAAATATTTGTATGTAACAATGCAAAAACCGATACCTATAATTGGAATAGTAAATATTGAAGGGGTTTTTACGCCAATTGCAATTGCATAAGATAATGCAGACATTACAACAGGGATTTCGCGCTTTTCTTTTATTCCGTATAGAAACATCAAAATAGAAGAACTAACGAGTCCCGCTATAATGATATCTGTTTCAGTGGCAGATGCCTGCACAATAACAAAGGCAAAAGACGATAAGATAAATATTACCCACAACTTTTCCCGCATTGAATATTTCATAAAATCAAGAATTTTATAGGTTGAAATCATTGAAATTACGTAACCGAAAAAACTTGGAAAACTCAATAAAGCTTGCCTTTTTAAAAATATTAAAATCCACGTATAAATCAATTCTGAATTTATCGGCATGTGCAAAGCCCTTGCATCGGCAATTGCAAAATGCATAAGGTTTTTATTTTGAATCCAAAATAAGCATCTTGCAACATGGTATGCGGCAGCATCAGGATTTACCACAGGAAATAACAAACAAAGATATATAGCCGATAATACGAATATTGAAAATCCTATTAAAAGTACCGCCAATGATTTATCAAGCTTTATGGCGTTTGATACTTTGTTGGTAAAATCCTTGTATCCGATACTCCACATAGGACGATTACACTTGTTCCAAATAAATAATGAAATAGTAAAAATTATGAAATTTAAAATTAAAATTCCCGACACTGATATCGCAGAAAATAAAGATAAAAATTCCATTGTAAATATAA
>ERZ842401.3256-NODE-3256-length-20458-cov-5.128412_pt1 | contig 20458 bp, 11 predicted proteins | sample MGYA00521270_ERZ842401 | MGnify/ENA primary metagenome ERZ842401 (study PRJEB31892, sample SAMEA3878208) | bioreactor metagenome | biome: Moose rumen | place: Sweden | collected 2011-10 | study: EMG produced TPA metagenomics assembly of the PRJEB12797 data set... | reverse complement strand
GCATTGATGCTAACTCCGACACGGCGACAATACCCGGACAGGCTGGAGCTACTGTTTTCCGCCAAATCTTTCCTGAAGCCACTGATGACATGGCTGTAGTCTTTTCTTGTACCCATAGCTATACCTTGTTAAAACACACGGCAAAGGTACAAACTACCAACGAATCGTACAATGCGTATAATCAGAGACGCTTACTGTAATGCGATAAACATTTTCGCACAAAAGTTTGGCGCATTCAAAATTACTTCGTATCTTTGCGGCACAAAATAGCATTAAGAGAATGGAAATTGTAAAGAATACGATTGTTCCACCCGAAATGATGGCAGAAACTGTAAGGAAAGTGGTGGAAATAACCGACACGCCCATTAAAACAGCAGGAGGACGCAAGCTGATTCGCCGTGTGGAGAAGATATTGATGCCCAACGGTCACTATCGCTATCCTGTGACCTACATAGACATGACACCTGGTTTTTGGGTAGCCCCGGAAGACTGGGCAAAAGACCGCGTTCACGGCTACGAGATGGATTTGGAATAGTCCTGCTGACATGGAAACAGGCTTTCGCGCGCGTGCGCGCGTAATTGTACGCTATGACCAAAAAAAACCGCCTATCTTGCCTATCCCGCCCCTAACGCTGATTATCAACGAGTTACAAGCCCGGTTTTTGAGACATCTGACGTCGAACCCGCACCCATCCCGCACCCCTCAGGTGCGGGATAGGCGGGATAGGCGGGTTAATTTTCCGTTAAGCTATACATATACGCGCGCGTGCGCGCGAGAGATGATAATTTATGAATATATACTATTTCTGTTCATCCAATTAACATGCGAAGTTATCGCCGTAACTTCGCATAGTATTCCAATAACATCGCATGTTATTCCGATAACAATCAAGTGAATAGGTTTCCGATTGAATCAGAAGCCTGCCCACTTGATAGTCCCTTGAAAATTCAATTCCCATTAGGCATCATCTCTTGATGATGGAAATAGATGATGGTTCCAATAAAGGTGACAAGACCTATAATCCCTACGATTAAAAAAAACGATGTCAAATTCATACGATTACCTCCTGATGCTTTTTGATTTCTTTATCAAGTAAAAGCCGAAAACGACAAACAGAAGAACTACTCCAAGACCTGTAAGAAATAAAGAGTTAAACTCTATTCCTTGTTGCATGATTCCTGCAAGAATCACACCTCCAAACACCAGTTTCGCTATGTCCAGACAGAATTTCCCGGCCTCAAAGGCTATGCTCTGGTCGTTTGTCTCTTTAGCCTCCACCAACTCCAACTGCTTGTTCTGCTGGGCGTGTTGAGGCTTTGATTTTTCTCGTCTTTTGCTCATAACCGCTGCAAAGTTAAGCAATATTTCCGATTCCGCAAAAGAAATCAGAGAGAAATCAAGGGGAAATCGCACAAAAACACAAACAAAACATAAAGACAAACGACTGTCTGGATGACCTCATCAAGGAGATTGAGAATGAAGCAAAAACCCGAAATGGCCACTGCCCCACCGTTGGTTTCCACTCACTCAGCCGGTAGCATGATGCCCCCTCCATGCCGATTCGGCACGTACATGGGAAAGAGTGGAACGACCCGCGCAAGCGAGACTGGTAATATCACGTCAGTGCAGGTACTTGCTCAAAAGCAGGGCTTTGGTGTTTTTGCCTATTACACGGGTGGTGCAACCTATGGGCAACACCAAGTTGCAACATACACTACTGAGTCCTATACGGGTACAGCAAGTGTCAGCGAGAAGTATCCTAACTTTATGTATAACCAGCAGGTTACGGGTACGGACGAAGCAATACCTGTATGGTCTTACGAACCTATAAAGTATTGGCCAAACGACTTCGCTAATTCAGGAGCAGTAGATGACCTGACAACACCAGCTCAAGGTTCGTCAACTTATGGCGGTAACGTTAGCTTCTTTGCTTATGCCCCGTATGTGAGTTCTTTGGATGCAAATGTCGGTATCACAGCTATGTCAGCAAACGATGCAGTAGGCGATCCTACCGTTACTTATACCATCACAGATGGAACTAATACCAGCAACACCGACCTGCTGTGGGGTACGTTAGCAAATACGAATGTAAATGTTTTAAATGTACCACAGAATGGTGTGTCTGGTGATAATGACGCATCAAATGACAACAATACATCGAGAACCTATGCACAATCCATTCTTGGCAGTTATACTACTAATGCCGACCTCAACAAGCAGAAAGTAGAAGGCAAGGTCGGCTTTGCTTTCAAGCATGCCCTTGCTGGCCTTGGTGGAGGCAGCGGTGTGGGAACTGGCACCAATGTGGGTTTTCAGGTTATTCTTGATATTGACAAAGATGGTGAGGTAACTGGTGGTTTCCGTGAACAATTCAAAGTAACATCTGATAACGATGCATGGCGCACAATCGTAACCATTAAAGACATTGAAATTTCCAATGACTTGAATGGTGATGGTGATGCTGATGACAGTGGAGAAGGAGAAGTGAAATTGGCAAAGAAAGGAACTCTGAATCTTGCAACAGGACAGTGGAGTGTAGAAGATGGAGATAAAGGTGTGGTGAAGCATACTATTGGTACTGGCTCTGCATATAATGCCGTGCTGAACACGAAGATTGCAGAAATGTATGATGCCTCAAACACATGGTACACTCATGCTTCTTCATCTAACGCCACAGACTATTTTGTCAAGACCCTCACAGAGGATGCTACCAAGGAGCATCCTGGTGTTATAGAGACTGCCCAAAATGTATACAATGATGCTACCCAAAGTCCCATCATGTTCATTCCTGGCCAGACACCTACAATTCGTGTTACAGTGGAATATGTGGTTAGAACTTACGATGCCAATCTTGTAAGCACGAAGCCTTATAGCGATGTTACTCAGAAAATCAGCAAGACCATCACCTTTGGTCAGGCTCTCCAGTTGAATAAACGTTATAATCTTCTGATGCACCTCGGTTTGACAGGAATCAAGTTTACGGCTACAGTATCTAACTGGGAAGATACAGGTACAATTGGTGACAGCGACGGTAACGGTAGTGATGATAACGATGTATACGTGCCCATCAACGTGAAATAACATTTGAGGCAATAAAAGAGGACAAGAGATACCATCTTGTACTTGCCGCAATCTATTGAACTGACTTACATCCGTTCTATAGTTCAAGAAGACAGGTCCCTGTTAAATCAGAAACCTGTCTTCTTTGATTTTTCCACTTATTTAGGAATCAATTCCTTTAGGATTATTCAAGTGTTAGAATTGCAGTACCTGTGCCAATTTCTACGCCATCAGCATCTTTATAAGATATATTTATAGTATAAGAACCAGTTGTGGCCCCTGCAGAAACGGATACACTGCCGTTAGAATTTAGTGTAAACGGATCACTTTCATTTGCCTTTGTGAAAGTGCAACGTGAAGTAACATCCTTGGTGAATTCATCCGCAGTACTGGCGTTAAATGTAGCAGTTACAGTTACGTTTCCTGTTGCAGGATCGCTTCCTGTTGGTACAGTAATGTTGGCAATAGTGCCTGCTAAGCTGGAAAATGTTGTAGCATTCTGCTTAATTGTTACTGTTCCTGTCAATCCATTGTACACGTCATCAGTGTAGCCAACCTTAAGTGTGATGGTTCTAACAGCACTCTCAGGATTATTACCGATGATATATGTGATATCATTCGCAGTACCTCCTCCCGTTGAACTTTGGGTATCTTCACAATCGAAGAAGTGATTATAAGAACCACTTGTAGCAGATATGGAAGCTTGGGCATCCCATTCCTTGGTGTATTCCTTATCTCCCTTGTCTGCTTGGTCGCGTAAAGTGGCTGTAGCACCAGTGATGGTAATAGTCGTATTTCCCTTTGAGCTAATATTAGTAGCAGTTGCGTAATCTAAATCTGATGTGCCGCCTGTGTAAGTAAAAGGTGACGTACGCTTTTCCCCAGAGGTTGCTGTCACGACATGTTCTGATCCGTCGTTATACGTATAGGTGAGTTTCTGCAATTTATGTTGGCCAACATTGATAGGCAGATATACATGCTCCACATCAGTAGAGTAAATTCCAACTTCTTGTCCGGGGCCAGCAGGTTCGTCTGTGCTACCAGTTACATTACTATTAGGCTCCCAGTCAGAAACTGTGGCAGAGAACTTAACGCTGGTCAGTCCAAGATGCATGAGTAGATTATATTGCTTGTTTAACTCAACAGCCTGACTGAAAGCAATCTTCTTTGTGATACTCTGCTTAACTTCGGACATCCAAATACTCAAGTTGGGGTCCCATGTACGAACAACATATACGACATTGACTGTGAGGATAGGACATGTCCCGGGAATGAAGACAAGAGGCATGGCTTCTTCCTTATAAACATTTTTGGGTACTGTAGTTACACCAATAGGTAAAGTTTCTTTAAAATATTCGTCCCTATTGCCTGATGTGTATGCTATTTCTTTAATATTTGCATTCAATTCTGCGGAACCAGTTGCATCGTTCTTAATAGTGTGCGAAATTGAACCAGTACTATAATAAGAATTATCGTCAGTTGCCTTTAGTCCCCATTTTCCTGTGGCTAAATTGAGTACACCCTGATTTACGAGACCCTCGGCATGGTCGTCGTTTGTGATGTCAAATGTGCTTTGGCCAACTTGTTCTGGTATCACTTGATGGTCAGAAGTAATGGTAATACTCTCGATAGTAACCTTTGTCTTATATTTACAACTTGTTCCATTATTCATATCTTGGGACGTATTTCCACTACTAAGCATCTTACCATCCATATCTTCTAAGGAGCCACCTGTCTCGTATGGATTGCTGTCTAAGTCTAACACTACCATCAAGCCGTTAGTTTTCGTAGATCCAAGATCATCGGAGCCATTGCCAGTACCCGTATACGAGCCTCCTATTTTTGCCAAAGCATGTTTGAACTTGAAACTGACATTGTCTTCAATACGCATCTTTTGCAAATCAGCATTCAAAATGTTTTCAACTTCTGTTGCGTCGTAAATAGCTCTCTTATAAGTATTTGCATCAGCAGATGAAGAACCTTGCACTCCACTTTCTCTTGTTCCTGCTTTATCAGCAGCCTTAGCAGCATTTGTGGAAGAAGTTCCCCATAGCAAGTCAACGGTTTTGCCATCATCTGCTATAACATAACGAAGTTTAGGATCGCCAGTAGTAGCGTTTCCTGATATGGCCACGATACCATCAGTTCCAGCATTAATGTTTTGCTGTCCGGCCTTAGGTGTAGGCACTGATGACAGGGTCTTGTGCTCTATATTACCTGTATTGGTAATATTGTCAAAGTACACGTATGGAGCATATGCAAAGAAACTGACTAAGCCACCATTGTTATTCTCTGTCGTTGCCTTATTGTTGCTTTGGTCACCATCTTGGTCATCGACTCCTTGAGGTGTACCATTATCATTACCCTCGTTTGGCCAATATTTAAGAGGAGTGTATTCCCAAATGCCGTGACTATTTAAATAAGCAACTTTTTGGTTATACATAAAGTTGGGAACCAGACTAGTAGTAGTTCCTACTTCGCTTTCCGCAATATAAGTTTCACGTTGCGCTTGCCCATATGTTGCAATACCAGTATAATAGGCAAATACACCAAAACCATCGGGATGCTCATTAGCTGTGGTAGACAGTCTTCCCAAATTTTGAGAAGTAATATTCCCCTCGTACCCTGCGCGGGTCGTTCCACTCTTTCCCATGTACGTGCCGAACGAGTTAGGGGAAGGCCTTTTCGAGGGAGTGGAGGACTTGGTCGAAGACGGTTTCGGCATAGTGCTTCTCGGTGGTGGCCTGCTTCTGGTGGCCGAGGATGTACTGGATTTCCTGCATGCGCAGGCCGCGCTGGTTGAGGAGGGTACCGCAGGTGTGGCGGGCTAAGTGCCAGTGCAGGTGGCGGGTGATGGCGGCATGGCGGGCCACCTCGCGAAGGTCGCGGTTGCACTGGCGGTTGTCGCCGATGTCGGCGAGGTGCTCTAAGGTGCCGTAGCACTGGACGAGGCGTAGGGGACGGCCGCCCCAGAGGGTGGCGAGGGGTATGCGGACGGTGCGGCCGGTCTTGTGCTGCTGGACGACGAGGACGGTGGGTGTCTGAAGGTTGCGGGTGGTGAGGGCGCGGAAGTCGGACCAGCGGAGTCCGGTGTAGCAGCAGAACAGGAAGGCGTCGCGGACGTGGCGCAGGCGGCGGTCGGGCAGGGTGGTGGCTTCGAGGGTGGCCAGCTCCTGCTCGGTGAGGTGCTCGCGGCGGGCCTTGATTTCTGGTATGCGGATGTGGCGGAAGGGGTCTTCGTCGGTGCGGATGACGTTGCGCTTGACGGCTTCGTTGACGAGGCAGCGCAGTGTCTTCAGGCGGATGGCGACGGTGTTGTCGGTCAGGTGCCGCTGGGTGCGCATCCACTCTTGCCAGCGCACGATGAGGTCGTGGGTGATGTCGCGTATGCAGAGCCCAGGGCGGAACAGCTCGAGCGAGTTTTGCAGCGTGCGGTAGTTGTCCTTGGTGACGGCGCGCCGCCCTGACGGTGTGATGACGGAGGCCACCCACTCGCTGATGGTGGCCGACCGCGTGGTGTGGTGCAGGTATGCCTCGGCAATGCGCTGCGGGGTGGGGTCCTGCCGGGCGTCGAGCAGTTCGTCCTCCAGCTCCATCAGCCGCCTGACGATGCGCCGCACGCGGCGGTTCAGCAGGTCGTGGTCGGGGTGCGAGGGCTGTATGCGCCCATGGTGGAAATCGCTCTCGGCTATGTGGATGTGGGTGTTGATGACGCGCCGTGTGCCCTGCTGGTAGAGCTCGACGACGACCTGCCGCAGTCCTTTTTTGTTGACGTATCCGTTGCGGCTCAGGCATACGTTGTAGTCTATTGTTTCTATCATAATGTTTGGGTCAGGATTGAGGAATGGTTGGCTCAATCGTGGCTCAAAGGTATGGCATGCGAGGCTGAAATGCAAAATATGGGGCTGAAAATTTGGCCGTTTCGTTGAATTTTTGTAACTTTGCAGTCGAAGAAGCGCTATTCATACCAAATCATGCGACTCAACGATATACAACGATATATAAGGGCTGTTTCAGGATGCTTTATGGCAGTGATGTTCTTTGTCGGTTGTACAAAGAGCACAGACTTGATTACGCCAGACAACCACCCCGCCGACGTGGCCATAGCCTTTGACTCCTACTTGCAGGACAGCCGCACCACGCGTGCCACTTATCCTAACGCCCCCCTCGGTGAAATCAGCAACGAGCGGCTGCGCGAGAGCACGGGCGGCTTCGGCGTGTTTGCTCAGCATACGGGCAACAGCCAGTTCAAGTATGACGGTGCGGAAACGGGTGGCCGGCCCTATAACTTCATGTGGAACCAACAGGTGACCTATGACGGCACGCGGTGGACGTACAGCCCCGTGAAGTACTGGCCCAACGACAACCAGCCCGCAGACGACGGTGACAACGATACTGGCAACAATCCAGCCCAGGGCTCTCAGGAGCACAGCTACGTCAGCTTCTTTGCCTATGCGCCCTACAGGTCGGTGACCACGCCAAGCGCTGGTGCCACGCCAGCCAGTGATGATGACGGCATCGTGGGCATGACAGGCAACGGCACCAATGCCGGAGCCTCCTACCTCCACTATCGCACCAGCAAAGATAAGCCCTTCGGTGTGAATGAGAGCGTAGACCTGCTCTGGGCATCGCAGCACGACCGCTACAAAATGGATGGCGGCGGATATACCACAGGGTCGGTAGACTTCGTGTTCAAGCATGCGCTGTCGAAGGTGACCGTCAATGTGAAGGCTCTGGTCGACCGCACTACCGACCACGCCTCGCCCGCCTATTCTACTGATGTTGACGGCAATACCAAGATATTTATCGACAACGTTGCGATTACCACACCTGACATTTACACTGAAGGCAAGCTATGGGTCGCCCCCGATGCCACTACACCCACCTGGGACTATACGGGCCTCGACTCCAAGAAATATACGGGCTTCGCCTACAGCACCACCGCCAGCACCATGTTTGATGATCAGGTGAAATACTCCCTGCGCTATGTCGCACCCAACGTCCCCGTGAATGCCTCGATTACTGACACTGACAGCGACGGCCTTGACGATGTCACAGGGCTGACACTGGTGGAGACGGCCCGTGCCGACTTCGATGCCATGGAGCAAGGCGTGACTGCTACCGAGCAGCAACTCTCGGCCAAATACGACACTTATATGTTCTGTCCATCGACCGACACCGAGGCCCTCTCGGTGACCGCTGTCTACCATGTGGTTACCTTCGACCCGCAGTTGACGCTGAACAACCCGAAATACTACAGCGACGTGACCAACAACATTACCGCCACGCTGGACAAAACAGATTTCAAGTTTGAACCCAATAGGCAATATAAAATTGTGCTGAACCTGGGCTTGACGAGCATCAAGTTCGAGATTTCCATGCTTGATGACAGTGGTGAGTGGATTTTGCTGAGCGCCGTGGTGAAAGAGTGGGACCCTGAGACCCGTGAGGTGAACGTGGAGTAGGGTTTCAAGATGAGTAATGAGAAATGGGTAATGAGTAATGTAAATGAGAAATGAGTAATGAGTAATGGTGTTGACATAATGGTTGCGAAGACGATGGGCCTGTTGATGGCTGTCGTGGCTGTGCTGTTGGCTGGCTGCAACAGCGATGCAATCCCGCAGGGCGATGCCGTGGCTGACGACATGGTGGCGCTGACCATTGATGTGGTGGAGAACGGCTGGCAAGGTCAGACCGTCAGCGTGACACGTGCCGGAGAGACTATCGATGGGCTGAAGGCTACAACGGGCGACTTACCCACAGGCTACGGTTACGGCTTCGGCATCTTCGGAGTCGATCTGCTCGGCCCTACCGTCGGCACGCAGCGCCAGGTTACGTGGAACAGCACCATTGGCCAATGGGAAGCCGGCGAGAAGATTTACTGGAAACGTACATCAACGTCATCCACATTTCAGATCTTTGCCTATGCACCATACAAAACCGTGCTTTACACAACCGACTCCACGACAGGCACCCTTACCTTCAGTTCCGTTAGCGTCGGGAGCGACATCGACCTGCTCTATGCCGCAGCAACGGTAGACCGCACCGACGGACGCGCCGAGCTCGACTTCAACCATGCTCTGGCAAAACTGTCATTTGGCACAGTGACCAATAACACGGGTGCTGAGGTGACGCTGACGGACATCGCCATAGGTGGAACATTCAACACAGAAGGAATTCTGAATCTGACAACAGGTGCATGGGCATGGGAACCGGCTGCTACCACCACTACCCCCATCACCCGCACCCCGTCATCGGGGCTGCCCATTGCCGACAAGGGAGTGGTCAGCATCGCTCAGGATGCCGTGCTGCTGATTCCCAATGCGCCAGAGACCCCTGCTACCTTAGGCACCATCGATGTCACCGTCACGCTGACCTTCACACCTGGCGGAACCTTCAGTTTCAGCACCACGCTGGAGCAGGGCAAGGACAAGACGTATAACATCACCGTGGAGAAGAACTTCGAGGTAATCATTGAATAAATGAACAATGAGAAGTGAGTCATGAGAAATGTGAATGAAGAAATGAAGAATGGACTGCGACATATGGTAATGGCACTGCTGGCAATTGTTTTGCTGGTGGGATGCTCCGCGGAAAGCTCGACGGCTGAGCAACCGGGAACGCAACCCAACGGTGATGTCATCGTGTTGGGTGTCAGTGAAGTGGTGGCACCCACAACGCGCAGCCAGCATACAGGCGTTATGGACTTCGGTATGCTGAAGACCACCGGCTTCGGCATCTATGCCTATGAGGGTGCCGATGCCTACAACTCTGCCAGCTCGGTCTTCAACCTGTTGCCGGCCAATACTCAGGTTACCTTCGAGGAGGGTGGCACCGATCCCACCACGTTGCTCACCATCCCCGGCAGTTGGAAATATGCAGCCACCGCCAGCGAACTGAAGGAGTGGCAGGCGGGAAAGAAGTACACTTTCTTTGCCTATGCCCCCTATATGAGCACCGGCGAAGGAACAGTCGGTACCGATGCCGGCATCAACACCATCACTACCGGTGGTGCAGGCGACCCCACCATCACCTACACCGTAGCCACCGACCCCGCAGAGAGCGTCGACCTGCTGTGGGGCGTGCGCACCGCCTATACCAGTGGTGGAACGGATTACGGAGCTGGTCTGCCGTGGAAGAATATCACCAAGGGACAGACCACCTCGGCCGTGCTTTTCACTTTCTACCACGCCCTCTGCGCCATAGGCTATCACGCTCAGGTAATGGTGGACCAGACCAATGACCTCGACAACCTCGGAGACATATCCACCCTCGGCACCATAGGCAGTGCTGACGGCTGCAAGGTGACGCTGAAAAGCATTACCCTCGAACCTGACAATACTCGCTCGAAAGCAGGACTTTTCTACAGCAATGGTGTGCTCAACCTGAACAACACCACCGCCCACCAGCCCCTCTGGACCGTAACGAGCGGTAGCCTCCTGTCTTCGCTCGTGCTCGACGGCACCAAGATAGACTCCCAGCTGCTCGATCCCAAAACCACCGACTTCAGTTACTCCAACCCCACGAACTACGACGTGATGACAAATGTCGCCTACGACAACGAGGTGCCCGGCATCACCGAGTCGGCCAATACACAGACCGTCATCGCCAAGGATGGCAGCGGCAAAGAGCGGTTCTATATGCTCATACCCTACAGGGAGGCCTGTGACTACAAGCTCACCATAGAGTACTACCTCACCTACAAGACCGGCACGGGCGCTTACCATCGCGAGGCCATCAGAGGCACGGCCACACTTCAGGACCTGATGCTTGAGGCCGGCGTGAAATACTATATCAACCTCGTGTTCGGGCTCACCACCTTCAAGGTCAGCGTCACCGCTCAAGATTGGGCAGAGACCACCGAGGCCGTGACCATTGCCACCGAGACGGGCACCAGTGCCAGCAACTCGCTGGCTCCCCGCCGTCAGCAAAAGGAATAGACAAAAAGAAACGATATGACGATAAAGACAGAACGACATAACAAGATAATGACACTCTGCAGACTCTGCCTGCTCATGCTCCTGCTGGTGGCAGGAGCCAGCAGGGCATGGGCGGCAGACGACACGTTTACGGTGACGGCAGAGACATCCACCACCCGAGGTAGTACTATATATACGGGCATCTACACCACGCTGACACTTGGTTTCTCGACTGATAATGGCACTACGGCCAACGTTTTTAAATTGACCAATTCTAATACAACCATTGGCGGCGAACAGAATCCCCATTTCAATGCGGGCATCCCTGATGGCGGCCATGTGTTTGTGCTGACAACATCTCAACCAGGCGACTTTGTCTTTCACGTTAAGTTGTTTACAGGTAAAAGTATGTGTCTGCGGAATAGCAGTGGCGTGGATATTGCAACGAAGGCAAACTCTACAAATTCTCCTCAGGATTTCGAATGGAAAGTTTCGGTAGAGAGTAGCGGCACTTACTACTTCTTTGCCATTGAGTCAAAGGTCGAACTATTTGGCTACACCTTCACCAAGAAACCCATTCAGGGCATCACGGAGCTGCCCTATTCTGCAGACTTCAGTAGCGATACAGAACCGTTTGAACAAACCAGCGGCACCGTCAGCAGCAGGTCAACGACCAATGTGGGGCAGGTTCTGTCCGTCTCAGCTACAGGTACTGCTACGCCAGGTATCGCAACAGCATACTTCAAAGGAGGCTACACACCAAAGCAAACAGAAACGGTCACCATCTCGTTTACAGCTTATCATGGATGGAACAATTACGACAAGAGTAGCACGGTGGACATCCGAAACACAAGTGGGCAGTCTCTTGTGAAATATACCTACAATCAGAATTCCACCCTTGTAACGGATGTGAGTTTTGGTGGCACTACAGCATCTGGATTCGAGGCATTCTCTGGTATCAATAAGTACAACACCACACAGAATGCCAACGGATTCGCACCAGGTAGCAAACCATACGTTTCCACAGCGGGCTATAACCCAACTATCACCATGACTATTTGTGGCAATGGACTGGTAACCTTCAGTTTTGTTTGTTCCGGACAGTCTGTATCAAAGTCTTTTTCTTCAAACCTTGAAGACATTATCATTGACTTGGGAAGTATTGTCGTTACCGATGCTATCACACACAGCAGCGACCAAAGCGACCGTGCTATTGGTATTGATGACCTCAGAATCACTTCACAGCTTTATTCCAGCGACTACGAGAACACGGGTGGCCTGATTGACTGGACTACTGGCACAAGTGGACGCTACACACCCACTATTATGGAAGAGGCTGGAGGCAACCACTATATGGGCGTGAACCAAGAACAGCGCTATAATAATGGTGCTACGCTGACGAACACCCTCATTGATGGTGCAGCCTCTGCCGATGAGGACTTCACATTGGAGTTTGATATGAAGATTGGTAGAAGCAACCGCAACCAGTCGGGGACCAAGTTTACCGTTTTCGATGCTGCCAATTCCGAGCTCTTCTCGCTGACCGACGAAGGCACGACAGATAACCGGTGGAAACTGGCGGTAGTAGGTGGTGGTGCAGCCTCTAATATAGACTTGCCCAACACCAGCACCAGTACAGCCACAGACGGAACAGCTCTTGCGGCCCTCGACTGGTATCACTACAAGCTTTCTTACAACGATGGCGTGCTCTACATCACCATCACCTCACGCGACGGCAGTACCACTTACTGGCGAGGCGGCACGACCACTTCTTCAGCCGGTGGACTTAAGAAGATGACATTCGACACCAAACGCCATTATGCCAACTTCGCCTTCGACAACCTCACCGTGTCGGCATATGCCAACACGAACTATACCGTCAAGGGGAAGGTGGAGACGTACGACATTGCCAGTGGGGGAGACCTCAGACAGGTGGATGAAGGAAAGACCATCAAGATAGAGTATGGCGACCAATGGCAAGTACAGCAAACCAAAGAAAAGAGCGGTGCCTATGGTGCTTATTGCCTGGATGCCAACAAAGAAGGTAAATATTCCAGAGCATGGCAGGCAGCCTCACCCTCAGATACGGCAATGCCTACCATCGGCATCTACTATAAACTGACCCCAAAGTTCAATGGTAAACTGAGCATTTCAGGATGGGTGGACGATGAAACAGCAACGGGCGTTGTCAACAATGTGACGTTGCAGAAGTCCAGCGACGGTTCGATCGTTGCAACCTATCTGCCATCAAATTCCAATGTATTCAGTAACCAATTATTGGATGTAGAATTGGTTGCCGATGAGACCTACTACCTCTATGCGTCAACGCCCAATACAGCTAACTGTGCCGAATCCAACACCAACTATCCAACCCTGTTTCTCAGCGGCTTCAAGTTTGAGCAGACATCCATGAACCGCGAAATTAAGGTCAGTGACCTGCTCTATATAAATGGAAAGACGCAGAGCGACGGACTGAATCGCGAGATACCCGGCTTTAACCTTTCGTTCACAGGCGGCAGTAACGTGGCCGTAGCCTCTGAAGGAACAGCACTGACACTAACTAGCGGTGGCACCATGACCATCGCCGTGCGTGAGAACGGCTATAGTGCCAAGATTTCAAATATCACGCTATACGTATCCAGTGCTACCAGTGCTACCGTTAATTCCGAGTCTATCACCACAACGGGCAAGAAGTCTTTCACCATCTCGCCTGAGGCTGCATCAGTAGATATAGCATGTACCGCAGGTTCGCTGACCATCACCTCCTTCTCCGTAGGCTACTCTGGCGACGACAATAACAACACTGCCATGTGGCTAGACGATGAGAAGACGATGAGTCCATCACTCTCCTTTGCCAATAAACATATCATGCGAGTACCGGGTGATGGGCAAGCCTTTGCAAACGGAGCTCCAATAGTGACACCCTCATCCACATCGCCCTACAGTTTCAATGGCCAATATGTCTATACTTCAAGCGTCCCCACCATTGCAACCATCAACAGCGATGGCACAGGAGGACAACTGTTGAAGTCAGACCAAGCTACCATCACAGCCACCTTCGCGGAAACCGACTACTTCCTGTCGGCATCGGCCAACTACACGGTAGATAACGTGCTGCATACAGGCGGTGAGACCTACACTCGCGCAGTGACCAGTGGCTATACCGTGCGTATCGACGCCAAGGCTGCTGACGCCGCTTCTGACCTGACACTGACGGGTGCCTCCAACGGCACGCTGAACTTCGGCACTACGGTCGAGAAGAAACTCACCAGTACCAATGCCACAACGTTGACGCTGACAAACAACTCATCGCACAATATCACCATCGAGACACTGCGTGTATATGCAAAGCGTCCCGTGGCCTATCTATACTATGCGGGGCAAGAGGGTAACTATGCAGAACAGGTACACTTTCTGAATTTCGCATCGGGACCTGTGACAGGCTTCCGTGTTCTCGATATCGGTGACCCGATAGAACCTATAGACCTGACCGCAGGTTATAAGCTCAAGACTGGCGAAGATGTTGGGTACGTTTGGGAACGTCCCAACTATCCTACGGCTGAGACACAGGATGGTAGTCATGTGAACTTCTCTAACCTTGGAGGTACATTTAGTACTACTGACGGCAGTTTTACCGCAGGCTACAAGGCTACTGTCGATGATGAACATCCGGAAACTCGCCTACCAAGGGTGAGTCACCTGCTTACCAAGACCGGGACAGGGTCACTGTATGATGACTACAGCGATGAACTAACTGCCACAGCAGATATCTACATTGCCACTCCACCCGATAAAGACACCTATCATGTATGGGATATGACAACGTCCGTGTCGGCAGCAGGGCAGATGGACAGCCGATGGGTATGGAATAGTCATGGATACTACCAGACATCGTTGCCGGAATATTTGCCTGTTTTGAACAACACACATACTACCCTTGCAGGCAACGAAGGCCTTCTCGTAAAGGGCGACCTACGCTACCATACTGGTACCACGGGTCTGCGTCTAAACCTCACGAAGACCAACGGATTCTTGAAGTTCCCCGTGAAGGCAGGCATGGAGGTGAAGATTGTGATGGCATCGGCTACAGCCGACATTACTCACGTAATAAAGAACGTCACCGACCTCACTGGAGACGATACGGAGAGTCTCTACATAGAATACCAAGGAGTAAACTCACCCGTCACGGCATATTATCTGGCAAAGAGCGACGGTGCCGTAGAGATACGTTCTATGGACAGATCAGGAGCCTACGTGAAGAGTGTCACCCTGCAGGTGCCACGCATACACTTCGCCGAGGAGATTGTTACTGTCAGTGCTGCGGCAGAAAACTATAGCATAACAAACCTGCCATATAACACTGGCGATGCTACCCTGACCTACACGATACACGCAGGGAGTTGCACCGACTTGGACGGTACGGCGAAAGCCGACGACTATCTCGCTAAAATCCCTACCACCACAGAGGGCAGATTCACCGTGAATGGTAGTAATGTGACGGGACATGTCACCGTCGATGTGGTTGACAATACCGTCTATGCCTCCGGCATCCATCCAAAGAAAGGTTCATTCGAGCTCTATGTCATAGACTTCAGGTTCGACCCAACATCCTTTAATAAGGACACTGAGATTAATTCAGTGAAGGAGGAGCCCGACCTTGACCTGTCATCGTCTGAGGCTAAGACTCAGAACGGTGAGGCTATTTTCAAACGACTGCCTGTCGGTGCTGACAAAGTAGTACAGCCAGTAACCTACACGATGAGTGTGGTAAGTGGAACACCGCGTGGACGAATAGTACAGAATACTAAGTCAGACCCAACTCAGACAACCTATACCTTGACGGCATACAGCCCAGGCACTATTCGTGTGACGGCAACAACAGGACGCATCACTACCTACTGTGACGTGGAAATCTCTGGTGGCGACAACCTCTATTCTGAGGTAGCACCATCGGTACGCCTAACCGATCTGCCAACAGAAGGAGAACCAGCTACCAGATACTATGAGATTGCCCTGCCAGAAGGTTTTGATTCTGCAATAACGAAATACGAAGTAGATATTTCCGGAGATGTAACCTGTGGTGGTGCTACGACTATCGATGACAGTGGAACAAAGAAAACGAAAATCTCCAATATCGCAGGTAATGGCGGTGCTATCCGTGTGACGGCAACAGACAATAACGGAACTGTCGATACTTCCGACGATAAGACTGCCCAGTTCGTACTAACCATCGCCTACCCAGCCTCAACAGGTCATAAGTGGGACTTCTATAAGATGAAGCACTATACCCATGATGCAACAACAGAATTCGGTCTATACATCGGTAAGATTGACGACTATGACGGCGATGACGAACAGACAGCAGAACCGAATCCTAAGACCGTGACCAGCCATGCTGCCACGCAGCGATGGTCAACAGATGCTCCTACATGGACCAACAGCTGGACAACAGCTGTGAGATGGGATAAGATATACCGCAAAGGTAAGGACCTGCCACGTTGGTCTTACTACCACTCCATGCGCGGCTACAACGCCTTCATCGTTGAGGAGACGGCAGGCCTGCTGATAGAAACCGGCCAGAAGGGTTTCTATATCGACAACCCACACCAGCCAACTGAGACGGCTTACAACCATATCGGTCTGCACAACAACGCATCAGTGACGATACCAAAGTTGAAGAAGGACGACTACATCGTGCTGAACCTATGTCATGTGACATCAAGCAGCGGCTCACTCATCTCTGCCACTAACGCCACCGACCTCGCCGGTACCGTCATCAACCATAACTTCTCCATCAGCCACTCGCAGGAGGAATATAGTAAAGGAGGAGTGCTGGCAATAGATGACAGTGGTGCACGCGTCATCCCCGGCTGCTATACCTTCCGCGCTGCTGCCGACGGCGATGTGACATTCACCCTTGCCGACGAAGGTTACCTCGACATTCTGAGTATAGAGATATACAACAGCGGCTATGCCACACCTATCGATGCATGGCGCGACAACAGCAACGGCTATCTCTCAACGATGAAAGCCATCGTGACCGATGGAGACAACCTGACACCGCCTGCCACCATACTCAAGGAAGACAACAGCACACGCACCATCGACCTCGCGATATGTAATGTCATGTGGTCAACATCCGTAGGACCAGCAGACTACATCCTGCTTGAACAGAAGGGTGACATGGATGCCACACTCGAGAATGTGGAGTGGACAAGCGACCGCGGTGCCACATACAACAAGGGACGTATCACCGTGGGTGCCGGCTATGGTAATATGTCGGTGCGTATGAACAACTACACCGCTGAGGGTCGCTACCTCATAGGCTATACGCCCACCTACCAGCTCACCGTAGGTCACCCACCACATCAGGACTACCCCTTCACGTGGAACTTCGAGAACATCTCGGGTGGAGCGGTGAAGAACCGCGGTAACAACGTATATAACAGCGTACGTACAGACCCATATACATGGAAGGGTATGGGCTACGAGACCTACCAGCTCGACACCCGTACCGGCGGTGGCTCACTATACGTTCCGGGAGGAACACTCGTAAGCAGTGCCCGCGACCTTGGAGCCAAGGGTACCATTGACGAACTCAACGCCGCCAACCTGGGATGCGACGAGTTCAATGGACTGGGCTTCAACGGACAAATAACATACCGTCTAGCACTGCAAGGCTCAGAGGAACCTGCTACCCCAGTAGCATTGAACAACAACGGCAGTCTGCTGGATTACGCCATATCTTCATCGAATTATCAGGCTGCTGCCGACAAACCAACATCAGCCGAAACGAAGCAATACTGGACTGCCGGTGATGGCCTTATAAAGTTCGGACAGACGGGTAAGCGTGTTACATCAGACATCGCTGCAGAGGGTGCTGCCTACCAGATGGACGGCGGCAACTCAAAGAACCTGCTACTGAAACCGGAGCGCGCACTCAAGGAGGGCGACGTTATCTACTTGAAGGGTTACTCTACAGCCAACGTGCTGCGTTCGGGATTCAGTTTCTATGCTGGTGCCAACGACAATGCCTACGATGCTCTTACAACGATTAACTGGAAGAGCAGTACGTCAACAGCTGAGCAGGAGCTGACATACACCATAAAGCAGGGTGATGGTTTGGCTGGTCGTGACTCGGTATATCTGTTCCGTGCGGATAAGCAATACACGGTATTCCTCACGGAAATCCGAATCACCACGACTGACGAGGCAACGCCGACCATTGCCACACGTGCCATCACATGCAACGGCGATGTGACGGTGACCATACCCGACCTCGTGCTGGACCATTATGTATATATCAAGTCGAGCACTGCACCTAAGACGGTGCCGTCGAACCTCACTGCTGCAGTGACAGCCGACGGTCTTGATGCTGCTACCGACGTATATAAATATAAGGTGATAGCAGCAGGTAATGCCGACGTGGTCTTTGCCGACGGCACGAAGATCTACCGCATCGGCGTGACAAACATCATGAAACCGATGAAACGCGTGGGCAGCGGCGACGCATGGGCTACGGAGAGCCGCAACCACGCCATCGACTATACGCAGACGGGCAACTTCACCGTGAACAACATCAAGGCCAACACAGTCACCGCCACAAGCTACGGACTGCAGAAGGTGACAGTCAAACTCAATGAGCAGACCGAAGCCATGCCAGAGAATACGGGAGTGATACTGAAACTGCCATTAGTGGGTGACGACGATAGTGAAACCTCTGCTAATGTCGCCAACTTCGCCAAAGCGAAAAACAGCAACGAGGTGCCTCTGTTCTATCCGCCCTACAGCCAAAACATCGTGAGCTATGACGTGGTGAAGTTTGGCGGCACCGGTGGCAACCTGATGAAGGAGAACCTGACAGAGAAAGTCTTTACATCAGAGACGGAGACCATTGACGATATAGACTACGTGCCTTTCATCTTTGCCTATCGCTACATGACGTGGAAGAAGGAGAACGGAGAACTCTCGCATGACGCTGCCTTCACCGACGGCACTGTGCCCGTGTTCTATCGGTTGCATAAGTATAACAATAGTACAAACTTCGACGGCAAGACGGCTACCGATCTCAACACCCTTGGTGCCAACAAGGCATATTTGCTGCTGCGCAAAGGTAACGTGCCCGATGCCCTGTGGAAGGATGATCCTTCCTTTGCCCCTCGGCACTACATCGGTATAGAGGGTATCAGCGACATGGAGGAAATGCAGACTGCTACGGGCGAAAACCAGGGTGATGGACGGATGTATAACCTGAAAGGACAGGTGGTGAGCAGCGAAGGTCAGTTGCCATCTGGAATCTATATCCGCAACGGACGAAAGATTGTTGTGAGATAAGATGGATGCTGTGACATGTAACAACTAAGATGGATGATGTAAGATGAGACATTCTATAATTATAATTTTCGCGTGCGTGATGCTGGCAAGTTGTTCAAGCAGCGATGGAGTGGGTGGGGATGACACTCACGGTCTGTCATCGGATGTTGTCAGTTTTGCAACTGATGTCAGTACGCAGACCACACGTGCCACGACAGGCAATATAAACAATCTGGATGCTCTGAAAGCTACCCCAGAAGGATTCGGCGTATTCGCCTACCTGACGGACGGTACACAGTTTAACACAACAGGATTTAAGGACAAAGACGATGCCACCACCAGGGCATTCTCCGACTTCTTCATGCAGAACCAGCAGGTGACATGGAACAACAGCTATCAGGATGCAGGAGGCACTTGGCACAAGGACTGGGTCTATTCGCCACTGAAGTACTGGCCCAACAGCACCAACAATGCTACCCCGCGCTATATCTCTTTCTTTGCCTACGCCCCCTACGCCACGACAGGTGCCACGACAGGAGTGACAAACTTCACCCGCAGCGAGGACCGCACCCCCCACGTCATCTATAAGCTGGGTGCTGCCGACCAGCAGGTAGACCTGCTCTGGGCTAACAAGATTGATGCCACGCGCAACGGTCAGGGTCTCATCAGTGCCGCCAGCGACCCGCTGACTTATCAGAAGGTGCCGTTAGAGTTTCATCATGCCTTGGCGGCAGTAGACTTTTATGTGCAGCGCGTCTATGATGAACCGGTATACACAGGAAATAAACCAGACTCAGAACAAAACACCAAGCTCTTTGTCAGCAAATTGGTATTGACATCGAAGGCACCAGCCAGTGGACAGAACGCCCTGCAAAAGAGCGGCAAGCTCAGCCTGATTGACGGCACATGGGAGGATGACGGCTCCTGGGTGGGCACAGAAGATGTCACGTTGACCTATGATGAGACGATGTTTGTAGACAGCATACACGGCACAACCGATCCGAGAGAGGAGTACATCCGCGATGCCGAGTTGGATAAGTGGAAAAAGGATACCTACGGTGTCACCGAGAAGGAACTCTATTTGTTTAAAGACAGTCTGACCCAGGTTTTCCTGCCACGCAGCAGTTCGATATCTCAATAGCGATTTCGTTAGCGATATGTGAGG